>ERZ1026894.1688-NODE-1688-length-12533-cov-3.457686_pt1 | contig 12533 bp, 9 predicted proteins | sample MGYA00380177_ERZ1026894 | MGnify/ENA primary metagenome ERZ1026894 (study PRJEB33269, sample SAMEA4719813) | human gut metagenome | biome: human-associated habitat; feature: organic feature; material: feces | place: Cameroon | collected 2013-10 ... | reverse complement strand
TTTGTATGTAGAATTATTTGCGTACTTTTGCATCATGGAAAAGCTCATAGAACTTTATGCAGGATGGTCGGGTGAGAAACCCGCCAAAACGGAGAAGATTGCGGGAGCAGGCAGCAACCGTGAGTATTACAGATTTACGGATGCGGCAGGCAAGACTGTAATAGGAGTCGTTGGAACAAGTCGCGACGAGAACCATGCCTTCATATACCTTGCCGAACATTTCAACTCGATGAAACTTCCGGTGCCTACCGTTCTTTGTGTGTCGGATGATGAGCTGCGCTATCTGCAGACCGACCTTGGCGGCACTTCGCTCTACGATGCTCTAAAGGCAGGAAGGGATGCCGGCGGACGCTATACCCAGAAAGAGAAGCAGCTGCTCGTGAACACCATACGGGAGTTGCCGGCAATACAGATGCAGGGTGCTGTGGGACTGGACTGGAGCAATTGTTATCCGCAGCCTGAGTTTGACCAGGACAGTGTGCTCTTCGACCTCAATTATTTCAAGTATTGTTTTCTGAAACCTACAGACCTCGACTTCCATGAGCTGAAGCTGGAGGCAAATTTCAGACTCTTTGCCAAAGACCTGACATCAGAAAACACCGACTCTTTCCTCTATCGTGATTTTCAGGCACGCAACATAATGCTCGATGATGCCGGCAATCCATATTTCATAGATTTCCAAGGCGGCAGGAAAGGACCTTTCTATTATGACCTCGCCTCGTTTCTCTGGCAGGCATCTGCTAAATATCCGCATAAGCTGCGCCGCGAACTGATATATGAGTATTACCATTCGCTGAAGAATTATACGGAAGTTCCTTCGGTGAGACATTTCGTGGAGAGATTGTCACTCTTCGTGTTGTTCCGCACGCTGCAGGTGCTCGGCGCATACGGTTTCCGCGGATATTTCGAACGTAAGAAATATTTCATCGACAGTATTCCTGCGGCTATGCAGAACCTGAGAGAACTGCTCGAACTCGACGTGTTCCACTATCCATATATGATAGATATGCTGAAACGTCTCACACAGTTGCCGCAGTTTGCTCCCAAGGAAGAACCGCGCCAGAGTCGCACTGACGGACTCAAGACCGATGATGCGTCTATCTTCAAGGGACATCCGCAGGATGGTCCTGCCACATTCTCGAAGTATGACGGCAAGGGACCTCTCGTCGTAAGGGTGTTCAGCTTCTCATTCCGCAAGGGCATTCCGGAAGATGAGTCAGGCAACGGCGGTGGATATGTGTTTGACTGCCGCAGCACCCATAACCCCGGCCGCTATGAACCATACAAGAAATTGACAGGACTCGATGAACCGGTAATCCGATTCTTGGAGGACGACGGAGAGATACTGACATTCCTCGACAGCGTGTATAAGTTGGCCGACGCTCATGTGGCCCGCTATATTCAGCGCGGTTTCACCGACTTGATGTTCTGTTTTGGCTGCACGGGCGGTCAGCATCGCAGCGTGTATTCAGCACAACACCTTGCAGAGCATCTCAACCAGAAGTTCGGAATAGAAGTGAGGGTGGTGCATAGGGAGCAGAACATCTCACAGGTGTTGGAGAGAAGATAAATGGCGGTAGACAAGTAGACGAGTTGATAAGTAGACGAGTTGACAAGTTGACAAGTTGACAAGTAAACAAGCAGATAAGTTTACAAGGCTCTTTCCATGTCATTTCGTTCCCGTAATCTTTATAATATAAAAACTTTCATGCAAAGATATTTCATTTATTTGAGTTATGACGGCACTTCGTATCACGGTTGGCAGGTGCAGCCCAATGGCAATTCTGTTCAGGAGGAGCTGCAGCGTGCCCTCTCTACATTGCTTCGCGAGAAGAAGGAAGTGGTGGGAGCCGGTAGAACCGATGCCGGTGTGCATGCCCGTGTGATGGTAGCACATTTCGAGCATGACGCATCCGTTGATTGTCCCCAACTCGCATACAAGCTCAACAGGCTGCTGCCGCGCGACATCTCTGTGATGAAGGTCATTCCGGTGGAAGCTGATATGCATGCACGTTTCAGTGCCACGAAGCGCACCTACCATTATTATATACACACGCGCAAAGATCCGTTCCATCGCTTCTTTTCATGTGAGACACATTACGACCTCGACTTCGCATTGATGAACAAGGCAGCTTCTCTGTTGCTGTCGGCTTCTGACTTTGCGGCATTCTGCAAGACGCATACCGATGTGAAGACCACTATATGCAGGGTGACAAGAGCCGAATGGGTGGACGACGGCGGTGGCTGTTGGCATTTCGTTATCTCTGCCGACAGGTTCTTGCGCAATATGGTGAGAGCCGTAGTAGGCACGCTCATCGAGGTGGGCCGCCATCGCATGACTCTGGAACAGTTTCAGAGCGTGATAGAAGGCAAGAATCGCTGCAAGGCAGGCGAGAGCATGCCTGGCAACGCCCTCTTTCTTGAGGACGTGAAGTATCCTTTTGATGAGTGATAATACAAACCGTCAACAGGTCTGCAATAAACAATCAAAAATATATATATAATCATGTGGCTAATATTAGCATTCTTATCAGCGACGCTTCTCGGATTCTATGACTCCTTCAAGAAGCAGTCGCTGCGCGACAATGCTGTAATTCCAGTATTGTTTCTCAACACGTTGTTTTCATCATTGATTTTCCTGCCGTTCATCCTTCTGTCGTCAAACACCACGGCGCTTGACGGGTCGATATTCCATGTAGCATCCGGAGGATGGGAGGTTCATAAATATATAATCGGCAAGAGCTTTATCGTATTGTCCTCCTGGATATTCGGATATTTCGGTATGAAGCATCTGCCGCTCACTATCGTCGGACCTATCAATGCCACCCGTCCTGTAATGGTCTTGGTGGGAGCCTTGCTCGTCTTCGGCGAACGGCTCAATGTTTATCAGTGGATTGGTGTGGCGCTGGCTGTAGCATCCTTTTTCATGCTCAGCAGAAGCGGCAAGAAGGAGGGCATCGACTTCAAACACGACAAGTGGATATATTTCATTATCCTTGCCGCTGTGCTCGGTGCTGTCAGCGGACTCTACGACAAATACCTCATGGCACCGCAAGATAAAGGGGGAGTGGGGCTCAACAGTATGATGGTGCAGAGCTGGTACAACATCTATCAGTGCTTCATGATGCTCGTTATGATGCTCGTGTTGTGGTATCCCAAGCGCAACACCACTACGCCCTTCCGCTGGCATTGGGGAATCATCTTCATCAGCATCTTCCTGAGTGCGGCAGATTTCGTATATTTCTATGCCCTCAGTTTCCCGGATGCCATGATAAGCATCGTGTCGATGGTGCGCAGAGGCAGCGTGATAGTGTCGTTCCTGTTCGGTGCCGTGTTGCTTCATGAAAAGAATCTAAAGAGCAAGATGGTAGACCTTCTTCTTGTGCTTTTGGGTATGGTATTCTTATATATAGGCAGCAAATAATCTCGTGATGTTGCCGAATTTGAATTTTAGGGCGCAAAATGTTTTGCAAATAACGTATAAAATAGTACATTTGCAATAGAATATTAATATGAAATCATAACCATTATGTCTCAAAACATATTCAAGGGCCTCGGAATTGCCCTTATAACGCCCTTTAATGCGTCTGGCGCTGTAGATTATGTAGTACTCAAGAAGCTGGTGGAATATCAGTTGCAGAATGGCGCAGATTTCTTTTGCATCCTTGCCACCACTGGCGAGACACCGACTCTGACTGATGACGAGAAGCAGAGGATAAAGGAACTCGTGGTAGAAGTAGTGGCAGGCAGAGTGCCGATTCTCATAGGATGTGGCGGAAACAATACTGCAGCCATCGTTGAGGAACTTCATACGCGCGATTTCTCTGGTATCGATGGAATATTGAGCGTTTGCCCATATTACAACAAGCCTTCGCAGGAAGGACTATACCAGCATTTCAAGACCATTGCCAATGCAACAGACATGAAAGTGGTGCTCTATAACGTTCCTGGCAGGACGGGTGTCAACATGAAGGCGGAAACCACTGTGCGTCTGGCTCGCGACTGCAAGAACATTGTCGCTGTGAAGGAGGCGAGCGGCAATCTGGAGCAGGTGGACGAGATTATAAAGAACAAGCCCGACACCTTTGATGTTATCAGCGGTGACGATGCTTTGACATTCCCGATGATAGCCTGTGGCGCGGTTGGCGTAATCTCCGTAATCGGCAATGCTTTGCCCAAGGAGTTCTCACGTATGTTGAGGCTGGAGCAGAACGGAGAGTTTGAACCGGCACGCAAGATACACCATATGTTTACCGATCTCTTCAATCTCCTGTTCGTGGACGGTAATCCTGCCGGTGTGAAGGCGATGCTCCATGAGATGGGAATGATAGAGAATGTATTGCGTCTTCCTCTTGTGCCGACGCGTCTCACCACGATGCAGAAAATCAGTGAGTGTCTGAAGTTCAGACTCTGAACTCTATATTTTGAATCTTTGGTTAAGATTATTGAATAAGTTCTTTAGGTTGGGTCTCATTTGTTGGGATTCAGCCTTTTTCATTATACCATTTATAAGAATAGAATTGTCTGTCCTTATGTAGCTTGCAATAGTTTTTCGGACAGTAATGAACAAAACATAATCCGAGCAAGCCCTTATGGCCGATTGGGTTTAAAAAAACGAAAGCGCCCTGAATGGACAAAGCCAAGAGAAAGTTTCCGGCTTTTATCCTTTCAGGGCGCAATATTGTTGAAGTCGATGTGCCGTTAGTCATTGTAGACATTGTTTGTCATCGTAGACTTTGTCATTCGCTTTCGGCAATGATTGTCACCTTAGTCATTGTCAGTCGCCGTCGGCAATGCTTGTCACCTTAGGCAACATGCGGCACAAAGCGGGATTGTCGTCGTGACAACCGTTAGTTGTTTATCACTTTCTTGCCGTTGCGGATGTATATACCCTTTGGCAGACTGTTGATGTCGTTGCCCATGTATGTTCCGCTTATAGAGTATACACGGCTGTCGGTGGTCTTGTTTACAGTCACCTCGTTGATACCGTCAACAGGTTCGCCGCCGCCCATGAACTTGAATGACACGATGCCCTTCTCCGTATCGTTAGTGATGTCGGTGATAGGCTTGCCCATTGTCTCTCCATTGTATGTCCATGCCTTCATAGGCTGTGAGTCGTCGGTCAGCGATGTTGCGTTTGATGTGCCGGGGAAGAGGTCGCCGGCAGCCTCAGCCTTATAGTCTTCGATGGTGAATACCTGTCCGCCGTATTTTGCCACGAGGTCAGCGTTGTGCTCCTTCAGGAATGTGATGTAGCTATCTTCGATGGTAGAACCGAGGAAGTATTCAGGAACGAACATACCGTCGGCAGCCATGACATGCATGCGTGGATGACCTTCAGTATTGTTCACCTTGCATCCGCCGAGTGAGAACTGGCTTGAGAGATAGTCAACGTGGGTCACCATCAGTCCGTTGCCGAACAGTTTCTTGTTCCATCCATTGTTCTGCACGTTCTCCACAATATAATATTCGTGGCCCGTCTCGTCCTTGTCATTATAGATGCGGAATGCAGCGCCACCCTCATCAAGTGATTTCAGTTCCACGTTTGAAGGACCGGTCAGTGTGCCGATTTCCATCCATCCCAGACGCTCACGCTCCCATGCGGTGTAAGCAGTAGGGCGGTATCCGTTTCCTGTATATTCTCCGGCGTCCATCAGGCTCCAGTAGTCCATATTCTGGTTGATGCAAGCCTCGGCGATAGAACCTGATTTCGGATAGAGGTCAGGCAGTCCCATGCAGTGTGAGAACTCATGGCAGAAAAGTCCGATACCGTTTATTATCGGTCCGTCCGCCTGGTCAGCCGGTGTGCCGTTCAGCTCGTTGTTCACGCCATAGCGCTTCACGTCCATTCCGTCAAACGATTTTGCCAGTGAGAGATAACCCGATTTCGGGTGTATGCAGTCTGTAGAGTTTCCGGCGATACTCTGTGAGAATCCGGCGTAGATGATGTAGATGAGGTCGATGTTGCCGTCGTCGTTAGAGTCATATTGGGTGAAGTCCACCTCGTTGTCAACGGCTGTGCAGGCATCGGTGAGCAGCAGTCCCATTTTCTCCTGTGATGAATATCCCGCTCCGTATGTTGCGAGAGGTTTGCCAAGGTTTACCGGACCATACACTTCAAACTCCGGCTCAAACTTTCCGAAGCTCATGTCTTTGAAATACTTAGCCACGCTGGCATAGTTCTGTCCCATCTCCGGGTCGGTCTCCTTGTTGAACAGTTCTTTGCCGTTGAGATATTTGTCGAAGGTAGCCTTGGGATTCTCCACGCTGAATTCCACGTCGCTGAATTCCACGAGGATTACCGGTATCTTGTGCTTTCCGAGCGAAGGCAGCAGAGAGTTGTCCGGCGTCATAGGCTCACGTCTCACCTTGTTTGCCTTTGCCTGTGTCTCCATCGAATTGTAGAAAGCCTTGGCGTTCTGCGCTTTGATGGCAGAGATTTCCTTTATCGTTCGCATGCTTGGCTCGTGGGCGAGCACTCCGGTTGAATACAGAGTGCCGTCTGCTTTCACGCCGGCGATATAGAAGTTTGTGCCTTCCTGATAGAGCAGTGTGCCGTCAGAAGCGAGGAAATAGCTCAAGTCCTCGTCTCCGTAGGCTCTAACGGTAATAGTCGTTCCGTCAGCCTGCTTGATGTTGTTGATTCCAGGCTTCATTTTCACGGCCCCTGCTGTCATTGCGGCAAACAGAAGTCCGAATAGTAATTTCTTTCTCATTGTGCAGTATTAATAATATTGAAGTTAATATCGTTAAGATAAGATGGCCGAAGGTTATTGTTCAGCCTCGTTTCCGTTCAGTTCGTTGAAGATCTTGTCGAACAAAGCCCTGAGTGCAGTCCGGTTGTTGATATAATCCCTTATCACCTTCAGGTTCTTTTCGTTTTCGCTCCCCGGAATCCATAGTTTTATGTATCCCGTATTGGAGTATTTGTTGTCGAGATGTTCCGTAAATCTGTCCCATTGCTGTTCCATGCTCATCTCCGGATAGTGGTCGCGTCCGTAGAGTATCGTGCGCCTGAACACGGTGTCGGGTTCGAGTTCCCTGTCAGCCTCAGCCACAATCTTGCCGTAGATGCTTCTTGGAGCGTGTGATGCCGAAGCCCTGTGGTCTTCCACTGCCTCCTTCATTATTTTCATCTGTTCGGCAGAGAACCATTTTTTCAGTCTTGTGTCTGAAATCAGTATTTTTCCGCTTGTCAGGTGATGTATAGCTCTCGGCCCCTCCAGTCCCAGGTCGTGGTAAGCCGCCGTGACATAAGCCATGTTGATGTCGGCACCGATTTTCCTTGCCAGAGCCAGCGACTGTTTGATGACATGGTTGACGTGGTTCAGACGATGGGCCTGGTCGAAATTGGCATATCTCGGTAGAATCTGTGTCTCGACAAACTCCATCAGGTCTAAACTTACATTATTGTCTATCATGCAAAAGTAGTTCTTATTTTTTTGCAAATATACGATTTAATGTTTATTTTTGCAAGCCATTGGCGGTTTTAACACATTTGAACCCCCATATCGGCAAAAAGATTGAGCAGATGAATGATACTACAGTAAGAACTAACTCCCTACGGGCTTGGTTGTTGGCAGCGCGTCCCAAGACGTTGACCGGTGCTTCTGTGCCGGTGATGATTGGTCTGGCGATGGCTTGGGCAGAACTTTCCGGCGATGGCTTTTCTTCCGTTCCGGCATTGTTGTGTGTGCTCTTCGCCTTCGTGATGCAGATAGACGCCAATTTCGTCAACGACTATTTCGACTTCGTCGGAGGCAAGGACGACGAGGAGAGACTCGGTCCGCCGCGTGCCTGCGCCATGGGCTGGATAGACGTGAAGCAGATGCGGTGGGGAATATTCCTCACCACGGCATTGGCATGCCTTATCGGCCTGCCCCTCGTATGGTATGGCGGTTGGCAGATGATAGCCGTCGGCATACTCTGTGTGGCGTTCTGTTTCCTGTATACCACGTTCATGGCCTCTCATGCCATGGGCGACCTGCTCGTACTGGTATTCTTCGGCATCGTGCCGGTTTGCGTCACATATTACATACAATGTTCCGCCGTCACGTGGCAGGTGCTCTTTGCCTCAATAGCCTGCGGACTCGTGATAGACACGCTGCTCGTAGTGAACAACTACCGCGACATCGACAACGACCGTCGCACGGGAAAGCTGACGCTTATAGTGAAGATAGGCCCCGCTGCCGGCAGGATGCTGTATCTCGTGTTGGGCATTGCGGCATGTATGATGGGTGCCGTGTTTATCTTCCAGGGGCATGCCCTTGCCTTCATGCTTCCGTTGGTATATCTGCTGATGCATGTGGCTACCTATCGCAAGATGGTGAGGATAGGGCAGGGCAGGGAGTTGAATCTCGTGCTTGCCGATACCGCACGCAATATGTTCGTGTATGGACTGACGGTGGCTCTCGGACTTGTCCTGTAGAGATTGTCTGAGGTCTGGTATACTGACTGGTATAGAATTGAAAACAAAAATATAAAGGAAAATAATCGATAAAACAATAGAATTATGAGAACAAGAACTTCAACATGGTTTGAGTGCAAGATCCGTTACGACAAGATGATGGAGGATGGAATGCAGAAAAAGATTACCGAGCTCTACGTTGTAGACGCTCTCAGCTTCACAGAGGCAGAGTCGTCTATCATCGACGAGATGTCGGCTTATATAAGCGGTGAGTTTGAGGTGCGCGATATAAAGAAGGCGCCCTACGGAGAGATTTTCTTCAGCGAGGATGCTTCCGCCGACCGTTTCTTCAAGGCAAAGCTCCAGTTCATCACTATCGACGAAAAGACAGAGAAGGAGAAGCGCAGCAACGTGAACTACCTCGTTCATGCCAACACTTTCAACCAGGCAGTTGCCAACATCGACAAGGTGATGGGCACTACAGCTATCGACTATGTAATTGCTTCTGTTGCCGAGACTCAGATAATGGACGTCTTCGAGCATAATTCAGCAGCCAAACTGAAGAAAGAGGAGCCTAACGATGTTCCTGAATACGAGCAGCAGCCGGCAGCCGAAGGCGAGACAGCGGCAGAATAAGGCGCGGCGATGGATAGCAGAGTCAAGGAAACTTATTTTTCAACTAAAATTATATTACCATGGATTATGATGTAGCAGGCAAACTGCGCGAAGTGAAGAGCAACATTCCCGAGGGAGTGACTCTCGTTGCCGTGAGCAAGTTTCATCCCAACGAGTATATAGAGGCAGCATACGCCGAGGGACATAGGGTATTTGGCGAGAGGCACGAACAGGAACTCTCAAAGAAGTATGACACGCTGCCCAAGGATATTCAATGGCATTTCATCGGACATCTGCAGACCAACAAGGTGAAGTATATCGCACCGTATATCTCTATGGTGGATGCCGTGGATTCGCTCAAGCTGCTCAAGGAAATCAACAAGCAGGCTGCAAAGCACGACCGCGTGATCGATGTGCTTCTCGAACTGCATATCGCACAGGAGGCGACGAAATACGGACTGACGATTGACGCCTGCCGCCAACTTCTCGACGATGGCGAATGGCGGAATCTCAATAATGTGCGTATCTGTGGACTGATGATGATGGCATCGAATACCGATGACGAGAACCAGATACGTTCCGAATTCATGCAGGCCACCGACTTCTTCGATGAGGTGAAGGCAAAGTATTTTGCCGACTCTGCAGCTTTCTGCCAGCGTTCCTGGGGAATGAGCCACGACTACAAGATTGCCGTGGAATGCAGAAGCACTATGGTGCGCGTAGGCACTACCATCTTCGGACCGAGAGTCTATTGATGATGAAGTAATTCATTAACCCAAATCGGTCATCATTCCGTTTGGAGTTAATGCGACTTATGCGATAATCTCCAGATTCGTGATTATGATAAAATCGACTTTCCTGTCGGCATGACAGCCCGGCGGAAAAGTCGATTTCGTTTTGTGGTTTACCTAATTCGGTCATTAGAACTTGCTTGGATTGCAAGTGTAAAGCAAATTATAGGTTCTGATTATCGATGTTGGATTTAATCGTATGCGTCAGGTTCAGGTTCCTGGATGTCGTCTATGTTTCCGTCTGAATTGTCGCCAGTCTCACCGTTGTCGTAGCCTGTGGCGGTTTCTTCATCTGTCGGCATGTCGATGTCTTGGTTTTCTCCGTCAGCCCTCTCTTCGTCCGGGGTTAGCGAGAGATTCTCTCTTACGCCGTCGTATTCATGGATGCTCAGGCTCTCTGGCGATCCGATGTCGCCCCATTCCATTACGATTTCTTTCGGTTGCATGTATATTAGAGCGGTCCTGTTGTTGTCCAGCGCCACTACCATCGCACCGCTGTTCTCCTTCACCACGCGCCCCGCTTTTCTCATTCGTTTCTTCAATTCCTGCAGCATCCTGTCCAGTTTGCCTTTCATCGTGGCATCGTTGGAGAATTTCAGTCGGAACGATTTGACTTTCACATCGTTCCACATGTAGCCCACTTTCCTTCCGTCGTCTTCATCACACCATTCCGTGTTGTAGCCGCCCTGTCCTTCGCTGACGCTATAGCTTATGTTGCCGTAGAAGTTTATTTCCACAGAGATAAAGACATTGTCTGTCATTCTGTCGTAGCTTATTTTAGACTTGTCCTTAAACCAGAATGCAGAAGTGCCAGGATGTTTTTCGTCGCCATATTGATACAGGAATTCCGACAGCGCCTTCACGGCAGTCTCGGGAGTTGACTGGAATGACACCCCTTCCATTCCATTTTGGTTCACATTCAGTTCGTCGAGCAGCTGCTGTATGTCCAGATAGTTACATTCCACGGCATCGTCTCCCATCATGTTTTCGGCGTGTACCATCTTTGGCAGATTTGTCAGGTTTTCGTATTGTTCATCAATAATCGAATAGCTCCTGTCCGTCCTCATCACCAGAGCATGCTTGTTGTCGAGTTCTTCAAATCCGTATGCGCCGCGATAAGGTTCTTTGTTCAGATGGTTGCCGTTTGTGTCAACAAACCACATGCCGCCTTTGTTCTCGTCCCAGTTGTGTGCCATCAGTCTGTTGTCGCCGTCAAACGACAGATAGTTGTATTTCGGCTTTATCAGCGTCTTGCCTTCCAGAGACATCAGTCCCCATCCTCCATCAGAGTAATACGTGAACATTCCGTTTCTTATTTGTTCGATGCCCGTTATCTTTTCGTCCGGTTTTATCACCTCTTCCTGTTTTTCGTTGATGATGCCCCATATTTCCGTATCCGAATCCTTCTTCTTTACACATACCGGCAGCAAGCCTTCTTTGAATTTGCCCACCTGGTTGTATTTTGCGCCGTCTATCTCGAACAGAATCTCCCCTTTGGTGTTCAGAACAGTATATTTGAGCTTGTCGTAACAGAAGCTCTTGTATTCCGTCTTGTATTTCTTGTCGATGGCGATGAACTTTCCGTCACTGCAGTCCATTATAGCGCAGTAGTTGCATGGTATTACAGGGTTGCCGTCCATGTCAATCACTCCGTAGTCCTCTCCGGCTATGTATTTTGCGTAGCCTTCCTGGAATCGGAATACGGTGTTTACCCTCTTTCCGTCAATCTCATCCAGAGTCTTTATCGTTTTTCCTTCGGTGTCGATGATGGTGATGTATTTGTCCTTCTCGCATACTATAGCCCTGCCGTTGCTGAAGATTGTGGCGCTGGTATATTCAGAGCCAATCTTTTTCGGTATCTTTTCAGCCGTGTATATCTCCCATAGGTTGGCTTCGTTTTTCACCAGAAATACACCGTTTCTCACCACGGTAGGTTCGTTTTTGAACTCCTGTGAGAACAGCACTTCTCCATCGGTGGTTATCATTCCCCACTTCCCCTTGTCCGTTTCCATAAAAGGGAACGCCGTCACATAGTCATTGGTTTCTTTGTTGCATGATGAGAGTATCATCACCATGAACAACAGTAAAGGTGTCAGTCTATTCATAACAGATTGTTTATTTGTTATTGTTTTCGTGATATTTTAGTTTCTTTCTGTGTCTTTGCCATGCGATGCTCTGATTATCGCTTTCTTTCTTTGCAAAGATAGGTATGGAGGGCAGAAATATAAATGGCATTTTCTTCCAAAAAACTTGCAAATCCTCTCAAAAAGCATGCAAATCGTTGGATTCCCTAAAATGTTACATGAAATGTTACAACAATACGGATGAGCTTCTTTTTTGTGATGATGGCTTGTTTGCAGGGTGCTAACAAGGTGGTTGGAGGTTTCTGTATGTCTGGTTAGCGTGATGGAGTCTGTTCTGGGTTGTCCTTGGTGCAGTCAGATGAATTACAGGTGCCGGATAAGCAGGATTGCGTTGGCCGCTTTGTGGGGTATAGACACAAAAAAGCCGAAGAACTGAGTTCCTCGGCTTAGTCTTTTCGCTTTAAATAGTTCTAGCTTTCGCAGAATTACTTGTTAGCTGCTGTGTCAACAGAAGCTGTGTCAACAGAAGTTGTGTCAACTGTATCAACTGCTGCAGTGTCAGTTGTGTCAGCACCCTCAGCCTGAGCTGTTTTGTTACCACATGATGCGAAAGAGATAGCTGCGATAGCTACGAAC
>ERZ1026894.1687-NODE-1687-length-12538-cov-10.726188_pt1 | contig 12538 bp, 9 predicted proteins | sample MGYA00380177_ERZ1026894 | MGnify/ENA primary metagenome ERZ1026894 (study PRJEB33269, sample SAMEA4719813) | human gut metagenome | biome: human-associated habitat; feature: organic feature; material: feces | place: Cameroon | collected 2013-10 ... | reverse complement strand
ATATATAATATTAAACATTAAAAAAAACGTCGGGGCGTCCCGACGCTTTGAAAACGATTGTCCTTGGGTTTTGCGACAATCAATAGTTGTCCGCGGATATTTCAAAATAACTTTGGGGATGATTGCACGTCGGGCAAACCTCAGGCGCGCACTCTCCGACGACGATATGACCGCAGTTTCTGCATTCCCACACTTTCACCGTGGATTTTTTGAAAACTTCCGCCGTTTCGATGTTTTTCAACAGCGCGCGATATCTTTCTTCGTGGTGTTTCTCGATCGCCGCGACAAGTCGGAATTTCGCCGCAAGTTCAGGGAAGCCTTCTTCTTCGGCTGTTTTTGCAAAGCCCGCATACATGTCCGTCCATTCGTAGTTTTCGCCCGCCGCCGCGGCAACAAGGTTTTCCGTTGTGTTTCCGATGCCGTTAAGTTCCTTGAACCAAAGTTTGGCGTGTTCTTTTTCGTTGTCGGCGGTTTTCAGAAACAGGGACGCGATTTGTTCATAGCCCTCTTTTTTCGCAACCGACGCAAAGTAAGTATACTTGTTTTTTGCCTGTGATTCGCCCGAAAAAGCCGTTTCGAGGTTCTTTTCGGTTTTCGTACCTGCGTATTTATTCATTTCCCTTCTCCTTTATAAATGATATGGAAACGGCACGCCGTCGCGTGCCGTTTGTTTAACGATTATGCGCGTTTTTTCTTAATGACGACCACCGTAACCACGATGATTGCCATAAGCACTGCCGCGCCGCCAACGCCTGCGCCGATGCCGATTGCCAGCGTGTTTGTTTTCGCTTTGGGCGCGACGTAGTCTTCCGCAAAGATGAAGTAGCCGAGCTTATCGGTTTCAAACGTTACGGTGCCGTCGCCGTTATCGACGTAGTTTACTTCCGTCCATTCGCCGTTGTTGTATCTGATGAGTTTCGCGCCGTTTGCGCTGACCTGCATCGTTACGGTTGCCGGGCTCATAAGTCTGGGCTGTTTGTCGGCGTTCATAAGGACGCTTTTGTTCTTATATTCGCTGAGCGACAGGAAGTAGACCTTGCCAGCGGCGTACTCTTTGCCAAAGATTTCCTTATTTTGTCTTAAACCGTTGGTGAAGTTATCGCGGCTTGCGGCGTTGTTTCTGTCGAGTATGCAGAAGTAAACGGTGTATCCGCTGTCCGCCTGCGTCCAGCTGCCCGAGATCGTGCCGATGCCGTTATCTTCCAGAACTTTATCGTCGGGAACGTTGACGTCGCCGCCCCATACCGAGTTAAGTTCGTTTTCGATGATGGAAATCGTCGCTTCGATTATGCCGTCCGCCGACACGGCACGGGTATATCTTTCGGATTCCGCGCTGCTGTCGACCGTCCAGGCGCCGCCCTTGATAAGTCCTTTATGAACGACTCTGTAAGGATATCTGCCTTCGCCCACAAGTCCCGCAGCGTTATTCACGACCTTGTAACTGGCGTCGTTGACGCGATAAACGATGACAAAGTCTTTTGCGATTTCTTTGTAGTTGCCGCCGACGGAGTCTTTGTCGATAAGATTTTCAACCGTGGGCAGATTGAACGATTCGCCTACGTTTGCCGTGATATCGACAAGGTTGAATTTCGCGCCGTTGACGTTGATTTTGCGGGCGGGCGAGACCGAGCCGATGAAGTTTTCGTTGCCCTTATATCTCACGCGGACGTAGCACACGCCGCCACCCTGACGGACGGGAGCACTGCCGAGAAGCGTCTTGAAATCTTCGTCAAAGGAATATTCGTAAACGATGTCGTTTGCGCCGACGACCATGCCGTAAGTCGTCTTGTAGTAATTGAACGCGTCGTCGACCTTTTGCACTTTTTCCGCGAAGTCTTCGCCGTATTTTGCGTCGTACGTAACGGACGCGTCTTTAATCTTAATTTCGGTGCCGATTCTTTCAATCGTGAAAGTTTGTTCAATAATGTATTCGTTATTCAAGCGCGATACCGTGAACTTACCGTAGTATTCCCCTGCGTCGATTGCCTTGTCAACGGGTTGCCATACGCCGTCTGCGCCCTTCTTGAAGTATTCCGCGAGTTCAATATTCAACTGTGACGGGCTTATGACGTTAAGCGTGTATGCCAACGCGTTGTACGGAGCGCTGAACTTATCGACGTTGCCTTTGTCGTTGAACATTTTCTTTTCAAACGTGACGTCCGAGAAGTCAAGCACGGACACGACTTTGGTTTCCGTGTCGTTGAAGCCCGTTATTTTCTTGAAGTTGCTTTTCGCGCCGAAGCTTTCGATTTTCAACGTATATTTATACGCGCCCGAAGTGGTGTCGTAAACGCCGTCCTTAATGTTGACGTTGATAACGAATTTGTTGCCGTTCTGATCGACGACGACGGGCTGATACTGACGCTGTGTGAAGTCGATTTCACCGATGTCGAGTTTGTTTTTGAGTCCGGTATCCTCATAGTATTCGATTGCGTAAACGATGTCTTGCGACAGCTCGAAGCGGTGACCGTTGATGATGCAAACGCCGCCCGTGACGAACGTATCGAGCACCCATACGGTTGCGCCAGCCGGCAAAACGTCAACGTTTTCGGTCTTTGCTTTGCCGTTTTCGTCCTTGCTGTACTCGATATAACCTGCGCCGTCTTTCTGATAAATCACAACGTTTCCGCCGATTTCATTGATATAGTAATAATTGCCGTTCGTATCGACAGCGTAAATACCGATGATTTTCGCGCCGCCGATTTCGCGCGGAGAAATGGTGACCGTAACGACCGCCTCGGTATCTTTCAGGACGTAGTTTTTGCTGTCATTGCCGGTAATACCCAGCGTGACTTTGCAATCGGGATAAGTGCCGACGTTGATATTTGCCGTATTGCCCGTGCTTGTGAGCAACTTCACGTCGTCGCCCGACACAACGCCGTGGAACGTATAGCTGCTGATCTGGAACGCCGTTTTGTTGTCGAAAGGTTTATCAACGTTATTCACCGTAACCGAGATGGTTTTGGGCGTTACGTTAACCGTCGCTTCGACGGTAACGTCTGTCGTATCGTAGAAGTCCAACCTTGCGCCGACGAGTTTGAAATCGTTGACGTTAAAGGTATATGTGCCGACGTCCTTGCCGGGAAGGGTAATCGTGCCGTATTCGAGCGTGATGTTGTCCTCGCCTTGCAGTCCCGCGATACTAAACTTGCAGTTGACCGAGTTCGTCAGAATCGTATTTTCGCCGTTATAGACCTTTGACGCAATAAGCGTAATTTTGCCGAGTTTGGCGGGTAGGATATCGATATACGTTTTGGGTGCGCTTGCGTTGCCGCCCGCGTTTGTGATCTGGTAATTGTTGCCGAATTCGCCCGCGATTTCGATATTTATAAGCGACGCGCGAAGCCCGTTGTTGACGGCAATGCTGTCAAGTTGGAACGTGCCTTTCCATTGGATATTTTTCCATTCGTCCGCTTTGTCGCCCAAAACCTTATCGAGCACCAATAAAGAGCCGTCGCCCGAAACGTAGTCGGTCATTGCGTAGTTGATGGTGCCATTATAAACAAACGGTGCGTGTTTGTAATTCTCGTCGATCGTAAGACGGGCTTTTCTTATTTCGTGCGTGCCGACGACGAACCTGCCGTCCACGAGGGTGATGACGTTGCCGTTTACGTCAAAGAAAACTTTTTCATACTGTTCGATGAGCGCAGCCGTATAAGCCGAGCCTTCGACGTAGGAAGCCAGGACGTTGCTGACAATCACCTGTCTTTTACCTGCATTAACGCCGTCGTACGCCGCGTCGAAAGTAATGCCGATTTTCCCCGACGGGATAGTGCCTGCAAACTTGTTCGACAACGTGTACGAAACAAGCGACGTACTTACGTCGGTCGTATTGTTGAAGTATCTTCGGGCATTCGTATCGATGTGGAAGTTGACGTTGATCTTTGCCCTGTCAAGGTTGACGTTATAGATGGTTTGCTCGTTTGTATTGCCCGCTTCGTCGACAAGCCAGAATCTGACCTGAATTTGCGTGCGTCCCGAAACGTTTCTGCCCTCGAACAAATCCATATAAACGTTGTTTGTGTCAAGCGAAAGTTCCTTTACCGCGCCCACGACGCCGTCACGGGTGATTGCGTAATAAAGAGTCATCGGGCTGCCCAAAAATTCGCTGACGAAGCCTTCTTTCCCGTCTTGTTGGTAGTTAAGGTTCACAAGAAGGGGCAGTAAGTCGGCATACGCGTCGTCTGTCTTGAAGTCAAGAAGCCTTGCAATTTCGGGCTTGTATCCGTTATAGTTGTCGTATTTCACGGGAACTTCAACGTTATACGTGATATTTGACGAAGTATAAGTCGCGCGGAGATAATAGACGCGTTCGTATCCTTCGGGCGATGTTTCGTCATAACCTATGGTATATTTGTTATCGATAATTTTGTCTTTGATGCTCACCCATTCGGTTTGTGTACCTACGAAAACGCCGTTTTTACGGGTGCGATAACTGATTTGATAGGTTATGTCCTTAATGGAAGAGAGCGTGTTGAACTCGATAACGACGTTCTGATTCGTCCATTCGCCGTTATACGCGCCGCCGTTTTCAAGGTAAATTGCGTTTTCCCATTTTTCGGGCGGGTTCTTGATGTCGTCGATTGTGAAATGGTGATAATCGCTGTAAACGGCGTGGTTTGCCCAGCCCTGTTGTACTTCGTTAAGGTTCAACCCTGCGATTTGTTCGGGAGTTTTATCTTTGACAAGATTTTCGTAGAAAAGCCCAACCGTATCGATCGCTTTGAACTTGATTGCGTATTCGCCCTTTTCAAGTCCCGAAAGGGTGAAGATGTCAAAGCCGGGGTTGTTGATCGCAATGCCTGTCTGCCCTTCGATTTCAACGTAATTGCCGTCAACCTTTTTGTAAAGGGTATAGAAATACTTGACGTCGCCGCGAGTGTCGTCGTCATCGAGAACAGGTTTGAATTTTATGGTGTCGGTATAAAAATATGTGACGTCGCCGTTAACAACGTTTTCGGTAAGGAGAGCAACTTCGTCCAATGCCGCGGGCGGGGTGTAGTCGATACCGTCGCAGCCGATGCTCAACGTCTTGCCCGAAATATTGATTAAGTTTTTATAATTTACACGATATATCGTGTCGGTTTCGATAGGCAACGCATTGTTGTCTTTTCCGTCGTACGTTACCGTGACGTAAAGCCCGCGGAAAGAACCCGTCGCGGGGTCGTTATTGTCAAACGCAAACGGCTCAACCGTTATGCTTTCCAAGCCTGTCGGATAACGCAACGTTTTCAGTTGCTCTGCGGTATAATCGCTTCTTTTGTATGTTTTTGCGGAGCCGTCAACAATTGCGCCCGTGCCACTATATGCTTGAAGAATGTTAAAACCTTTGATATCCGCCTCTTTAAGTCCGAAGAATTTGTCAAAAAGCAGGAAGGAGAACTGCTTTGTTTGCGTTCCGTCGGTGCGGATTGACGTCAACTTGTTGAACGTAGGATCAAGAACGTCTTCGCCGTTCAATGCCCAGTCAAGGTTGCCGACAATATTGTTGTTGGTGGTATAAAGGTTCGATATGTTTGCAATGGTGTCCAAAACCGCAATGTCCGGTTTGGTTGTTCCGTCCCATGCTGCGGTAACGGGTGTGAAAAGGCTCGGGTTATCGACAGACTTGACCTTAATCGTGATTTCAAGCCCTCTGATTTCCGTGCTTTCGCCTGCACCGGCTTCTTCGCCGCCTACATAAGCAAGTATGTATTGATTGCCTGTCGTAACTTTCCATTTGGTTCCGTTATTGAAAGTGTCGTTTACATAATCGGAGTTATCGTCGATTTTTTGTACCGAAGACGCAAATGAAACAAACTCCATTGTGTTTTGCATTTTATAATAACTAACGGCACTGCTAATGTTGGAGCTGATTTCAATCGTCGCGCCAAGCGAAACAAGAACATCGGGCAGTTTATAATACGCATATAAACGATGCCTAATGTTACCAATCGTATTAGGTCTCAATAAAGCGTGTTCATCGTTACGTTCGACACCGCTGATACCGTCATAAACCCCACCAATCCAAGCGAAGTAGTTTTTATACGTTGAAGGTCTGTAAGAAAAAACGGCAATGTTCCCGTCCGCATCTGCCTTAAACGGAACGTTCCATTTCCAACCTGATGCATCTATCGCCAGTTCCTTGGTCGACGGTTCGCTTGTCGCTGCCGCAAAAGCCGTTTTGTTATCACCCGCACCCACGCGCGTAAAAGAAATTGCGCTGACAAGCAGTGCGACTGCAAGCATAAACACTAATGCAAGTCCGCTGATACGAAGTAAGTTTTTGCTTGATTTTTTTGCTCTCATATCTCTCCTCCGATACGCCGGAAAACCCGGCGGTATAGCCATAGTATGTGCAATTTTGGGCATAATGCGCCCAAAAGATATTGCTATAAATATAATATACAAGATATTACATTAAAATGTCAAGTTATTTTGCGTTATGACGCGCCATTTTGCACGTCCCGTTTCGCCGTTTCCCTTCCCATCGTGCCGTACAATACACTATTTGTCATTGCGAGCGAAAATACGGGGACCCCGCGGGATACTGTGTACTCGCGGGGAAAAGGAATAAACAAGCAAAAGACAAGCATTTTCGCTTTCTGCGTAAAATGATTGGTCAAAAGCGCAGTTTATGACGTGTTCCGTGCAACGCACTCTATGTCATTGTGACACCATATACTCGTTGTCTTACGTGCAACGCACTCTATGTCATTGCGAGCGCAGCGTGGCAATCTCCCGGAAGGGTTACCATGTTATGCATTATGTCATTGCATCTATACAAAAATTGCCACGCCTAAAAATTATTTAAACATTCACTTCAAAACTCAAAGGTTTTTCGCACACCTAATCTATTTTCATTCCAATAACATCGCCTAACAACAATCTTCTCTCACAAAATACGTCCAGAACATAGCAAGAGTGTCCCGATGACAGTATCGCAATTTTACAATAAGAATCTCTATTATTCGGTTACCCTTCCGGGAGATTGCCACGCTACGCTCGCAATGACATCATTTTCAAAGCATTGCGTATTGCACGGCGTACGCCGCTTTATCATAAAATGATTTATGAAACTTTCGCAGCTCAACGTCATTGAACTCACAAATCTTGCCCTGTCCGTTGCGACGATACTGACGCGCGACCTTACCGTGTCCGAGACGGAATGTCTTTTGAAATTCCTTTGCATCGTGCGCGACGATATATCGCTCATACTTTGCGACAAACGCAACGACAAATAAAACGGGTTACATTTTTGTGCAACGCACCTTATGATATTACAATGCGGTATCCCTTCCGGGAGATTGCCACGCTGCGCTCGCAATGACACAGTACTTCGTACGGAATGGAACAATTTTTTGTTTACTGAAAAGAAATAGCACATTTAACATACGCTCATTATGCTATTCCGTGCAACGCACTTTATGTCATTCTAAGGAGCAAAGCGACGTGAGAATCTCCCGGAAGGGTATCCTTGTTATAATATCCCGTGCACTGCTGTCAATATGACAATGACTGCTGTCAATATACACAACATATTACGTTTTTCAATTTCAAAAAATTTGAACTCAACAAAACTAAAAACGGCGGGTTTCCAAAATCAAATTTTCCTTTTCTCCCTGAAAACACGTCGGTTTTGACAAAACGTCGGCGGTTTTGTATAATAAAATTATGAAATCCGATAAAAAAGGTTTCACTCTTGTGGAGCTTATCGTCGTAATTGCGATTATGGCGGTGCTTGCAGGCGTCGTTTCGGGCGCAACCGTGGGCATACTCAACAAGAAAACCGACGAAGTCAACTACATATACAACGGAAAGCAAATTTCTGCACAAATCGTTTCGTGGGCGCAGGAAGTCGTTGAACGCCCTGCGTTCTTCACCGAACTTACGGGGATCGAAATCGACGTGACAGATCTTTTGTTGTATGGCAGTATCGACGCAATATGGACGGATGCGTACTCGGAAGCCGCTTACAATACCCTGAAAAACAGGTTTTCGTCCTTAAAATGGGCTGATTCGTACGGCGTTCCCGAAAAAAAGGGGACTTTTTCCGCCGATTTTAACACGGAGCAAAAAGCGATTTATCTTTATTACAAGGGAAAGTCGCAAGAATATCGTGAAGTTTATTACAAAATTTACCTGAGCGGTGAAAACGTCGTCACCGAAAAAGGCACAGGATTTTAACGTTGTTACCCTTATTTATTCTTTGCTCGGCTTTCTGAACATCTGTTCCTGACGTACTTTCTTATGCGGTTTTTCACCTTTGCGTAATTTTTCGGCAGAACGTATTTCCAATTCCCATCGTTCGTCCCCGGGGTATTCATTCTCGCCTCCGAGCCCTGCAACAGATAGTCCTGCATAGGCACGATGACGAATTTCGCGCGGGAGCGCATTACCCTTTTGAAAACTTTATCAAAGACGTTCTCGTCGGTTGCGCCGAGGGTTTTTTTGACGTACTCTTTTGTGCCGTTATCGAGCGCGTCGTACCAACCTTTCAGCGTATCGTTGTCGTGCGTGCCGGTGTAATAGACGGTGTTATACCTTACGTTTTCCGGCAGATGCTCGTTATCGCTCTTGCCGTCGAAAGCGAACTGAAAGACTTTCATTCCGGGGAAGCCGGTACGTTTCACAAGGCGGCGCACCTTGTCGGTGATAATTCCGAGGTCCTCGGCGATGATTCTGCCGTCGAGGTCAAGCCCGTCGAAGATTTTCGTACCGACGCCCTTCACCCACCTGCCGATTTTTGCGGTTTTCGCGCCTGACGGCACGGCGTAGTAACTTTCAAACGCGCGGAAGTGGTCGATGCGGATTTTGTCGAAGAATTGCAACTGATGCAGCAAGCGGTGATGCCACCACAAAAAGCCGTCCGACTGCTGTTTTTTCCAGTCGTACAGCGGATTGCCCCACAGTTGCCCGTCGGCGGAGAAGTAATCGGGCGGCACACCGGCGACCTCTTTCGGGCGCATATTTTTGTCAAGCCTGAAAATTTCGGGGTGCGCCCAGACGTCCGCGCTGTCGTACGCGACGTAAATGGGAATATCGCCGATAAGCGCGACGTTTTTGGATTTTGCGTAGTCTTTAAGCGCGGTCAATTCGCGAAAGAACTCGAACTGCAAAAACCGCCAGAAATCGCACTCGTTTTGAAGCGCGGCGATTTTTTCGTCGGACAGCGTATCGCGCCGTCTTTCGTCCTTTTCCCACGTATCGAACGACGAAAACCCGTTTTTGACTTTGAGCGCCATAAACAGCGCGAAGTCGTCCAGCCAATATTCGTTATTTTCAAGAAACTTTGAATAATCGGAATTTTTTTGAAATCTTTTGAACGCGCAGCGCAGCACGTCGTATCGCGAGTTAAAAATTTCGGCGTAGTCAAGCGATTTTGTTTTGGCGCGTTTTGCCTCGTTTTCCGTCAAAAGCCCGCGTTTAACAAGCGTATTTATATCGATAAAGTACGGATTCCCCGCAAATGCCGACGGCGATTGATACGGGCTGTCGCCGAAAGACGTTGGCGATAACGGCAGCGTTTGCCAAAAATCGACCTTCGCGTCCGCCAAAAAATCGACAAAAGAAAACGCGCCCTGGGACAGCGCGCCGACGCCGTATTCAGACGGCAGACTTCCTATATGCAAAAGCACCCCGTTGAACTTTTCTTTCACTTGTGCGGGGCCTCCTCGTGCGTGACCGCCTCGCCGAGCCTGTTCGCCCAGCTTTCGCAATACAGATCGTAATAGGATTTATTTTGTTCCTGTCTCATAGCGATGCACTTCTTGTTGTTGCACCATACGAACGACGGAATCCCGACGACAAACAGATACAGCGGCCCCAGAATCAGCGACTGAATGGTATGGCCGTACTCATGCACGGACACTGTTTTTTTGTACTCATCGCCGCGCTTGCCGTTGATGAAGATAAACGCGCCCAGCGACACGCCGCCCCAATCGCCCTCGTGGAAGGTCAGGATTGCGCCGTGGTAATAGGCGTGCTCGCACCTGATATTTTTCAGGAAAAGCAAAAACCCCAGGACGTTCTGAATCGCGCCCCAGGTGAACTGTAAAACCAGGTAAAAAAACTGCAAGATATATTTCATAATAGCCTTACTTTGTTCTTATTTTGAACGTATAGCGAATGGGAGTGCCCTTGTTGGTCTGATAGGCGCGGTTAAGTTGCGGATTTGTCGTCGGATCTTTCGTGACGTAGTCAAGCGTAGCCGTTTGCACCGTCGCGCCGCCGTCCCAAGCCGCGAACTTATTCTTGTCGTTGTGGTAGCTGACGATGAGGTAATATTCGATTTCTGCGCTTTCCGCCGCCGTGACGCCCACAACCTGAATGACGATATAAGGATTTTTGTTGTCCGCGCTGACAAAGGAACTGCGTTCCACCGCGTTGCAGCCGTCCGGCACAAGGACCTTATCCTGCCCCGACGCATCGGGATCGTAGTATTTGACGGGAATGTCCAGCCCGATTACGGTCTGATAAATGCGCTTGCACACCATTGCGGAATACGTGACGTACCACCCGTTCGTGCCGTTATCCACGTCTTCTTTGCGCGGATCCGGCTTGTTGGGATAAATATGCTGCCCCGAAAGGTACGTAACCGCCGCGATCGAGTTCCTGTACATAGTCTGCGTGTCGGTTTCGGCAGCGCTCTTCTGACGGCGTTTTGTAGTGACGTAAACGGCAGGCGTAACCGCCGCGGCAAGAATCGCCATAATGGCAATGGTCACGATAAGTTCAACGAGCGTAAAGCCTTTTTTATTTTTGAAAACACGCCTTTTCATACTTATATAATTATACTACTTCGCGCGTACAGTGTCAATATATTATTTTTTGCATTATCATTCTACTATTTCTCACAAAATAAGGATTTGTCGCAGTGTGATATTGCGATTTCGCAAATCCGGGGACCCCAAAAGATACTTTGTACTTTTGGGGAAAAGGAGCACACAAGCAAAAGAGTGAGCATTATTGCCTGCAATAATGTGATTTCAAAAGTGCAGTGTGCGACGGGTACCGATACCAAACATTGAAATAATTATAGTGGAGGATTAACATAAATGTTAAAACTTAGAAAAAACAAAAAGGGCTTTACGCTCGTTGAACTTATCGTCGTAATCGCAATCATGGCAGTCCTTGCAGGCACGATTGCAGGCGTTACCGTGTCACAACTGAATAAACAAACCAACAACACCGCTAAATCGGAAGCACAAACCCTTGTTTCGGATTTGCACAGTTTTATGATTGATTACAAACTCAGTGCTCCCACCAATGCTACCGAGGGGACTTGGACAGCCGGCGATAAAATAGACTCTATACCTATGCTTGCCCACGCGGTTAAGGATTTTATTGATGAAAATAACCAAGATGGCAAAATTAAAGTTATAGCACTTGCTGATGATGGAACACCTCCTACGGGAAACGGTAATATCACAACAGAAGTTTATGGTAATGACAACTTTAAAGCAGGTGACCATAAATTCTACGCAGTTGTGTATAAATCGGGTAACGACTTTAAGGTAAGATTCTGCTGCTCACAAAAAGGCAACGGCAAAAACCAATTCCCGTTTGCAGATTACACTTATGGAGAAGTTTTAGCAGACTAATAAACAAAAACAAATAACGACAAAAAAGCGAGGCAAACGCCTCGCTTTTTGATTGTCTGATTTTAGATTATTCATTGTTCAATATTTCTTCCTTCTTGTATTTCGATTTCCTCATTTAAGCGTTTAACAAATTCAGTTTTTGCTTCTATTTTTTTACGATATTTGATTTTTCTTAGCGGATTAGGGATAACTATAACCGCAAAGAAGATTATGAGAAGGATGGCTAATATTAAAAGGTTAAAACGCAACATTTCCTTTGAAAAATTGTTTGCTAACAACAAAGAAATAGTTATACCTATTCCCGTGGTAAAAAATTGAAAAAACTGATTTAATATACCATTTTTTTTGCTAATTGTTTCCTGAATCTTCTGTTTCTCATTATTAAAGAAAGAACAAATCGAAGATGCATCTCTAAATTTTATGTATTTTAGTTTAGCAGTATCAAAGCTTGATATTACTTTATCCATAATTGATTCCGAAATCTTGTCCGTTTTCAAGGTTCTTAATTCGTTGCGGTATTTCACTGATAATGAAGAACGAATTGCCATTTGCGAAAAAATAAATTTTTTTATCAAAAACACAGTGCTCACGATTGAAATGAACGAAAATAAACAAAATAATAATGACGCAATAAAAAATGTATCATTTTTATCAATTTGCATCGTTGGCAATAGAGTAGTAATCTTTTTTGCTAACGGTATTAATAAAAATGCGAAAGCCGCACCTAAAACAATACTTAGCAGATAGTTATTTGAGTAAAGATCAAAAAACTCATCCTCATCGTCTTCCGAAAAATTGTAATTCATAGAAATTCCTCCTTTGTATTTATGTTTTAATTTTTATGCTTCAATAACGGACGCAAGCCCGAAATATAGTCTAATTAACCACTGTATATTTTTTCGCCAGAGCATATTACATTATATTCTTAATTTCTCAAAAAAATTACTTCTATATAT
>ERZ1026894.1686-NODE-1686-length-12538-cov-21.792117_pt1 | contig 12538 bp, 9 predicted proteins | sample MGYA00380177_ERZ1026894 | MGnify/ENA primary metagenome ERZ1026894 (study PRJEB33269, sample SAMEA4719813) | human gut metagenome | biome: human-associated habitat; feature: organic feature; material: feces | place: Cameroon | collected 2013-10 ... | reverse complement strand
ATGAACTTCAGGCTGACGCCAAGGCATGCCATGCCCACAATCAGAATCCATCCGCCGGGTGGGAATGTCTGCCAGGGAGTCGTCTTCCGCGGCAGTCCGGCGATGCGCGCCGAGTACTTGTTCACGGCTTTGCGGAACATGAGGTAGAAGCACATCAGCACAAAGGCCGTGATGAGCAGCAGCCACCAGAGCCTTTCCGTAGGCATTGTCAAGTACGCCTGGATGCCTTTGACGGCGATGACAACCCCCGGCGCTCCCCAAAGGAGGGCGGCGATGTAATAGAGGATTTTTTTGTTCATACCTGATAGTTTATCTTGCGGCTATCTGTCTGACATTTACCAGGGCTTAAGGTTGACAGTCTGGTAGAATGCCTGGGCTTCCCTCACCAGGGAGTCCGCCGGTGTCTCCTTCGGCGTCTCGGTGTGGCTCCACGGTCCGGTCTCCCTCACGTCGAACTGCCGGATGCGGCGAACCGGCGAGAGGACGGTCAGCACATCATCACTGTAGTAGCCCAGATCCTGGTAGGTGGCCATAAACGCCCTCTGGTTATATTCAGGGGCAAGGATGTTCTGGCCGTAGAACTTCGAGTCATAGGAGAAGTGCAACAGGGAGAAGATGGTCGGCATCAGGTCAATCTGGGAGCAAAGCTTCTCCACCCTCCGAGGCTGGATGAAGCCCGGGGAATAGACGATCGCCGGTATGTGGTACTTGTCCACCGGGATGCTGGTCTTGCCGGCGCTGGAGGCGCAGTGGTCGGCCACGACGATGAACACGGTGTTGCCGAACCACGGTCTGCGCGAGGCCTCGGCGAGGAACTGGCCGATGGCGAAATCGGTGTACTTCACGGCGGCGGAGCGCGACTTCATCTCACCGTCGTAGGTGATCTTCCCTTCCGGGAATGTGTACGGACGGTGGTTGCTGATTGTGAATATGATGGCGTGGAACGGAGTCCCGCTCTCGGCCTTCTTGTCGAACTCCTTCAAGGCCACCCTGTACGAATCCTCATCGCAGGTTCCCCAGATGTTGCTGAACGTTATGTCCTCCTTCGGGTAGCAGGACTTGTCGATGATCTCGAAGCCGTTGCCGGAGAAGTAGGCGCGCATGTTGTCGAAATAGCTGTCGCCGCCGTAGATGAACGAGGTCGTGTAGCCGTTCTCCCTCAGCACGGTGCCGGTGGAGAAAAGTCCGGCGTTGTCCGGCCTTTTGATAAGGCTTTCGCCGGCGCTCGGCGGAATGCAGAGGGTCAGGGCCTCAAGGCCGCGGACGGATCGGTTGCCGGCGGCGTAGAGGTTGTCGAAGACAAGGCTCTTTTCAATGAGCGTGTCCAGATTCGGAGTGATGCCGTCCTCATTGCCATAGGCGGCGAGGAAATCGGCGCTCAGGCTCTCGACGGTGATCATCACGATGTTCTTCCTGACAGGCGGAACGGAGTCCCTTATCATCCGCACGGCGGCATCGGCCGGCTGGTCTGCCTGCCGGACCGCGGAGCCAGCCTCCTCTCGGACAGGAACCTGGCCGCAAAGCGCGAGTTTGAGTCCCTGCGCCTCATCCTCGGGAAGCATCTGATAGAACCTGTCATATTCAAGAGTGCTGCTGCTGTAGGCCTCAAGGAAATTCCAGCATCCGTTGCACTGCAACTCGGTCGCGTAGTTATTGGAGCTCTGGAGGTTACGGTAGCTGAAACGCAGCCAGAAGAAGCTTCCGGCGAACAGCACCGCATAGATGACGAATGTCGCCAGGAACGGAACGGCTCCCCCGTTGCCGGACTCGCTGAAATCCTTCCGCCGGAACAGCCGCCAACAGATCAGCACCGCCACAAGAAAGACCCCGAGGAACATCGGCACGATAGGATATGATTCCATGATGTTCCCGATTACCTCGTTCGTGTAGACCAGATAGTCAACCGCTATGAAGTTGTACCTCACGCCGAACTCGTTCCAGAAGACACACTCAGAGATGGCGTTCACTATCATCAGGAATATGTACAGCCCCATAGTGAACAGCAGTCCGGCCTTGCACCAACCCTTCCTGATGTTCGGGATGAACAGCCTCAGGCAGAACGCGCCGAGAAGCAGGAGGGAGAGCAGACGGGCTATCGTCGGAACGACGGAACCATATTCAGTGAATATGTTGGATGGCAGCAATGAGTAGACCGCGAAGGCGAGCAGGGCGGCTCCGATAATGTAGCAGAGCGGCTTTTTGTACTTGGCGTCGTTCAGCGTGGCCTGCACCACCATCGCCGGTGCGAGCGCGAGCAAGGAGAACGCCACATCATTGACAAAGCCTAACAGAAAGATCTTAAGCCATTCCAGCGCCGTGAATCCGATGACGGTAGGCGGAGTGAACAGCAATAATATCCTTGTGATGAAGCCAAGCGCCACGGAAAAGGTGATGAAGACCGGCGCGAAGTACCTGAACCAGTCGTGGACTTTTCTGGTCTTGTCATAGTTTCTTAAGCAATTTCTGTCCATAAGGAGAAATGATTGATGTTTATCAGCTGCGAAGATAAGAATTTCCGACGATTATTGCTAACTTTGCGTAATTATGCGTAAATCATTCATCTTGATGAAAAGACATTTATTCTGCGTCGTCATAGCGGCGATTCTTTTTGCTGTCCTCCCTCTGGAGGCACAGATCCGTGGTTTCCGTCAGGAACAGTTGAAGGAATGGGAATTCAGCAAGGACGGCTCCTCTTGGCAGACCGTGAGCGTGCCGCATTCCTACAACGCCGAGGATGGCCATTCTCCTTATTACTACCGTGGCAAGGCGACTTATCGCTGTGATCTGAGGATCACCGATGTGAAGAAGACATATTATCTCTTTTTCGAGGGTGCGGCTCAGGCGGCCGTTGTCAAGGTCAACGGAGAGCAGGTAGCGGCCCACAAGGGTGGCTACACGCCTTTCTCCGCAAACATCACAGAGTCTTTGACCAGGGGTGTCAACAGGGTGGAGGTGATTTGCGACAACTCTGAGGACCTGGAGATGGCTCCTGTCACTTCGGACTTCAATAAGAACGGCGGACTGCACAATCCGGTCTGGCTTCTGGTCATGGATGATGTCTATTTTTCGCCGGAGGACTACGGAATGTACAGGCTTCGTTGCGAGACTCCGGTCGTGACCAAGAAGAAAGTTGTCACCAATGTCAGGACTAAACTGGTCAACGCGGGCAATCGGGACGCGGACATCCTTGTGCGTGTCCAGCTTCTGGAGGCCAATGGCGCGTTGGGCTATCAGGCTGACCGCGAGGTCCTTGTCAAGGCGTTCTCTGAATATGACTTCGACCATGAGTTCATCCTTTCCGGCATGCATCTTTGGGAAGGCATGAAAGATCCTTACCTCTACACGATCAGGGTCGAGCTGTTCAAGGGAAAGAGGATGATGGACATCGCCGAGACAAAGGTCGGTTACCGTTCGATAGGGATGGATCCGGAGAGAGGATTCCTTCTGAACGGTCGTCCTTACCCTCTCCGTGGCGTGGCGATGCATCAGGACACTGATGGGAAGGCCTCTGCGTTGACTCAGGCTGACTATCGCCGCGACTACCGCATCGTCAAGGAGCTTGGGGCGAACTTCCTGCGTCTCGCCCATTATCCGCATAACGACTTCGCGTTCCAGCTTTGTGACTCTCTCGGAATCATTGTCCAGACGGAGATTCCTTGGGTCAATGTGTGCGGAACCAACGCCACACAGGCCTATTTCAACAATCTCCACCATCAGATGAAGGAGATGGTCAACAATCTCTACAACCATCCTTCCATCGCGTTCTGGGGAATGTGGAACGAGCTTGACACCTGGGGTAACAACAATGACCTCCAGGGACCGTTTGATGCGGAAAGGGTAGCGAGAGAGACCGAAAGGCTCTATGACTTTACTAAAAAACTTGATCCTGACCGATTTGTGGGCTTCACGGATTGCTCGAATCTCGCCCGTGAAGGCTATCCTGAACTAAGGGGGGACTTCTGCTCCCAGAATCTTTACTTCGGCTGGTACAGGACACCCAACAATTTCGACGGATTCACGCCCACGCTGAAAAAAGTCCGCGGCCTGAGACCTGACTGCCCTGTCAATGTCGCTGAATATGGCGTCGGCAACAATCCGTTCTGTCAAGTATGGAACCCTGCGGACGCTGTCCGCGACAAGGAGGACGACTCAAAGCATTATGAAGAATACGCGAACCGTTTCCACGAGTCGCACGTCCGCCAGATCAAGGCGATGCCTTGGCTGAACTTCACAGCCATTTGGGTCTTGTTCGATTTTCCGGTGGCCAACCGTCAGGAAGGTTACATGGATTCGGAGGACGGTGTCAAGTTTGTAAGGAACAACGACCGCAAGTACATGAATGACAAGGGACTCGTGACCCGTGACCGCCAGACGAGAAAAGATGTCTTCTACCTCTACAAGTCCCTGTGGAACAAGGACGAGACCACGGTACACATCACATCGCGCCGCCTTAAGTCCTTCCCAGCCGGACAGGATCTCCGCATCAAGGTCTACAGCGATGCAAAGTACCTGACCCTTTACCAGAACGGCCGGCTTATTGATCGCATGGTCAGCTCTGAGGAATCCTCCGGTGTGGTCTGGACCTTCCCCGCCGTCCGCCTGAAGACCGACGAGGACACCTTCAAGGTGGTCGCCAACGACGGCACCACCGACCAGATCGTCCTCCGTAAAGCCAGATAGACTCCCGGCCGCCTATGCGCCCTTTTATGCCAGCCTCTCCGGCACCATAAAAGGGTCGTTCGTAACAGACTTCTTCCAAGAGTTTGCCGACGTGAGGGAACCGTATGGTAAAAAAGTTTCCTTTCCGGGAACCGATGATGCAAGAAATGCGTATCAATAGGATTTATATTGTCAGAGACTAAAAAACTATTGAATTATGAGCACCAGACATTTATTCCTTCCGTTTCTGATCGCGCTGGCAGGAATTGTCTCCTGCAATCAATTGCTTCCTGACGATCAGCAGGTGGCCACGCGCGGCTATGTGACCGTAGACAAACAGCACTACTGCAACCTGACCAACGTCAAGGGAAAAGATTTCGAGGGAAACCAGAAGTGGGTATTCTATGACGGGGACGACATTCGCGTCAAGATGTCCGGATGGCGCTGCCGCTGCGGCGCACCAGGCCACATCAGCTTCAACGTTTCCTTGGTGGAACTCGACCTTCCCGGAGTCGCCACAATGTACATCCCTCTGGAGCGCACCGAAGGGGATCATTATGTGAGCGGCAATAAGTCAGTAACCGGAGCCCATCTCAACCACTATCATGTGTCAAAGGACGGCCGCTTTCTGGAGTTCGACCTATCGATCACCCTGTACCGTGAGACAAAGGGGGACATCCGTATCTTCTATTTCGGCCCGATCCTATGACACTCCCTCAGAGGCCTCACTGACATATGCCGGACGAGCCGGCAAAAAGAATGGCGAAAAGAAGGTGACCAAGTTTTTTAACCTGGCCACCTTCTTTTTTTGTCATATAAGCGGAACTACCTTGAAATCTTCATGTTGCCGACATTGAATCCCCATCCGCGACCTTGGGCATGAGTAACTTTTCCGGCCGTGTTTTATCTTCCTCGACATTCAGAGTGCCAACAAGCAGACCCAGGGTCTTCAATGCGACACTTCCGCACCTTTCCGTCGCCCGGGATCACAGCAGAAGACTCTCCCGTGAGCAGAACGCGCGTCTCGCTCACGAGACAACCTCGGAAGGCCACTCCGTGAGCAGAACGCGCCGTCTCGCTCAAGAGACGACCTTGGCAGACTCTTTCGTGAGCAGAACGCGCCGTCTCGCTCACGAGACGACCTCGGAAGGCCCTTCCGTGAGCAGAACGCGCCGTCTCGCTCACGAGACATCCTTGGCAGACCTTTTCGTGAGCAGAACGCGCCGTCTCGCTCAAGAGACGACCTCGGAAGGCCACTCCGTGAGCAGAACGCGCCGTCTTGCTCACGAGACAACCTCGGAAGACCCTTCCCGTGAGCAGAACGCGCCGTCTCGCTCAAGAGACGACCTCGGAAGACCCTTCCGTGAGCAGAATGCGGCTTTTCGCTCACGAGACAACCTCGGAAGGCCACTCCGTGAGCAGAACGCGCCGTCTCGCTCACGAGACGACCTTGGCAGACACAGACAAGCCTTTCCTGTACCAAAAACTCTCACACAGTCTCTTTAGGATTACTTTTTTTCTTAGAATCTGTTTTGAATTGTTTGTTTGAAGGTTAAGAGCAATCTCTTCCCCTGCTGCTCACCTCGGCAATCCGGACAAGTTCGATTGCCCTCAGTTCGGGCGCCGGGTTGAGAGTGAAACACTTCAGTTTCGACCGCTTCTTCCAAGGAAGACAGCGGTCGGATCTGACTGAAAAAACGGGAAGAAAATGAAGATTTTTTCTCCTCAAAGAACATTTCAAACAATTCAAAACTACTTCTTAATCCAGCACTGAAAAGAGACAGTGGCTGAAAGTCTCCTCTTAATCCAGCACCGAAAAGAGATGGCGGCTGAAAGTCTCCTCTTAGCCACCATCTCTTACTCTGAAATCCGGAACTACCTTGTAATCTTCATGTTGCCGACATAGAGTCCCCACTCGCCGTCCTGTACGATCGGAACCGGGACACCGTCAAGGTTGTTCTCGTAGTGAGGAGCCTTGAGGTAGGTGTGGGAGTGGCCGCCTACGACGAGATCCACGTTGCGGGTGCGGCGGACAAGCATCTGATCCAGATACGGCTCGTTCTCGAAACCGATGTGGGTGAGGGCGATCACAAGGTCGCACTTCTTCTCGGTCTTCAGGTACTCGGCCCACTTGTTGACCACCTCGGAGTTCTCATAGCCCGGGATCATGTCGGAGACCTCCTTAGAGACAAGTATGGTGATGTCCGGCATAAGGCCTATGATGCCGATCCTCATTCCGGCCTTCTTCAGAATGGTGTACGGCTTGACATACTGAGACAGAGACACTTTCGAGAAATCATAGTTGGCGCAGACCACAGGACACTTGATCTTGGCAAGTCGGCGCGCGAGCTCATCCACACCGTTGTCGAACTCATGGTTGCCCAAAGTCACGCAATCGTACTTCATCGCGTTGATCAGATCGATCTCGATGTCGCCTCCGAGCACGGAGAAATAGGACGTGCCCTGATCGAAGTCGCCGGCATGGAGGAGCAGCACGTTCCTCTTTCCGTCAGCCTTCACGACACTGTCGCGGTAGGCGGCGCGCTCGATCACTCCGCCCATACCCTCATGCTCGCCTGAGCGCTCCGGCTCAAGATGGCTGTGGGTGTCATTGACGTGGAGTATGGTAAGTCTCTTCTGGGCCGCGGCGTCGATGTTAGCGATGGCCGCGAGCAGGCATATTCCTAAAATAAAACGTCTCATTTGCTGTCCCCCTCCTCAAGGATTGTGATCCAGTTCTGGTTCTGGTACTCGATAGGCTTTCCGGCGGCGGTGAGGCCCTGCACATAGGCGAGCATCGTGTCGTAGAGGTAGCCGTTGCACATTATGACCTCCTCGGCGTTCCTGGCCACCTTGTAGCCGTCGCCGCCGTCCAGGAGGAAGTTGAGTGTCGCCACTCCGTAGAGCCTGTCATCGTCCAGCGGCTCGCCGCCGATGGTGGCCGAGACAACCTTGCCGTTTCTGGCCACGACCTTCACGCCACCGACGATCTGGAACGTGGAAGCCGCCATCTGGTCCAGCAGCGCGCGCACGTCACGTCCACGCAAAGCCACATAGCAGAGGTTGTTACGGAACGGAAACATCGACATTATGTCGTCATAGAGGACCTCTCCCGCCGGCATGTCGATCCTGACACCGCCTCTGTTGGCGATACCGATGTCCACCCTCTTGCCGGTGCTGTCGGCGGTCGCGCGAATCAACTCGTCAATGTACCAGTCATAGATCTCGCACTCCGGATAGGTGCGCACCATCTCACGTGTCGAATGGCCGATGACGGTCTTGACCTTGGCCATCGCAGGCTGGGCGTCAAGCATTATCCGGGCCACATTCTTCACAGTCCCCTTGCGGAACTTCCTGCCGTTCGGCGCATAGTAGGTACATCCTTTTACCGTACCCATCGCTTCCTCAACGTTCGATGCGTTGGAAGCCACGACACCTGTGCGGTGGCCGTCTACCGGATCCGTCGTCCAGGTGATTGTCCGCTCCTGCGCGCAAAGGCAAAGCCCTCCCGCCAGGAACATGATTATAATTAGTGTTTTCCTCATAAGTGAATATTAACATGGTTAATAAAGTGGCACATCATCGCGGCTGCCCGCGGCGGTGCGACGGACAAGAAGCTATTTCATCCTCAGCCACTTCCACAAATCCTTGAACGTGGACTTCTTGCCGAACATCAGGATTCCCACCTTGTAGATCTTGGCGGAGAGCCAGGCACAGCCGAAGAAAGTCACAAGGAGCAGGACGATCGAGACCACAAGCTGCCACATCGGAACCCCGTAAGGGATCCTGGCCAGCATCACGATCGGCGAGGTGAACGGAATCATCGAACCCCACACAACCACTCCGCTGTCAGGGTTCTGGAACGCCATCAGGATGATGAAATAAGCGATCATCAACGGGATGGTCAGAGGCATCTGAAGCTGCTGCGAGTCGCCTTCATTCTCGACGGCGGAACCCACGGCGGCAAACATCGACGCATAGAGCAGGTAGCCGAGGATGAAGTAGATAAGGAATGAGACTATCAGTTTCACCCAAGGAATGTTCACGAGCGTGCCGATGATGACGCTCATCTCGTCAGGCTCGCCGGCCACGGCTGCGGTCGAGTCGGCGGCCGCTCCCAGGGTGGCGGTTGTCCCGCCAAGAGCCTGCATCTGATCCGGAGAGACACCCATCGTCTGGGCCATCATCTCAGGGTTGCCGGCCATACCGGTGAGCATGTCCTTGCCTACCACACTTGTGGCGACGGTGACCAGCACGCCGGTCAGAACAATCCAGAGGAAGAACTGGGTCAGCGCGACAAGAGCCACGCCGATGATCTTGCCGAACATCAGGTCGATGGCCTTGACGGACGAGATCAGCACCTCGACCACCCTGCTGGTCTTCTCCTCGATGACACTGGACATCACCTGCCCGCCGAACATCATGATGAACATCCAGATGATGATGCCCAGAAGCATGGAGATGATCATGTATATCCCTGACTCCGAGACAGTCTCGTTGCCTTTTTCGTCCATCGTGTACTCCGTCACCTTGACATCGGCCTTCACCTCGTCCATAATCTTGGAAAGGTTGTCGATGCCGTACTGCTGCACACGGTACTCCTCTACCGCGTCATTGGCCTTCGCGGTAAGCCCCGAGGTGAACTCCACTCCGAGCGGGTCTTTTGAATATGTCTGGACGGAGACCGTCTTCTTGACGGAATCCAGCGGAGACACTACTACCAGGACATCCTTCCCGTACTCGTCCAGACGGGCCTTGACCGAATCGGGATTCTCGGAGGAATAGTCCGTGAACGTAAGCCGGTCTGTGTCCTGCAGGTGGCTCATCACGATGCCGGAGCGGTCAACCACGGCGACATCCTGCTTCCTTTCCTTCGTCCCGGCCATGATCAATCCGACAATTATCATGGTCGCCGCGAAAATCAGCGGCACAAGTATCGTGGTGACAATGAAGGACTTCTTCTTGACGCGGGTGAGATATTCCCTCGCTATGACAGTCTTTATTATTCTGAAATTCATGACTATGCCTCCTCGGTTACAAGTTTTATGAATATGTCGTTCATCCTCGGGATCAGTTCCTTGAACGAGTTGACGATGATGTCCTGACCGAGCAGGACAGAGAGCGCGTCATTGGAGGACACGTTCTCCCCGAGAGTCAGCACGGCGGTGTGCCGTCCGGCGTTGTCCTCGTCAGAGAGGACTTTGAATATTCCTTCGGCATCCTTCACCTTGTCCTCGCCGGTGTAGACCAGCTCGATGTTGTTGTTGCCGTATTTGTGACGGATCTCGTTGACCCCGCCGGTGATCACAAGATGCGATTTGTTGATGAGGGCGATGTTGTCGCACAACTCCTCGACAGACTCCATATTATGTGTCGATAGGATGATTGTGGCCCCCTCGTCCTTCAAACGAAGGATCTCCTTGCGGATCAGTTCGGCGTTCACCGGGTCGAAACCGGAGAACGGCTCGTCCAGAATCATCAGTGACGGCTTGTGCACAACGGTCGTGATGAACTGAACCTTCTGGGCCATACCTTTGGACAGTTCCTCGACCTTCTTCTTCCACCAGTCCTGGATTCCGAAACGCACAAACCATTCCTTCAACGCCTTGCGGGCCTCGGCTGCGCTCATGCCCTTCAACTGGGCCAGATACATTGCCTGGTCGCCGACCTCCATCTTGCGGTAGAGTCCCCGCTCTTCAGGCAAATAGCCTATCTTTTCGACATCCGACTGCGTTATCGGACGACCGTCGAACAAAACTTCTCCACCATTAGGAATAGTTATCCGGTTAATGATGCGGATCAGCGTGGTCTTTCCGGCACCATTAGGCCCCAGCAGACCGAATATTCCGCCTTTAGGGACGCTCACACTGACGTTGTCAAGCGCGACCTTCTCCCCGAAGTTCTTGCAGACATTCCTGCACTCGATAATATTCTCACTCATATACTTAAAATCTTGCTTGTCAATTCAACGAGCAGTTCGCCCGGAGTGGCTTCCCCGGCATCTCCTCCTTTGCCTTTGTAGTCATATTCACAAAGAAGGGAGATCACCTCCATCGCCTTGCGGACCGGGTAGTTGGCCACCGCAATGTCATATTCCTTCCAAAAGTAAGGGTTCACGCCTTGCAGGGCGGCAGCGACGGCGGTCTTGTCCGGGAAACGGTTCTTTTCCTTCAACGCGGCGTATTTCAGGATTCTGGCGAAATGTGTGTAAAGGGCGCTTACCGCCATCGGCATGGCGAACTTCGCCGCCTCACCGATGCGCGCGGCTATTCTCAAAGCCTTCGCCCCGTTCCTCGCCGAAAGTTCCTTGGTCAGCTCAAACACGCTGAACTCACGGCTGATACCCACATTCCGCTCTACGTCCGAGACTGTGATCTGTTGTGTTCCTTCCGGAAGGTTTTTCAGCATCTTGTCGGTCTCGACGGCGATGCGGCTCAGATTCGTGCCGGCGGACTCAGCCAGCAGAGCTGCGGCCTCGGGATCGATTGACAGTCCCCTTCCGGAATAATACTGAGCGATCCACGAAGGCATCTCGTAGTCCCTCAATGCATTGGACTCGACAACAATCCCGTTCTTGGAAGCCTGCTTGTACAACGCCTTCCGTTTGTCAGCTGAAGCCCCGCGCATCAAAAGCACCAGAACCGTGGAGTCCAAAGGTTTCTCGCAATAAACAGCCAACTTCTCCAGATCACGCATTGCCTGTGCGTCCTTCACCACAACCAATTGCCTCTCAGCCATCATCGGAAACCTGCGGGCAGCTGTGATGACGGTGTCCGCATCGACATCCGCCCCGTAGCAGATCGTCTCGTTGAAATCCCGCGAAGCCTCGTCTAGAGCGTTCTCGATGACAGCATCGCAGACCATGTCCGTGTAGTACGGTTCGTCCCCCATCAGCAGATAGACGGGGGCGAACTGCCCTGATCTCACAGAGGCTATTATCTCACGGCAACGGGTGCCGACATTAACCGTTCCTTTCGCCATTCAAGGCTCTATTAATACTTAAAATCCAATGTCTTACGAATATCCTCGGACGAAGCGCCGACAAGAATCCTGTAGTTGCCTTTTTCAGCCGCCCAATCATGCTTTTCAGCGTCGAAATAGCTGATGGCCGCCTTGTCCAAAGTCACTTTCACCTCACCAGACTTGCCTGGTTCAAGGAATATCTTTCCGAAGCCCTTGAGTTCCTTTACCGGACGCTCGACTGAGCTTTCCGGAGCGCTGACATAAATCTGCACGATCTCAGCACCGGCCACAGAGCCGGTGTTCTTCACCGGAACAGTGACGGTCAAGCCCTTTTCGATTGAGCCAGAAGTCTTAGGCTCGCCATATTCAAACGTGGTGTAGCTGAGTCCGTAGCCGAACGGGAAGGTCGGCTTGATGGCTCTATGCTCGAACCAACGGTAGCCCACGAATATTCCTTCCGTGTAGGTCTCGTCGTAGATGATCTTGTCCTGGATGCCCATCTTGACGGTCTCCTTGCGAGGGATTCCCGGGTATTGGATTTCAGACTGAACAGGATAATCCGCCAGCGTGGCCCCGATCGTGAACGGTAGTTTTCCGGAAGGGTTGACATCGCCTGAAAGCACGTCCGCCAGAGAATGTCCGGCCTCGCTCCCAAGATACCAGTCCTGAACTATTCCCGGAACCTTGTCAGCCCACGGCATCGCCACAGCGTTTCCGGAGATATTCACAACCACAAGTTTCGGATTGGCTGCGGCAAGAGCCTCAATCACAGCGTTCTGTGAATATGGAAGATCATAGCTTTCCCTGTCGTTGCCCTCGCTGTCCTGATGGTCACTCTTGTTGAGACCTCCGATGAATATCACGTAGTCGGCATCCTTGGCAGCCGCCACGGCGTCGGAGATCAGCTTTTCCGCCG
>ERZ1026894.1685-NODE-1685-length-12539-cov-4.487424_pt1 | contig 12539 bp, 11 predicted proteins | sample MGYA00380177_ERZ1026894 | MGnify/ENA primary metagenome ERZ1026894 (study PRJEB33269, sample SAMEA4719813) | human gut metagenome | biome: human-associated habitat; feature: organic feature; material: feces | place: Cameroon | collected 2013-10 ... | reverse complement strand
AGTTGGGAAAAACACGGCGTTTTTTATTGCGAGAATATATTTTTATGTTATAATAAACACATTATGAAAAAAGTTATATTTACAATATCCATACTGTTGATTGCCGTGTTGGCTTGCGTTTCTTTGACGGCTTGCAACAACACCGCAACAACTCAAGGGCAACTGCGCAACATATTGAGCGACCACAAAAGCGAAACTTTTGAGTACGACGTTTGTGCAAAAGACGCAAACGGCGGCAAAATCGACGGCTATGACGGCACATATGTCGTAACTCTCAAAGCATACGGCGACGGTTCGAGCCTGGCAAACTTCGGTTCTGCCGATACAACGCTCGAAAATCTTTCCGCAGGCATTTTCGTCAGAGGTTTGCTCACAGTAGGCACAAAAACCTACGACACGGGCTGCTACTTCAAGCTCATCAGCGGTTCGAGCTATATGGTGCCGGCATACTCGTACAGAGTGCAAAAGGACGGCGAAACCGAAACTTTCCGTCTGTTCGGTTCATATGACGGCAAGAAATTCTCCTACACCCGCACCGTAAACGGCAAAAAGAGCGAAGGAACGGTTGAAGCCGGCAATGCGACTTTTTATGACAACAACGAATTCCATCAGTCCTTGCGCACAATCACGACGTTCAGCGACTCGCTTGCGTTCTCGTTTGCAGTGCCCCTCGTATCTGCAACGGAAGCAGGATCGGTGACGCTCACGGCAAATGTCAACGGAAAAGTCAATGTCAAGACGCCCTACACCGCAACGAGCGAAAAATATGCCGACAACGGAATCGAGTGTTACAAAACCTATGTTTCCCGCTCAACGGAAGTTGCGGGCATCTCGCAAACTCTTTATTACGCATCGAGCGACATACTCGTCAACGGCTGGGCAATGAAGCACGTCCTTGTCAAAATCGAAGAACCCTTCAAAAAGGACAACGTCACCAATTTGATGACATACGAACTCAAAACCGCAACCCTTGCCTGATAATTGTCTAAACCAAAAAGCACACCGCTCGGTGTGCTTTTTTTTGTGCTTTTGGGGCAAAATCAATTCAAAATTCAAACAGATTTCTTGCGTGCCGAAAAGCGATAAAATCAAGTCAATACAAATACGTGTATTTCGCCCTGTAATGCTCGTACATTTTCTGACGCATTTCATCCTCGCTGTGCCCTATGAAAATAATTTTGCCGAATTTCGAGAGAAAAAACATGTCCTTTGGCACGTAGACATAATCGAACTCGCCGTCCGCTTGTGCATCGGCAGGCGTTTTGTAGCGTTTGTCGGTGTTATCGCGCGAGATATAACAGTTGTCGCCGTCATTTTGCACAATGGCGTAATTGCGATATATATATGCTATTTTTTCGATTGCCTCGTCCTCTGTGTCGCAAATATCGTATGTCATGCCGTTTTTGAGGATAATCGCAAAATTTCTGTTTTCAATCGCATATTCAAAAATTTCATCGTCCTCGCCGTCAAGATACGGGAAAAGGTCTCCCCTTTCTCCGTACGTCCATTGTTGATGCATTTTTGTCATATATATTCTGGTTTTCATAGCTATACTATAACATGAAAAGAAGGCATTTTCAAGAGCGACGCTCAAATATGACAAACTTATCGGACGCACGGATAAAATGCATCGGCTCTCATCGGCATGGCAAACTATTCTCGCGCGCACGTGCAAATTGTGGTTGTTATTATTTGATATAAGTGTTATAATAAATTCAATTCTTAAATATAAGAGGAATCAGATGGACATTATAATCAGCGGTTTGGGCGCAGTCGGCACGACGCTAATGCAAGAGCTTGCCGACGAGGGACACAACATCGTCGTTGTCGACATAAACGGCGACAAGGTCGAAAAAGCCGTCAATCATTTTGACGTAAAAGGCGTCATAGGCAACAGCGCAAGTGCGGACGTACTGAAAGAAGCAAATGTTGCTTATACCGAGCTTTTTATCGGTGCCACAAACCATGACGAACTCAACATTCTTTGCTGCATCATCGCAAAACGCCTTGGTGCGAAAAAAACGATAGCGCGCGTTTCCAAGCCCGAGTATCTCGAGTTTTTCGGCAACGAAAACGACCTCGGCATCAGCTTGTTGGTAAATCCGCAATACGAAGCCGCGCTCGAAATCAGCCGCATGCTGCGCTTCCCCTCTGCAATAAAAGTCAACGAGTTTTCAAACGGGAAAGTCGAACTTGTCGAGTTTAGAGTCGACAAAGACAGCGACCTTGTGGGGTTGGAACTCAAAAATCTGAGCGGCAAATTCAAGGCAAAAGTTCTCATCTGCGCGGCAAAACGCGACGGCAAAGCGATTATACCCGGCGGCGATTTCGTCATTCAGGCAGAAGACAGGCTTTTCCTCACCGCAACGGCGAAAGACATTTCTCTTTTCTTCAAGCAACTCGGCTGGAACAAGCAATCCAAAGACGTTATCATTGTCGGCGGTTCAACGACGGCATACTACCTTTGCAAAGAGCTTGACAAACTCAACATTCATTCAAAACTCATTGAAAAAAACAAGCAAAAAGCCGAAACTTTCTCGCAAGATTTCAAAAAAGTCAATGTGATTTTGGGCGACGGCACCGATCAGGAATTGTTGAAAGAGGAAAACATCTCCACCACCGACGCCTTTGTCGCATTGGGAAACATCGACGAGCAAAACATCATTATGAGCATGTTTGCATCCTCTCAGAACGTGCCGAAAGTCATCACGAAAATCGACCAGCTCGGCTACTACGACATGCTGCAAAAGAGCGGAATCTACAGCGCGGTTTCCACAAAAAACTCGACTGCCGATCATATAATCCGGTTTGTACGTCTTTTGAGCAATAAGTTGGGCAGCACCGTCAAGCGTATGTTCCACATCATTGACGACACCACTGAAATTTTGGAATTCGAAGCGAAAGCCAACTTCAAAAAATTCGACATTCCGCTTCAAACGCTCAATCTCAAAAAGCACTTGCTCGTTGCGGGGATAATCCGCAAAGGCGTGCTTATCACTCCCTCCGGACAAGACGTCATCAAGGAGGGCGACAACGTAATCATCGTCACCCTGGAAGAAGGACTTGACGATTTGAGAGATATTCTCGAAAATTAAGGCTTATGAATTTTCGTTTGCTTGCATTTGCTCTCGGCGAAATCGCCGTCATAATCGGAGCGCTGATGTCGATTCCTCTATTTATGGCAATAGGCTACAAAGAGGACACGACGATACTCGGCTTTGGCATCGCAATAGGCGTATGTCTGCTTTTGGGAGTCATCGGCATCGTTGTTCGCCCCCTGAAAGACAATCGCAATATGCGTTCCACAAGCGGATTTGCGATGTGCGCTCTGTTCTGGATTTTTGTTGCGCTCGTAAGCGCGATTCCGTTCCGCGTATCGGGCTATATTCCCAACTACATCGACGCGCTTTTTGAAACAATCTCAGGTTATACAACGACCGGTTCAAGCATTCTCGTCGATGTCGAAGCTCTGCCCAAATCCTTGCTTTTCTGGCGCGCGCTCACACAATTTATCGGCGGCATGGGCGTACTCGTTTTTGTGATTGTGTTTATCCCGAAAAACGACAAAATGTCCACTGCGCTTGCAAAGGCGGAAGTTCCCGGACCGCAATTCGGCAAAATCGTGAGCAAGTTGCGCTTTACGTCTATCATTCTCTATGCCATTTACATTGTGATGACTTTCATTTTGATAGGCATACTTTGCGCACTCAAAATGCCCGTATTCGACAGTTTTTGTCATGCGTTTTCAACGGCGTCAACCGGCGGATTCAGTGTTAAAGCGGCAAGTATTGCCGCATACAATTCGGTTGGCATCGAAGTGACGCTCACTGTTTTTATGCTGTTGTTTTCGGTCAATTTCACCGTTTATTATCTCTTGATAATCGGTCAGTTTGTCAAGGCTGTAAAAAACGAGGAACTCGGCTGGTTCTTCTCGATTTATATTGCGGCGGTTGCAATCATCGTTGCAAATCTGATGATTTCAAACACCTATACGGATTTTGCCACAGCACTCAAAGACGCCGCGTTTAACGTATCCTCGCTCATGAGTACATCCGGATTCTGCACTGCGGACTACACGAAATGGCCCGTGTTTTCGAGGCTGACTCTTCTTGCCGTCATGTGCATAGGCGGGTGTGCAGGCTCAACGGCAGGCGGATTGAAAGTTTCGCGCGTCATAATGCTTTCGAAATCATCGATTATCAACGTAAAAAAGACGCTCTCGCCACGCTCCGTCTACACCGCAAAAATGGACGGTATGCCTATCGACGAAACGACAAGACGCAACGTAAAAAGCTTTTTCATCATCTATATGTTCATAATGTTCGTATCGGTGATGCTCATATCCATAGAAAACAACGATTTCGGCTCGTACAGCGCATTCGAAACCAACTTCTCTGCCGTCATCGCGTGCTTCAACAACATAGGCCCCGGCAGCGGAGCGGTCGGCCCGATAGGCAACTTCGCGAGTTATTCGATTTTTGCAAAACTCGTGCTGAGCTTCGACATGTTGCTCGGACGCTTGGAAATCTTGCCGGTACTGCTGTTGTTCAATATCAATTCGTGGAAAAAAGCGTAAGGATATACAAGGATTCTATCTTACATCAAAAAACAACACTTAAGAGGTGAAATTATGGACGAATTTAACGCAAACAACGTTGAATTTCAAAACGACGAAACCCTAGACTTGCAAGTTGACGGCAAAAAGTTTGTGCATGTGGACAAATCGAAACGTATTTTTGACATAGTTTATCTTGCGCTTTGCTCGGCATTTATGCTCGTAATGTGGTGTACAGGCTACAACTTTTTGCCGCTTATCGCAAATGTTTTGGCAATTGTCGCGGGCGTTTTGATTTTCTCACGCATTCTTGCAAAAAGCAACGTCGGGCTGTATATGTGGATTGCCTATATGGTGTGCATATGCGGTCTTTTCGTGTTTTTCCTCATTTGGGGGGCGGAGAGTTTCGGAAAAAACCTGTGGTACAATCTCGTGCTTGTACTCTTTCCCGTGTTGCTTGCCACGCTCGTATACGTTTCAAACAAATTCATCACAAAGAAAACCGCTCTGAAAATCACATGCGCCGTATGCTCGTTCCTTATGATCGGCACTGCGCTCGTGTATGTTTTCTTCATGAACTTGCGCTGCCGTCCCACCGTTGAAAGTTTGCAGGCAGGACACGACGACTACCTGTCAAACGTAAAAAACAAGTACAACACGCAAGGCAAACCCAACGTGCTTGTCGTTTTGATGGACGATATGGCATACAGCGACATCTCGGCATACAGCTATCTCTCCTCAAAAATCAACGGAACGAGCGGAACGGTGACTGACTCCAAAAACGCAACCATCAACACCCCGAATATCGACTCTATTGCCGACAACGGCATCATGATGGACAACTTCTATTCCGCATCTCCTGTGTGTTCTCCGTCGAGATTTTCTATCCTTACGGGCAGATACTCATCGCGCGGATATCTCGACAACGTCGTGTTCCCGAGCGACATTCAATCAAATCCGTGGTCTCCGACTCACTTCCTCAACCCCTATCAGTTCCTCAACAACGTGGACGGCATTTTGGGCGATGAAATCACTTTTGCGGAAGTTTTGCAAGCGGCAGGCTACAACACAGGCTGCATCGGCAAATGGAATCTCGGCGACTACGGCGAATATTTGCCGACAAATCAAGGATTCGACTATTTCTATGGCAGTTATTATGTCAACGATATGACGCCGTACAACTGGGTTGAGGACTACAATGACGCCGAGGGCAATTTCCATTCAAAAGAAGTTCGCACTCACAAGGAAAACCTCGACCAATCCGAAAGCACGAGATTGCTCACCGCAAAGATGCTTGAATTTATCTCCTCATCGGTAGAAAACGATGAAAAATTCCTTGCTTATTACACAACGCCGTGGCCGCACTTCCCCATCTACTCCGACAACAACGGCAGCGGAAAAGGCAACACGAGCGATGACACATACGTTCAATGCATCGAGGAATTCGACAAATACCTCGGCGATATACTCAACTATCTCAAATCAACGCCCGACCCAAGCGGCGCAGGCACGCTGTATGACAACACTCTCGTTGTGTTCACATCGGACAACGGCCCTGGCAGAGAGGGCGTCACGGGCGACATGAGGGGCAGAAAGAACACCACGTTCGAAGGCGGAATGAAAGTACCTCTTCTTGTCAGCTACCCCAACGGCGGAGTCGGCAGCGGCAGCCAAATCGCAAGCGAAGCTTACACCTACTATCAATGGGAAAACAACTCGGAGCGTACAACACAGGCAAATGTCGCAAACAAAGTTAAATCGAGCGTCGCAACAACCGCAACGACAAAGCACATCGACGCAAGCAGCATGAACTTCGACTTGTTCAACACCATTTTGAGCTATTGCGGCATCACAAACAGCGACGGAAGCGTATTTTTGCCCTCCGACAGAATCATCGACGGCAAAGACCTAACTTCACTTTGGAACTGCACCGTGCCGACATCTACGCGCGTACACGACAAAATTTTCTACCTCAAAAAAGGCAAATGCCAAGCCGTACAAATGGCTGTCGAACTTGACGGAACAACCTACGACTTCAAGTACTACGACAAAGTGCGCACCGAAAACTCGGCGTTCATCGACCAGGTGTACAAAAACTATCTCTTCAACCTCGACACCGACCCCGCAGAGGGATACAGCCTGTCAAAGACATATCCCGACATCGCTGCAAAACTTCTTGCCGAACTCAAAGGCTTCCGCAACGAAATGAAAACCAACAGACGAGGAATAATCAAATAAATAAAATAGTAAAGCTTGGGTTAGTTTCCTATAACCCAAGCTTTATTTTCAATTTGATATATAACCGTAAACACAATTTATTTGATAGTGACTGTGATATCCTCGACCTCATAATTGGGATAATTCTTTTTTAACCATTCAAGTGCCATTTTTTCTGCCTCAAATTGGCTCTGAGGTCTTTTAAAACCGATACTGCCCTGATAAGAGCTACGAAGAGTTGATCCTTTCCCTTTCAAAACGTATTTGATTTCTTTAATGTCGTAAAACATATCTTTCGTTCTCCTTTTCTTGTATTTTTTTGAATATGTATATATTACATATTTCCGTTATATCCAAATTGTACCGTTTTAAAAACGCGCTTCCAATATCTTTCTCTTTTTAATACATATTCGTCATCGACCTTTGCATTAAAATTCTCTATAATCGCATACTGGAAATAACTCTTAATATAGTCAAAACCCAGTGATTTGACTATTTCCTTCAATTCGATATTATCGCCGTGTCCGTTTACAACATACGATGTCCAACGACTCAGCAACATTCCACGTTGCGAAGTTGCAGAACCTATGTATAATTTACCGTTTTTCGTATCGGTCAGGACATATACTGCTTTTTGATTTGCAAGAGCGTTTCGATAAGAGGGATGATTTCCTTTTACTACCGTGCGCAATTCATCATATGATAGACACACGTTGACATATCCCGGAAATTCAAATCCGGAATAAGCCGACGGCAATACTTCTTTTACTATCAATTTATCTATCAAGCCATTTGCATTTCGGAATAATTGCTGTGAATGATTTGAATAATCTACAATAACTCTTCCGAACAAGTCTTTGAACTTTTCAAGGGTTTCAAATTCAACTTGTATTCCGTCTTTACAATCACGCAATTTGCCATTTATATCGATAGGATGTTCCAAAACTTTTGTAATTTTGCCGACTGTAAATAATAGCCATTTGTCATTGCCCATACTGACTAACCCAATCGAGATTTGTCCAACACGATAAGTCTTGTTATTCCAATAATTCCAAGCAAGTAGACTGTTTGGATCTTTTTTGAAATCTTCAATCGGATTAGTGACACCGTTATAAGTGTTTAGTCTTATTTTCGTATTATATAATTCTTCATCAGTCAAGTTTAATAAATCGTTTAATTTAAGCTTCCCGTTCATATATCATCCTTTCTATTGAATATTTATTATTAAAATTATAAATCATTATGTGATGTATGTCAAGATGTGTTACATCACATAGTGATAAATTGATTGTATGGATACGGCAAAGATTATCGGTAAAAACATAAAGGAAGCCAGAAAACAAAAAGGCTACACCCAAAAACAAGTCGCCGAAAAGATGTTTATGACTCAACAGCAATATAGCCGATTTGAAAACGGAATATTCGAGTTGAATTACGACCAAATACTCTTTTTGTGCGATTTATACGATATTACGCCAAATGACGTATTCCAAAAATAAAAAAGTCGTTTGCTTATTCTCAAACGACTTTTTTTATTGTTCTCTAAATTACTTGTGATATACGAGTTTTTCTATTTTGCTTTCCCACTTTGCGATTTTTGCGTCGTCGTAAGTTTCGGGGATTTTCTTTGCGAGTTTTGCCGCCTTTTTGGCGCGCATAAGCATATTGTTCATCGCAAGGAGCAACGGTATCCTTGTCCACCCTCTCGCAACCTTGACGACGAGGTCTTTTGGCGAAAGCACGATGAGTTTGCCCGTTGCGGCATCCGCCATGTTTTTGTCGTCGACAACCCCTTTTGCAAAAAGCCAATCGAGGTCTTGCGGTTTTGCGCCGAGCAGCCAGCGTTTGAGAATATCGATTCCGACATGGTCGCCGCCACGCAACTTGTAATACGCAACCTCGTATTGCCACAAATTTTCTTTCTTTACACAATTCGATTTGATGATCGTATCAGCCAGAATGCAAGCCGCTTTCATGGAGTTTTCGATACCGCTTCCTATCATGGGAATCGTCATAAACGCGGCGTCGCCTATTGCGGCGTAACCGTCCCAAACCATACGCGTGAGCGGATATCTGATAGGTATTATACAAATGCGCCCTCCACGCACGATTTCGTCACTAATTATCGGATTTGAGGCTTTAAGTGCCTTATATGCTCTGTCAAACGTCGATTTTGGCAATTCTCCCGCTCTTCCGATAAGCACGTTGACCGTGCCTGCCGGATCGATTATACTCCAACTTATTCCCTCCTCGCCAAGATGCTTGAGATACGCTTTGTTGGTGTTTTTCGGATCTTGAACGCCGTCCGTTTTTTTGTGGAATGCACGATATGCGACAAAAATCTCATTGCTTCGAGGCTTTGCCGTGACGTGCGCCGACTTTGGCAATTGTCCTCTGAACGGCGACATCGCTCCCGAGTTGTCCACGACAAGATCCGCATAAAAGCGCTCATCGTTTGCAACGATACCCTTTACCTTTCCGTCATCCACGATAAGACTTTGAACGGGAGTCGAAAAGTGAAAATCCACCACGTCTTTGGCTCGATCGACATACTGTTGGGCAAGAATACGCCTCTCGGTTGACCAATCGAGTTCGTTTTGCGGGATATGCAAACTCACCTCGATACTCTCGGACGGCGGGACAAAGGTCCAGTTTCTCTTCGGGAAATACGTTCCCTCTTTTGGGAGCGGCAATCCAAACATATCGAAAGCATCTCGGTTTACGTCGTCGTGCCAGTCGTATGATAGGTTTTCATAGGCGTCCTTTTCAAAAACGCTTACGTCGCAGCCTGCCCTTGCGAGCTTTTCGCTCGCCACAAGCGACGCCATTCCCGCGCCGATAAAGATGATTTTCATAACTTCCCTCTTTTCATATTTTATCTCGATTTTTTTCGACAAACTTTCTATATGCTATCGGCATATGCGCTATGTCGAAAAAACCGTTTCGGTATCCGTTTACGCAGTGTAAGTGACAACACTCAATTTATGCGCCGAAACGCCGCCCATGCCGAATTGAATATCCCCTGAAACTTCATTGTTCGTTGAAGTCGTCGCAGTACCGATTTTTCCGAGGTTCAACACGACTTCGCATATTGCGTCGCCGAGCTTTGAGTTTACGTCGTCCATGGTCATAGGCTCGCTTGCGTTTTTCATCACAATGTCCACAATCGCCTTTGTGACGGGATCGTCGTTGTTGCCGTTGACGCACACGCTCTTTGACGTAGTTGCCATTTTGCCGTCTTTGTCGACATCAAACGTAAATTCGCTCACTATATACGCTTTGTCGGGGACTTTGAAAATGTTTTTGGCTGCGCCCAGAGCCTGCTCGATCTGCGCTTTGTAATCTCCCAGTTCTATCATGGATACAACGCGCAAATTGCCCTTGCCGTCTTTGATGTCGATTGTCATCTCTTTCACGACAATGTGTGCGTTTTTGAGTGCTTTTACCGCCTCCGAACTCGATTGCGAGCCGTTTTGAACGATATTGTTGAGAATATAGGCAATGGTTTTGTCATCGTATGAAACAAGATATTGCTTGTCATAAGTGGCTTTTTCACCAACCAACGAGGAATAATCGTCCTTGTCCGACAAGCTCGAACCGCCGAAATTATCCTTTGCCTTTCCCTTCTGTTCGGTATCGTCGTAGGAGTTTTGCACAATATCTTCTTCTTTGACCTTTGAAAGATTGTTGATGCTCTTATAAATGTCTTTTATCTTCAAGTCCGCAAGCCCCATATCTTCGATGGTTTCGCCCGAAATTTGCAAACCTTGAAGACCGAGTTGCCTTGGCGTGAGATTGATGACAACCACAAACGCAATCACCGCTATCACGACGATTGCAAGCAATGTAAACAATATGCCTTTAAGAGCTTTCATATATACCTCTTTCGCTTAAAGTTTATTTCTATATGATTGTATATTGTACCATATGTTTGCGCTTTTGAAAAGTATGTATTTCAAAAGAAACACCCTTGCGGGTGCTTCGAATTGTTATCGTAATGAATTGTTGTAAAAATACACCTCAAAAAACGATTTGAATTGCTCTTTTACGAATTGCGATTTTCATTCGTCGAGTTTTTCCACGATGCTCACACACATCGAAAAAGCATTTGCAAGACAAGGCTCGCTCAGATTGTCGACGGTGTCGTATCTTGTGTGCAAATACTCGGGTGTGTGCGGATTGTAACCCGTTAAGCTGACGCTGGAAAAGCCTCGTTTTGAAAACTCCGCACTGTCGGTATGCCCAAACGGAAGCGCGCGTTTTTTGAAAGGTATATTCATATCCTGCGCACAACTCTTTACGAAATCGGCAAGCTCGACATCGTTTTTCACAAGCCCGTTGCACTCTCTGGTGTTGACGCCGAGCGAATCCACCTCTTTGAGCGTATTGAGGCATATAAAGACGGTTTTCGCGTCATCGGAGTTGTTGGTGTGACACCACGCCCTTGCGCCGCATGCGCCGACCGCTCCGCTGCCCGTGAGTATCACGCCGACTTCGGTATGGTCAAGCTCGACTTGACTGTCTTTTATCTGTTGCAAAAGCTCGATTGCAACAGAGCATGCGCTCATGTTCTCGTTTGCGCCCGGGACGACTCTTGATTTGTTTATCGCAAAATAAGTGGCAATATAAAACGGAACAAAAACCATACCGACATATCCGACAATAAGCATATCCCCGTTTGCGATTTGAGAGCCTAGCCCGCCTACAATCACCCATCTTGCGATATTTGCTCCGACAAGATACAATAGCCCGATAAACACGCTGAAAAGCGTTGCTATAAACATTGTGCCTCCCATGCGATATTTCAATGTCCATTCTCTTGTCGCGTCGACGTTTGCAACAAAATAAACCCTGTTTTTTACATGCTGTTTACAAGGTAAAACCGCCGTCAGATTGCGGGATTGTTTCTTGGGATAAAGCAAATCCAGTACATGCGAATTTGTCAAAAACTGCGCCACAAACACGACTATTGCAATAAAAGCAAGCAAAATCGACACCATAGCCGTGAAAAAATACGCAATCGTCGCCAAAATCGCCAGTGTCGGAACAATGTAAAATACTCCCGAATATGCCTCGGGATATACGTCGAAAGATTCCTCTTTCACTTCACATACGTTTTGGAGCTGGTCTTTCAAAAAAGCTGATGTCTGAGCTTCCTGTTCACTGCCCGACTTGCGATTTTCAAACAAATTGCAAACGGTCACGACTCTTTCTCTCACACGCTTTGCCGACTCCTCCCTGTTATCGATCAAACCTTGAAATTTCATTCCCCGTCCTCGTTAAGATTGTTCAACATCAGTTGCAGCAGCGCTTGTAAAACTCGTTTTTCGTTGTCCTCGAAACGCCTGAAAGCAACCTGATAAAATTTATGATTTGCCTCACCGATCAATTCCGCCACCTTTTCGCCTTCCTCCGTAAGCGACAACTTTTGTTCTCGCTTGTCGACTTCGGAAATAGATGCCGAAATAAGCCCCTTATCGCGAAGCTCCTTTACGCTTCTTGACACCAGTGCTTTTGATACGCAAGCATTTTGCGCAATGTCGCTCGCCATCCCCACAACACCTATGCTTGAAAGCACAACGATTTCGTTTGGCGTGAGGTCATACCCTTTCAACTCTTTGAGTTGAAAATCGGTGTAACTTTTGAGCAACTTGCGAAACGCCGCAAAAAAATATGCCGAGTTTTTTAAGTCCATGAAAATATTATAACATTGATTTACAAAATGTACAATACAAAGTTTACAAAATCAACAATATTAAATATTCAC
>ERZ1026894.1683-NODE-1683-length-12552-cov-3.593342_pt1 | contig 12552 bp, 4 predicted proteins | sample MGYA00380177_ERZ1026894 | MGnify/ENA primary metagenome ERZ1026894 (study PRJEB33269, sample SAMEA4719813) | human gut metagenome | biome: human-associated habitat; feature: organic feature; material: feces | place: Cameroon | collected 2013-10 ... | reverse complement strand
CAGGAATATGAGTATGACAAAATGAATAAATTTGGGCATGTGTCTGACAGCAAATCTGCCCAACAGGGGCAAGCAGCGTGCCCATGATGGGCAAGCACGTTGCCCCAGTTGGGCAAGCACCGTGCCCATTTTAGGACATAAACCCCTTTGGGTCCAAGTGTATTCATTCTGTCTTACAGATAGGTAAAAGCATGGAGCTTCTGCCAGTTAAAACCCGATACGGTCATTAGGGCTTGCTTGTATTTGTCCAAGTTCGCTTTTGAGTTAAATACGCACTGAATTAATTCCGCCAACAGGTATCACTTTGTGTTTTTCTATTGCTGTCTTGCTTTTTACACCAACATTTATTGTGCTTACGCTTCAACCCCAAACGGTCATCAGACTGTTCAATGTGATATCATGGAGTGGAATTCGTGTGAAAGTTCGTGTAGAAAAGTGTGGTGTTGTCATTGAAGTTCGTGTAGAAAAATGTAGTATTGCTTCAAAGGTTCGTGTAGAAAAATGTAGTATTGCTTCAAAAGTTCGTGTAGAAAAATGTGGTATTGTTGCAAAAGTTCGTGTAGAAAAGTGTATCTTTGCATTGTTTTTATGTTATAAAAGCATTTTGAATTATCAACGGAATCTAAAAAGCTATGCGATATGGAAAGAAAAATCATGAGTCAGTTGAAAGCATGGAAGGCTAGCCCCTACCGAAAGCCTCTTATATTGGCAGGAGCGCGTCAGGTGGGAAAGACTTACATCCTGAAAGAGTTCGGCAAACGTGAATATGAACATGTTGCCTACATCAACTGTGACGGCAACTCAGAGATTGCCGGCATTTTTTCCGATGATTTTGACATGCAGCGGGTTCTTATGGTTATCGGAGCCATATGCAAGATTCCGGTAGTACCGGGTAAGACACTTATAATACTCGACGAGATACAGGAACTGCGCAAGGGACTCTCTTCTCTTAAATATTTTTGTGAAAATGCTCCCGAATATCATGTTGCCGTGGCAGGTTCGCTTCTTGGTGTGGCGATGCATCAGGGTGAATCGGCACCTGTGGGCAAGGTTGATATTATACGTCTTTTCCCGATGTCGTTTGAGGAATTTCTGCAGGCAAAAGAAGAGACGCAACTGCTGGAAATCTTGCGTAGCAAAGATTGGGAAGCCATATCACTACTTCACGAAAAACTGACAAAGATATTGAGGGAGTATTATTTTGTCGGCGGTATGCCAGAAGCGGTGAAGACGTATCTGCAAACCAATGATGCCAATATGGTGCGCAAGGTTCAGAACGACATCTTGTTTGTCTATCGTAGCGATATGTCAAAGCATGTGAGTCCAAACGAGGCGACACGTATAAGTATGGTGTGGCAGTCCATTCCCTCGCAACTCGCCAAAGAGAACAAGAAATTTGTTTACGGAGCAGTGCGTACCGGTGCCAGGGCTAAAGATTTTGAGATGGCTATACAGTGGCTTGTCGATGCAGGACTGGCATTCCGTATTTCACGGATAAGAGATGTGGGGATGCCGTTGAAATTCTATGAGGACATCACGGCTTTCAAGCTTTTTGTTCTTGATGTCGGACTGTTGGGGGCACTGAGTGAGATGGAACCGGCCCAGATGCTTATATCCAATAAAGTCATGACAGAGAGCAAAGGGGCATTCACGGAAAATTACGTACTTTGCCAGTTGCTCTGCCAGCAAAACATATTCACCTATTATTTCAGTCGTGAAGACTCCAGACTTGAGGTGGATTTTGTTGTCCAGCACAAGGGGGAGATAATAGCGGTAGAGGTGAAAGCCGAAGAAAACCTGCGCTCAAAGTCGCTCCGTGCGTTCACTGACACGCATGCCGATTTGCGTGCCGTCCGCTTTTCCATGTCTCCTTACAGAGAACAGGACTGGATGAAGAATATCCCGTTATATGCAGTGGAGGAGAGCTTCTGACTAATGTTTTTGGGGCGCATCTTGAAGTAATCATCATTGTCAGGTTCACATAATAATTAATATTGGACACCTCTTTATACAATAATAATGGGATAAGAGCGTTATAAAGTCGTATATACACCACATTTTTGATTTATGATAGAATACGTTAGAGGCGAGCTTGCCGAGCTCACGCCAGCCTATGCTGTTGTTGAGGCTCATGGAGTGGGCTACGGACTGAGCATTTCGCTTAACACCTATAGCGGCATACAGAACAAGAAGGAAGTGAAGCTGTATGTCGTAGAGAGCATACGGGAGGATGCGTATGCTCTATTCGGATTTTCCACCAAGCAAGAGCGGGAGATGTTCCTGCTCCTCATCACCGTGTCGGGAGTAGGAGCCAACACCGCCCGCATGATTCTCTCCGCCATGTCGCCGGCAGAACTGTGCAACGTCATCTCTTCGGGCAACGAGAAGATGCTGAAGACCGTGAAAGGTATCGGACTGCGCACGGCACAGCGCATCATAGTTGACCTGAGAGACAAGATTGCAGTGGAAGGAATCGTAGACCAGATGCCGGCAGCAGGTGCTGCGGCGGCAACTGCCATGAACAACGAGGTGAGAGACGAGGCTATAGGCGCCCTCACCATGCTCGGCTTCTCGCCGGCGCCGTCGGCAAAGGTGGTGTCGGCAATCCTTACAGACAATCCACAGTTGCCTGTGGAACAGGTCGTGAAATTGGCACTCAAGCAGATAAAGTAAATGACAAACATAAAGAAATTCCTTGGCATCATCATCGTGCTGGTGAGCATCAACGTGCTCGCCCTCAATGTCGTGCCACAACTTCAGGACGACCGCACGCGCCAGCAGGCCCAGCAGAAAGACAAGCGCAAAGGGCCAGTCACGCTGAAGCGAGGCGGAAAGGCGTCTGCCGACTCCCTGAAGAAAGAACTCTCGGGACTCTCGCTCCTCACTATAGAAGACGACTCCATTCCTGACTCGCTGCTCCATCCCAGATGGAAGGTGCAGCGCAGCGTTCCTGTGACCATCGACGATGTGGACAAACGCACCGCCGACCTCAGTTTTCCGGAGAACATCAAGCAAGACGTGGTATACAACGACACCCTCGACCGCTATTTCATCGGTTCGAGAATGGGTGGCGGCTATCTCTCCACACCAATCATCATGACTCCCGACGAATACCGCAAATGGAGCGAGAGACAGGAGATGAACCGCTTCTTCCGTGACAAGAACGACGAGATAGTGAAGGCTAAGGGAAAAGAGAAATTCTCGTTCTCCGACATGCATTTCAGTCTCGGACCGGCAGAGAAGATATTCGGTCCCGGCGGCGTGCGCATTAAGACACAGGGAACGGCAGAGCTGAAGCTCGGAGCCACGATGAAAGAAATCGACATCCCGTCGCTCCCTATCCGCAACCGCAAGACAACGACGATGAACTTCGACGAGAAGATAAACCTCAACGTGAACGGTAAGGTGGGCGACAAGGTGAACATGAACCTCAACTACAACACCGATGCCACCTTCGACTTCGACTCGCAGAACCTCAAACTCAAATATGAAGGTAAGGAAGACGAGATAATAAAACTCGTGGAGGCGGGCAACGTGTCGTTCCCGAGCAATTCCTCGCTCGTCAAGGGAGCATCCTCGCTCTTCGGTATCAGAACCGACATGCAGTTCGGCAAACTCAAGCTTCAGACCGTAATCTCGCAGAAGAAGTCGTCGAGCAAGAGCGTGTCGTCGAAAGGCGGAGTGCAGCTCACACCATTCGAAATCGACGCTTCAGACTATGAGGAGAACCGCCACTTCTTCCTCTCGCGCTATTTCCGCGAGAAGTATGATGCGGCAATGAAAACCCTGCCCAACCTCACCACCGGAATAACCATAAACCGTGTGGAGATATGGGTGACAAACAAGCAGGGAAACACCACCAATACCCGTAACATCGTGGCACTCACCGACCTCGGTGAAAACACACGGGTGAGCAACCCTATGTGGGGACTCACCGGTTCGCCCGTTCCGTCGAACAACGCCAACAGTGAGTATTCTACAATCGTGAACTCCTACTCCGCAGCGCGAGACATCGACCAGACGAGCACCGTGCTCGACGGTATCCCGGGCTTCGTGGGAGGTGCCGACTATGAGAAGCTGCAGAGCGCCCGCCTGCTCAGCTCCTCAGAATACTCCGTCAACCAAGCCCTCGGATACGTGTCGCTCAAGTCTTCACTGCAGACCGACCAGGTGCTCGCCGTGGCATACGAATATACTGCCGGCGGACAGACATACCAGGTGGGAGAGTTTGCATCAGACATGAAAGATGTGCAGCAGGCAATATTCGTGAAGGCGCTCAAGAACACCAGCAACAATCCGAAACAGGGAAACTGGGACCTCATGATGAAGAACGTGTATTATCTCGCCTCGTCGGTAGAGAAAGACAAGTTCAGACTCGACGTGAAATACCAGAGCGACACCACGGGAGTCTATCTCTCGTATATTCCGGAGCAGCAGGTGAAAGACCTCACCATGATAAAGTTGCTCGGTGCCGACCGACTCGACAACAACAACAAGGTGCACAGCAACGGATACTTCGACTTTGTTGAAGGATACACCGTGAGCAACGGACGAGTGTTCTTCCCGGAGGCAGAGCCGTTCGGAAGATACCTCTACAACCAGCTCGTGGCAAAGGGTGTCTCGCCGGAGAAAGCTGCAAAATACAGTTATACAGAACTTTACGACTCCACCAAGACCATAGCCAAGCAGATTGCCGAGAAAGACAAATACAGACTCACGGGACAGTTCCGTGGCACTTCGGCTAACGTCATCTCCCTCGGAGCATACAACGTGCCGCAGGGCTCTGTAGTCGTTACGGCAGGTGGTGTGACCCTCTCCGAAGGTTCAGACTATAGCGTGGACTATTCGGCAGGAGAGGTGACAATCCTCAACCAAAGCATCATCGACGCCGGAACGGCAGTCAACGTGTCGCTCGAGAGCAACACCGACTACGCACAGCAACGGAAGACGATGCTCGGACTGAACTGGGAATACGACTTCACCAAGAACTTCCAGCTCAGCGGTACCTTCCAGCACCTGTCTGAACAGGCGCTCACCACAAAGGTGTCGATGGGATCGGAACCGCTCAACAACACCCTCTGGGGACTCAACATCAACTGGAAGAAGGAGAGCCAGTGGCTCACCAACGTGCTCGACAAGATTCCGTTCCTCCACTGCACCCAGCCGTCGCAGATATCCTTCACGGGAGAGTTTGCCCAGCTCATAGCAGGACAGGCAAGCGGCACACAGGACAACGCCTCGTATATCGACGACTTCGAGAACACGAAGAACACCATCGACGTGAGCACACCGTCGTCGTGGATAATATCAAGCGTGCCGACCATGTTCCCCAACTACAACGACAAGACGACGTTGCAGAGCGGTTTCCAGCGTGCCCTGCTCGCATGGTATAACATCGATCCTCTGTTCACCCGCCGTAGCAGTTCGCTCACACCGGGACACATCAAGAGCGACCTCCACCAGCTCTCAAACCACTACGTCAGAGAGGTGTATGTCAGGGAGCTGTTCCCAAACCGCGACCAGAGCAGCTACAACGGCGCAACGGCAACATTGCCGATACTCAACCTCGCCTTCTATCCGTCAGAGCGCGGACCTTATAACTTCAACCCCAATCTGAACAGCGACGGTACGCTGCCCGTGCCGACTGTAAACTGGGGTGGTATGATGAGGCGTCTCGACACAAGCGACTTCGAGACAGCAAACATCGAATACATTGAGTTCTGGATGCTCGACCCGTTCATCTATTCCAACAAGCAGCCAGACGCCGCACAGTATGGTGGCGACTTCTACATCAACCTCGGAGAGGTGAGCGAGGACGTGCTGCGCGACGGAAAGAAATTCTATGAGAGCGGTATGCCGGTAGACGGCTCAAGCAGCTTCACCACTACACAGTGGGGAAAGATACCTACACAGTCCACCGTGACCTATTCCTTCGCTACATCAGCCGGCGCAAGGGCAAAGCAGGATGTGGGATTCAACGGACTGACCGACGAGGAGGAGCAGAACTTCGCTCCCTACCGCACGTTCCTCGATGCCGTGCAGGCAAGACTACGACAAGGCTCGCACGCCAATCCTCGCACGCTACAAGCGCATCAACAATCCGCAGGGCAACTCGCCGGACAGCGACTCAAGGAGCGAGAGCTACGACACGTCATACAAGACTACTCCCGACGTGGAGGACATCAACCAGGACTATACGCTGAACGAATACGAGAAATATTATCAATATCGTGTGAGCATCCGTCCGCAAGACCTCGTGGTGGGACATAACTACATCGTGGACAAGCGTGAGACATCAGTGAAACTGCGCAACGACACCACGGAGACAGTTACGTGGTATCAGTTCCGCATACCTGTTGACGACTATGAGCGCAACGTAGGTGGAATAACAGACTTCACATCCATACGATTCATGCGTATGTTCCTCACCGACTTCCAGAAGCCTATCGTTCTGAGATTCGGAAGCCTCGACCTCGTGAGGGGAGAGTGGCGCATCTATGAGCAGTCGCTCAGTACCGGCAGCGAGTCGGGCAAGATGGCAGTCAGCGCCGTGAACATCGAGGAGAACAACGACCGAGTGCCGGTGAACTACGTGTTGCCTCCAGGCATCCGCCGAGAGCAAGACCCTACGCAGCCACAGCTCACAGAGAGCAACGAGCAGTCGCTCGACATACAGGTGACAAACCTCTCTAACGGTGAGGCAAAGGCTGTATACAAGAACACGAACCTCGACCTCAGACAGTATAAGCGTCTGCAGATGTTCGTGCATGCCAACGCCTTCGAACAGAACTCCACAAACCTGCAGGACAACCAGTTGGCGGTGTTCGTGAGATTCGGCTCCGACTACAAAAGCAACTTCTACGAATATGAGATTCCGCTGAAGCTCACGGCACCAGGACATTACGACCGCTATTCCGGTTCCGACTGCAAGCTCGTATGGCCGGAGGAGAATATGCTCGACATTCCGCTGAGCGCTTTCACCCAGCTCAAGAAAGACCGCAACAAGGCGAAAGCCATCGGACAGGCTTCTTACAGCTATCCGTTCACGGCATACGACAGCGACAAACCTAACAACAAGATTACCATCGTGGGTAACCCTACGCTCGGCGAGGTGAGAACGATGATCATCGGTGTGAGAAACCTTGCTTCCGAACAGAAGTCAGGAGAAATCTGGGTGAATGAGCTCAGACTGAAGGAATACAACAACTCCGGCGGATGGGCGGCACAGGGCAACCTCAACGTGCAGCTCTCTGATGTGGGTAGCGTAAACGTGCAGGGAAAATATGTAACCGAAGGATTCGGCGGACTCGAAGACGGTGTGGCGCAGAGAGCGCAGGACAACTACAAGTCGTATAGCGTGACCACGAACTTCGAACTTGGAAAGTTCTTCCCCGACAAGGCAAAGGTCTCTATACCTCTTTATTATTCTGTGACCAAAGAGGAGACACGCCCTAAGTATAACCCACTAGACACGGATATGCTTCTCGACGACGCTCTCGACGCGATGGAGAAGCATGAGAGAGACTCCATAGAAAGTATCGCCGTGACGAAGACCACGAACACCAACTTCTCGCTGTCCAACATGAAGGTGGGCATAGCCACGAAGAAGCATCCGATGCCTTACGACCCGGCAAACTTCTCGTTCAGCTACAGCCACAGCCACAGGCATACAAGCGGCGAGACTACGATTTATGAGAACGAGGACAACTGGCGCGGTTCGATGAACTACAGCTACACGCCGGTATACAAGGCATTCGAACCGTTCAAGAAAATCAAGAGCCGCAGCAAATGGTATGACATACTGAAGCGTTTCGGTCTGAACTGGTTGCCGCAGAACATCACCTTCAATACCGAGATGCTCAGAAACTATTATGAGCTGCAGGAGAGGGATATGGAGAGCCTTGAGAACAGTGAACTGCCTCTGACATTCAGCGAGCAGTTCCTGTGGAACAGAGAATTCTCTATACGCTGGGACCTCACCAAGAACCTCCACATGAGTTTCAACAGTGCCACTCATGCAGAAATAGAGGAGCCATACACTCCTGTAAACAAAGACCTCTATCCAGACCAGTATACGGCTTGGAAAGACTCCGTGTGGACAAGTATCAAGCACTTCGGCCGCCCGCTCGACTACAACCAGAACTTCACGGCGTCGTATCAGGTGCCGATAAACCTCATCCCTGTCTTCGACTGGATTACTGCCGACGCCAACTACAACGCCACGTATAACTGGACGAGAGGTACGGACCAGGAAGACGGACAGTCGCTCGGAAACGTGATTTCCAACAACAGGACGCTGAACATCAACGGAGCATTGAACTTCGAGAAACTCTATAACCATATCCCGTTCCTGAAAAAGGCAAACGAGAGGTTCAACAAGCGCACCAACAATGCGACGAAGAAGAAGCGCGACGGGGCTAAATCGCCTAAGGAGGCCAATGAGGCAAGGAGGAATCTCAAGGAGGCGAAGGAACTGCCGAAGAACAAGAAGTCTTTTGAAAATGAGATAACGCTCCTGCCGGATACCACGATGACCGTGAACCACGGCAAGAAGAGCAGGCGACTCATCGTGTCGGCAAAGACAAAAGACGGAAAGATGATGAAGCTGAAGTATAAGACCATCGACAACAACAAGATAAAAATCACGTCGAAGGTGGACTCTGCCACAACGGTTAAGCTGCTCGTCACGCCGAAGGAACCGCTCGAAGACAAGAGCTGGTATAAGACTATGCAGGTGGTGGCAAGAGGACTGATGCTCGTCAGAAACTTCAACCTGTCGTACCGCAACCAGTATGGCCTCTCTCTGCCGGGCTTCCTGCCGGAGGTTGGCAACGTGTTCGGACAGCGCCGCGGCGACATCATGTCGCCGGGACTCGACTTTGCCTTCGGATTCGTTGACGACTCCTATGTACAGAAGAGTGCAGAGCGTGGATGGCTGCTGATGGCAGACAGTGTGGCAACGCCGGCAACATCGTCGAAGACCGAGGACCTGCAGCTGAGGATGACGCTCGAACCGGTGAAGGACCTGAAGATAGACCTCAACGCATCGCGCACGATGACGACGGCAAAGAGCGTGCAGTATATGTATCAGGGAATGCCGACAACGCAGAGCGGTACGTTCACGATGACTACGATAAGTCTTGGCTCAGCCTTCGAGAGCATGGGCGACGCCAACAACGGATACCACTCGGCATCGTTCGAGAAGTTCTGCAACTCGCTTGAGGGCTTCCGCCAGAGAGTGGAGAACCAGTATCAGAATGCCGTATATCCGGCAGGTTCTACATTGGCAGGCAAGACCTTCAATCCGGAGAACGGAACAGTGAGCAAATACAGTGCTGACGTGATGATTCCTGCCTTCCTCTCGACATACACCAGCATGGGCGGTAAATCCCTCGACATCTTCCCTACGCTGTCGAGACTCCTGCCAAACTGGAGTGTGAGATACAGCGGACTCGGCAGACTGCCATGGTTCAGCGAGGTGTTCAAGAGCTTCAACATCAACCATGCCTACAAAAGCGTGTATGCAGTGGGCTCCTACAGTTCGTTCAGTACCTATCAGGAGTTTATGAACGGTCTCGGATTCGTCACCGACGCCACCACCGGCAACCCTACGCCAAGCAGTATGTTCAACGTGTCTACGGTGAGCATCAACGAGTCGTTCTCGCCATTGCTCGGTGTTGACATGACGTTCCACAACAACCTCACGGCAAAACTGGAATACAGGCAGACACGAGTGCTGAGCCTCAGTATGACGAGTGTGCAGCTCAACGAGTCGTCGAGCAACGACTGGGTGATAGGAATGGGATACAAGGTGAACAACTTCGACTTCTTCGGACTTCTGGGCGGCGGCAACAAAGCGCGCAAGGTGAAGGGCAAGAAGACGGGCACCGACGAGAAGAAGAACAACAACAGCAACGCTCGTAACAACAGGAGAGGTTTCAATACCGACCTCAACCTGCGTCTCGACCTCTCGTTCCGTAAGCAAGCCGCTATATGCAGAGACATCGCCTCGATGACCAGTGCGGCAAGCAGCGGAAACTCAGCGTTCAAGCTCTCGTTCGCCGCCGACTATACTCTGTCGCGTCTGCTGACGATGAGTTTCTACTACGACCGTCAGACCAATACGCCGCTGCTCTCAAGCAGCAGCTATCCGACGACGACACAGGACTTCGGACTTAGTCTGAAGTTCTCGCTGACGAGATAAAATGAATTAACTGTCAATAGTGAAAACAACTTTAATAGCAATAATATGAAGAAACTATTTTTATCAGCTGTTCTTATCATGGCAGCCTTGGCGACATTCGCCCAGAGCAGACCGAAACTTATAGTAGGAATCGTTGTAGACCAGATGCGGTGGGACTATCTCCACCGCTATTACGACCTCTATGGAGAAGGCGGATTCAAGCGGATCATGAACGAAGGCTTCGACTGTGAGAACACGATGATAAACTACATCCCAGCCATCACTGCCGTAGGACACACCTCTATATATACGGGTTCTGTACCGGCAATCCACGGCATACAGGGAAACTCATTCCTCATCAACGGCAAGTTCACCTATTGCACCGCCGATACCACAGTGGCAGGCGTAGGCACTAAGACAAAAGCCGGACAGATGTCGCCTCGCAACATGTTCTGCACCACTATCGGCGACGAGCTGAAGGTGGCAACGGATTTCAAGTCGCGTGTCATCGGTGTGGCGATAAAAGACCGTGCCGCCATCCTTCCCGCCGGTCATGCCGCTGATGCCGCCTATTGGATTGACGGCAAGCAGAGCAAGTTCGTGTCGAGCACATATTATATGAAGCAGCTCCCGGCATGGGTGGAGAAATACAACAAGACGGTGAGCAAATACACCGAAGACCAGATAAACCTCTCGCCAGCAGGAAACGAGGTGACGATGGATATGGCAAAGAACGTCATCACCAATGAGAAACTCGGACAGCAGGGCGAAACCGACATGATATGCATCAGCTTCTCGTCGACAGACAAGATAGGACACAAGTATGGCACCCACTGCCAGCTCATTCAAGACCAGTTCGTTGACCTCGACAAGCGTCTTGCCGACTTCATGAAATATCTCGACACCACTATCGGCAAGGGAGAGTATCTGCTCTTCCTGACTGCCGACCACGGAGCGGCAAACGGCATATTGATGAACCAGGAGCATGGCATCCCCTCAGGCGGCTTCTCCTACAAAAAGGAAATCAAGGAGCTGAACGCTTATTTCAGACAGAAATATGGTGTGGATGCAGACTTCACACGCTATATCATGGCGTATAACGTGACGCTCGACCATGATGCCATCGAGAAGGCAGGACTGAAGCTGCGCAAGGTGAAGAAAGACGTCATCGACTATTTCATGAAGAAAGACTATGTGGCTTATGCCGTGGATATGGCGCATGTAGCTGATGCCACAGTGCCGCCATACATCAAGGAGAAGATGCTCAACGGCTACAACGCCAAGCGCAATGGCGACGTACAGCTGATTCTGCAGCCGGGATGGTATGATGTATATGGCGACAAGATAGAGGCTGGCACCACACACTCCGCATGGAATCCGTATGACGCCCACATCCCGTTCCTCATGATGGGGTGGGGAGTGAAGCATGGCAAGACAAACCATCCTACCTACATCACAGATATTGCCGCCACCATCTGCAACCTCGTGCATATCCAGATGCCAAACGGCTGTATCGGCAATGCCGTGGAGATGAAATAACCCCCCAGCGGTCTAATGCCCCATTTGGGGGTAAGGGGAAAGGCTGCTGGCGATGACTTTTGTGGATTGCCACATTTTAATGACGACTTTTTGTGTAGACAGAAATTTAATGACTATATTTGCATGACGTAAATATGCAATACTATAAATATAAATAACAAAATGGCAAAGACAGACGAAAATATGGCGGCAGCACAGGAGGGCAAGTTGAAAGCCCTGCAGGCTGCCATGGCAAAGATAGAGAAAGACTTCGGAAAGGGGTCGATAATGAAGCTTGGCGACGAGAAGATAGAGAACGTGGAGGTTATCCCTACGGGAAGTATCGCCCTGAATGCAGCCCTTGGCGTAGGCGGTTATCCTAAAGGACGAATAATCGAAATCTACGGTCCGGAGAGCAGCGGTAAGACAACCCTCGCCATCCATGCCATTGCCGAATGCCAGAAGGCTGGCGGCATTGCGGCTTTCATCGACGCAGAGCATGCCTTCGACCGCTTCTATGCCGAGAAACTCGGTGTGGACATCGACAACCTGTGGATTTCGCAGCCCGACAATGGCGAGCAGGCTCTTGAGATTGCCGATCAGCTTATCCGTTCTTCTGCAATCGACATCCTCGTGGTTGACTCCGTGGCTGCCCTGACTCCAAAGAAGGAGATTGAGGGCGATATGGGCGACAACAATGTGGGTCTGCAGGCTCGACTGATGAGCCAGGCTCTCAGAAAGCTCACCTCTACCATCAGCAAGACAAACACAACCTGTATCTTCATCAACCAGTTGAGAGAGAAGATCGGCGTGATGTTCGGCAACCCTGAGACAACTACCGGTGGTAACGC
>ERZ1026894.1680-NODE-1680-length-12567-cov-36.815617_pt1 | contig 12567 bp, 10 predicted proteins | sample MGYA00380177_ERZ1026894 | MGnify/ENA primary metagenome ERZ1026894 (study PRJEB33269, sample SAMEA4719813) | human gut metagenome | biome: human-associated habitat; feature: organic feature; material: feces | place: Cameroon | collected 2013-10 ... | reverse complement strand
GTTCATTATAAGCATAATCTATAATTTCAGGAAATAGCACCAATGTGTCAACACCTTGCTCGTCTTGTTTATAAATGCCTTTTTCACAATAAGAGTAACCGTTGCCTAAATCCCAGTAATCACCATGAATGCAACTTGTTACCAATAGCCCTATTAGTATAAATATCACACAATGTTTCATCTTAAAAAATTTTTCTTTTTGTCCAACTAGCTTTTTCGTTTTCAAATATCCTTCTTAGAACACTCCCTATTGCTTCATTTCCTATAAAACTTTATAGTCTTTATTCTTGTCTTGCCAGAATAAACTTCCACCAGATACACACCAGTAGGTAAACTCTGTAAACTGCTGAAGCTATTTGTCGAAAGTTTACGATTGCCATACAAATCTCTAACAATAAAATGCTTGTCATCTAACTGCAGGTTATTTATTCCGGCAACATTGCCATATGGAGGTAGCTCTAAAGTATATACATCCTTACCATATTTGTTCTCTGCCGAAATATCTATCCAAGCATAATAAGGAGCAGTGATATTTTCAGATTTAACATGAGCATAAAACGGCTCTTTGATTATCTGACTTGACATACCACCGCCATATTCCTCTTCTACACTGATAAACAATTCATCACTACCAACATATTCAACATCATAATACACATCATAAGAATCGTACTTTGGCATATTACTAACGATTTTCACCACCTTTACACTTTTGATTCTAGGCTTTAATTCCAGAGTCAAATTATAAACACAAGATATTTTCTGTCCTCTCACCTCTCCCTCTAAAACTATCTTGGCATCAATATCACCATTGATATTGATATGATACTTACTGGCATCATCGATTTGTGGGATAGAGAACTCTTTCGTGTCACTTTCTTGAATGACAACATTCTCTTTCCCATCACTCGATGGCAAGATATACTTCCAACATATATGATCCAGATAAGCAGCATCAGCACCACTGATATAAAAATCATGTCCTGTGTAGGAAGATACCAACCCTGTACTATCCATATCTCTCCCTATAATTTCTACATCTTCTTTTCCCTCAACAGCAACTGATGATACTAGCAAAAGTACCAACAAAAATACCTTTTTTATAGTTCTCCTCTTCATGACTTTATTATTTAAATAATTTCCACAACACTATAAACTCTATATTTTCACAAGCAGCTGAACAACCTAAAGTTATTCAGAATTTTGCCACATCAGTAAATTCACTTATCCTAGTGTTGCTAAAAAACAGTAAAATACTGAATGACATGGCAAAAGTACAAATAAAATCTGAAAAGTTCACTCCTTTAGGAGTTTTTTTTTCAATCATAGAGTTTTTTCGCTTTTGAGTGTTCGCCAGCATGCTACTATGCCCAAACAGTAAACTGGCGGACCTAGAACAGCTAACTGGCGGAGTATCTGACAGTGGGCTGTCTCGTAGATTTACTTTGTAACATACAAATAGATAGTTTTTGAAAGGATGATAAAAGACAAGAAAAAGGAGGCAAGATTCTCACAGAACATATACTATATCCTAGTGCTGGAAGAAAATATCGTTTTACTCTTCACTCTTCACCTATGCGCCATTATCTTCTGGTAATCAAACAGATAGCAGGTGAAGAGTATCGCTCACTCTTCACCACTCTTCACCCTCTCTTCACCTTTCTAAAATTTTTCTGATTTCAAACTTCTATCATCGGTGAAGAGTGGTGAAGAGTGGTGAAGAGGCAAAATACCTCTTCACCCTATATCTTATTGAATACCAATCACTTAAATATCAAAGGTGAAGAGTGAAGAGTTTTTCCTAAAGAAGTCTCTATTCCATGCATTTTCTTCTTTTCATGGCTCTTCCTGCTCCATTTTCTTCTGTTTTTATTGTTTTATCCCAAAATAAATTGTATCTTTGCAAGCGTATTTAAAACATATTGCAATCTATCTATATCAGATATAGATGTATCAAATAACATGTAGAGAAATGAATAAGATTTTTAAACTCATCTTCGTGCTCTGCTGCTTCTGCGGCATCGCACAGGCTCAGCCTCAACGACCTAAGCTCGTTGTAGGCATCGTTATCGACCAGATGCGATGGGATTATCTCTATCGCTACTACGCCCGCTACGGCGAAGGCGGATTCAAGAGAATGCTCGGAGAAGGATTCAGCGTAGAAAACTGCAAGATTCCTTATATCCCTTCGGTTACAGCCATCGGACACTCTTCTATCTGGACCGGTTCCGTGCCTTCTATCCATGGAATCGCCGGCAATAACTTCGTGAAGGATGGAAAGGTTGTGTACTGTACTGCTGATGATACCGTGAACCCTGTGGGCTCTGACAGCAAAGCGGGCAAGATGTCGCCTCGCAATCTGTGGGTAACTACCATCGGCGATGAACTCCGTCTGGCTACCAACAACCGCTCTAAGGTGGTGGGCGTTGCCTTGAAAGACAGAGCTTCCATCCTCCCTGCCGGTCATCACGCCAATGGCGCTTATTGGTTTGATGATAAATCGGGCAAGTTCATCACCAGCACCTTCTATATGGAAAAGTTGCCAGAGTGGGTGAACAAGTTCAACAAGCAGAAACTGCCTAACAAGTATCTTTCCCAGAAATGGGAGACGCTCTACCCTATCGATTCCTACAAGGAGAGCACCAGCGATGACAACAACTATGAGAACGGAATCGCTGAGGGCGAGAAGGCTGTATTGCCACTCGACTTGCCTGCCTTATACAAGAAGCATGGCTACAAGATTCTCCGCAACACTCCATTCGGCTGCAACCTGACCTTCGATATTGCCAAGGCTGCCATCGAGGGCGAGAACCTGGGTAGAAACACAGATACCGACCTGCTGACCATCAGCTGTTCAAGCACCGATTACATCGGTCATCAGGTGGGCGTAAACGCTATCGAAACAGAGGATTGCTATCTCAGATTAGATAAGGCTTTGGCAGATTTCTTCGCTTATCTCGACCAGACCGTGGGCAAGGGAAATTATCTCACCTTCCTCACCGCCGACCATGGAGGCGTGAACAACGCTACCTTCCTGCAGGATCAGCGAATCCCTGCCGGCATCTGGAACAAAAAGGGATTGGTAGAAGAGCTGAACCAGATTCTGAAAGCTAAGTTCAATACCGACAAAGATCTCGTGAAGACCATCATGAACTATCAGGTATTCTTCAATACAGACATCATCGAGGAACTCGGTCTGGATTACGCAGCCATCAAGCAGGTGGTAGTAGACAGACTGAAGAAAGACAAGGACGTGCACTATGCCTTCGACATGGAGAAGACCTCTATCGAGAGCATCCCTGAAGAGCTGAAGTTCCGCGCCATCAACGGTTATAACCGCGAGCGCAGCGGAGGTGTTCAGATTGTACTGAAACCAGGTCACTACGATTATTACAGCAGCAAGGGAACTACCCACGGAGCATGGAATCCATACGATATCCATATTCCTTGCCTGTTTATGGGTTGGGGCATCCAGCACGGCGAGAGTGCCCAGCCTCACTATATGACAGATATTGCCGCTACCGTTTGTGCGATGCTGCATATTCAGGCACCTAACGGCTGCATCGGCACACCGATATTCTAAACACAACAAAGGCTAGGTTTCCCAGAATCGGGAACCTAGCCTTTATTATTTATTTCCTCTTCAAAAGAGAAATCCTTTTATTCTTTCTTGCAGATTATATTCTTCATGCATGATTATATTCTTTCATGCATGATTTTCCTAATCATCATTCATGATTTCCATATATTCCTCGTAGGAAATATATCTGCCACCCATCGACTTGAGATGCGGGGTTTCCAACTGGCAATCTATCATCTTGCCTCCATGCTCCTGCAGATAATTAGCCAGGAAGATGAGGGCTATCTTTGAACCCGACGGAACCTTGGAGAACATGCTCTCGCCAATGAAGACCTTGCCGATGGTGACGCCATAAAGTCCGCCCACCAACTCACCAGTTTCATTATCCCATACCTCCACGCTTGCCGCAAAGCCCTGCTCATGAAGGGCGGTGAATGCCTGGATGATGTTTTCACCCAACCAGGCACCATCTTCCTCGTAACGGCCATTGGTCTTGCTACAGGCACGAATCACTGCATCGAAATCCTCGTTGATTCCCACGCTGTACCTGTTCTTTCTCAGCAGGGTGCGCATGGAATGACTGACGTGGATTTCGTCCGGGAAGATGACGAAGCGCTTCATCGGACAGAACCAGAGAATCTCCGGTTGGTCGCGAAAACTATACCAAGGAAAGATGCCGTTGCTGTAAGCCAGCAGCAGGCGGTCGATGCTTAAATCGCCACCTATCGCAAAACATCCGTCGTCATCGCCATAATGCGGATCGGGAAAATAAATCTCTTCCGCATTTTCATCTATCTGTAATATCATTGCTTCCTAATAATTAACCACCAGTTCCTTACCATCGAAATCTACGCAGCCCTTGCCTGCTTTCTTGAGCTTGCCGAAGAGCAGTGCCTTCATCAGGATAGGCTTCAGGCGGTTGCCGATGACACGATCCATCTCGCGGGCTCCATATTCCTTGGTGAAGCCCCACTCCAGAATTTTCTCTCTTGCCGCATCGGTAAGCGTAATAGAAACTCCCTTTGCTGCCAACTTTGCATCGAGCTGACGAAGCTTCTTGGCAAGAATCAGTTCTGCCATGTGCTTATCCATATCGTTGAACACCACAGTGTCGGAAAGTCGGTTGATGAACTCTGGCTTGAAGGTCTTCTTCACCTGTGCCAGCATCGCCTCGCCACGGGTTACATTACCACCGAAACCTACGCTTGCCTGGGATGCATACTGCGCTCCGGCATTGGAAGTCATCACGAGGATTACGTTTCTGAAATCTGCCTTCTGCCCCTTGTTGTCGGTCAATCGGGCATAGTCCATCACCTGCAGCAGGATGTTGTAGATGTCGCTATGCGCCTTCTCAATCTCATCGAGCAGGAGCACGCAGTTTGGTGTCTTGCGGATGGCATCGGTCAGAAGACCGCCATCTTCATAACCCACGTATCCGGCAGGCGAACCGATGAGTTTAGCCACGGTATGCTTCTCGGTGTATTCACTCATATCGAAACGCACCAGTTCGATGCCGAGTTCCTTAGCCAGCACACGGACCACCTCGGTTTTACCTACGCCCGTAGGACCCACGAAGAGCAGCGACGCCATCGGCTTGTCATCATCCACCAGTCCTGCCTTCGCCATCATCACAGCCTCAACCACCTTATCCACAGCCTTGTCCTGACCGTAAATCTTGTCGAGTATGCGCTGGCGGAGCGTAGCCAGGGAATCATTGTTTTCATCCTTGATGGCAGCCGCATCTATCTTGCAGACCTTGGTAAGAATCTGCTGGATAATCGCCTTGGTAACGTAGGAACGCTGGCGATATTCCACAGGATGCACCTCCAGATAAGCACCCGCCTCATCCATCAGGTCGATGGCCTTATCAGGCAGACAGCGGTTGCTGATGTATTTGGCACTGGCACGAACGGCATACTCCAGGGCATCCTTGCGATAAGTTACGTTGTGGAACTTATTGTATTTATACTGCAAGCCCTCCAGTATCTTGATAGCCTCCTCCTCGGTAGGTTCCTTGATGTCAATCTGCTGGAAGCGGCGCACGATGCCCTTGCTCTGAGCCATATAGCGGTTGAACTCCTCGTAGGTGGTAGAGCCGATGAATCGGATGTCGCCAGCCTCCAGATATTGCTTCAGCATATTGGAAGCATCAGGTCCACCATCAGAGCCACGGCCTGCACCTATCATATTATGAATCTCATCAATGTAGATGATGGTGTTGCCTTCCTTCACGGCTCCTTCCATCACCATCTTGATACGCTTTTCGAAATCGCCACGATACTGGGCGCCGGCAAGCATCTGTCCCATGTCCATGCCATAGATGCGTGCTCCCTTGAGACGATCAGGCACCTGATTCTCGTTGATGAGTTTGGCAAGACCATAAACCAGGGCGGTTTTACCTACACCCGGTTCGCCGATGTGAAGCGGATTGTTTTTTTCTGCACGACAGAGCACCTGAATGGTTCTATCCAGTTCCTGTTCTCTGCCGATGAGCGGATTGTGTTCCTCCACCTGATCAGAGATGCAGGTAACCAACTGATGCCAATCCTGAGGCTGTCGGCTTCTTCCCTCCTCTTCGTCATCATCATAATCGTTATCATAGTCATCCTCATCGTAGCCATCACCCATCATCAGGGTTTCATCACCTGGTTCATTTTCCAGCGGATAATAGCTATCCACACTCGCCAGGAATTCGCCCTGACGGTCGCCCACGTTCTTGCACAACAGGTAAGCGGCTTCTGAGTTCTGCAAGCCAAACATCGCCTGCACGAAATGAGGCACATTCACGAGTTTTCTATCAGCGGCAGCAGCCAAGGCGCATGCCGTTCCAAACATGGTCTTGAAGAGCGACGAAGGCTCCGGCAGATACTTGATGTTTTCAGGCACACGCTCCTGCTTGGCGAGCCATCCCACCAAGTCTTCGTGCATCTTGAGGCTATCCACGCCTTCCTCCTGCAAAGCCTGGCAGAAGGCATACTGGCGGAGCAATGACAGGAGCATGTGCTCCGGCATCACGAACTCGTGGTCGAAGAATCGGGCCTGCTTCATGGCGTCGTCCATCAAGACACTCATATATCGGGTTAATCCCATACTGTCCATTCTATTCTTTTCCTTTCTTTATTCGGGATTTAAAACTTGAATCGGGGGTTTGAAAAGCCCCCTATCATTCTGGCATATAAGTGAGCTTCAGCGGATATTTCTGCGTACGGGCTTTCTCCATCGCTTTTTCCACTTTGCTCTTGGCAATGTCGTAGCTGTAGGTGCCCACCACGGCTTTTTCTTCGTGATGAACCTTGAGCATGATAGCTTCAGCCTCAGCCTGCGACTTGAAGAAGATGGTTTCGAGGATATCCACCACGAAATCCATCGGTGTGAAGTCATCGTTGAACATCATCACCACGTAACGCCCCGGCTCCTTGAGCTTGGTCTTCTGGCGTTCACGAATTGCTGTCTGTTCTTGAGCCATATCTTATATATTACTTTGTATAAGCATTGGTGATTTCCACAACATAGACATCGTGGAATCCGCCCTTTGCACCATACCACTGCAGCAGGTCCTTATCGAGGAATTTTTCTGCCGTCATATTGTCTTTATAGAGCTTGCGGCATTCCAGGGTGAGTCGTGACTGCTCAAAGCCAATGCAGCCGTTATCGGTTTCCACAGGAGTCAATCCTGTTTCCTTTGCCTTATCGAAATCACGTCCGCTCTTGGATCCGCAGAAGTTATATATCTTTCGAGCCTCCTCGCTATTGCCGAGGAAAGAGAGGGTCATGAATTCATTCTCCTCGATGATGCCGTGGGTATAGCGTTCCGGACGGATAAATACCACAGCCACCGGCTTGTTCCAGAGCCATCCCAGACAACCCCAGGAAGCCGTCATCATATTGAACTTATCCTTGTTGCCGGCGCAAACCAGCATCCACTCCTTGCCAATAGTCTCGAAGACGTTATCATTCAGTTCTTTTACGTTGATTTTCTCCATTTTATCTGTTCCTTTCAATTATTATATTACACTTATATTATATATAACTAACACATCATCAGAGGTGAGAACACTTCTTCAAATGTTAAAAACTATTTTATTTTTGGGAAAAGAACTATTATTCCCCAAAATCTTTGTATCTTTGCACCGCTCATCTATAATTAGAAGGAGTTTCGAGACCCGCTTGCCACCGATGCAATACGGGTCTTGCGTTTTTATAACACATTCGGAAGTCTTCGCCCCATCTTTTTTATTAAAGCCTTTTTTCCATATTCCTTATTAAGATAATAAGCAGTCAACAGATAAAAAGCATTGCTTCGCTGATGCTCTAAAACTATGACATATTCCTCCACACTATCATATATATAAGTCTTTTTGACTTTTCGTTTCTTTGCATCCCTTTCCTCTATTGTGAAAATATCTATATTGTCGGGACTTCTTTCCTTTATATGATGAAGGATCCAATGCAGCCTTTGAGAACGTGCCATTTCAAAAACACGCTTTGGATATTTGGAACCATCTTCATTTTCTATCAAGACCTCCTCACACGTCAAATGCTTAAACAACCTACCCATATCAGCTTCACCTTGTACCTTTATGGGATAGATTCGCCTCTTCCGAAAAGTAAAATCCTCATTATCTTCTATATCCCTTCTAAAAATATTCAATAAATCATAATGCCTCTCAGACTCACTGAGTCCTATCAAATCCAATAATTCTGGATATTTCTTTATGATATTCAAACCTGCCATAATCTTCACTTTAAATTGATAAAGAATAAATTAAACTTCTTTCGAGCTAATGGTGTCGTTGCATTTAACGATATATTACTATGTCTCTTTATCTTCTCTATCAATCTTCGTTTAGCAATAACAGAACCTGAGATTTCACCCTTCTCTATACGCAGATTATAATTAATTGCACCAATAAGCACATCGGCCAATTGAATAAAAACACTTTCATGAGATCGAATAAACTGAAAATTCCCAATAGAAGAATTAAATTTCATGATTTTCTTCAACTTTTCCATTTTCTCATAGCTACATGTATCCTTAATATCTATATATACATTATACGTGTTCTGAAAATCTACCTTGGTATGAAGAAGCTGGAAATACATCCGAAAATAGAAATCATTAAAGGTATAATCAGGACGAGACTCGTCTATCTGGGACTTATCTACTACGACAGTCCTAAACTCCAAATCATTCATAAAGAACCAGTCTATCAAGTCAGCATATACTTTATAAGTTGCCTCATGGACATTGGTCCATTTCAATTCTTCAGTATAATTATGCTTCTGCTTAATAGCCTTAATTTCATCCTTAGCCATCCCTATTTGTGGATAAGCAATACTTGTGTATCCTAACAGCATATAGGGATGACCATCATGAATCAAATGGGTACTTTCATCACAATATATATTGAACGTTTTGCTCATATCCATTAAACATTTATATAAAACAATGCAAAGATAGCACTTCTTCATTATAAAAACAAAGAAAATGAAGATTTTTTATCCTCCTACCGCAAAAAAATCCATTTTCAGATACAACTTATCGAAATTATCACTATCTTTGCAACCGTAACCCTTGCTGAAAGCCCACAAGAGGGCAGGAGGTCGGGGCGACATATACATATTAAGGCGTAACTGTACGCTTTGGTTTTGACGATTCGTGAATCTCGCAAGTTCCAATTAAGTTGTCAAGAACAAAGCAATGGGGACGCCCTACAGGGTGTATTATATACAGCCCTCTTTGGCTTCGAGCAATATGCTCGTTGGTAGGGAAGAGGAATTATATACACATCTACGTGGGGCTTTCAGCATTGCTCGTTCCGACAACTTGGGCAATGCGAGAGCCTACGAATCGTGGAACGAGCATCAGGACTGGCTCCACGTTTTTTTTATGCATATGTAAACTATAACTTCACATCAAGAATTAGGCAATGCCTTAAGGAGCCTAGAGGCTATGGTTAAACATAACAACTTGAGACTTATGAAAAAATGTATTCTCTTTTTATTATGCATTATGAGTTCGCTATCCATTTGGGCTGAATCCTTTCAGATTACCAATCCTGGAACATTGAAAGAAACCTTGATGGAAGCCGACTTTACAGGCACTCAGCTGACCATTACTGGTATGCTCAACGCTGCTGACCTTTCCTATATCCATGATGGGACTGGCAGATTAGCCAATGTAACAGACTTGGATATTTCTAACATTAAGGTCTTACCTTCGGAAGAATGTTATGCAAGTGGTAAAGTTAGCCAAACTGTTGGTGACATTTTGCGACCACAAGCATATTTTTACTATAGCGAAGAAAATTATTGTGATACAACCCATACCACCGACATGCTTGGGCGAGGGCACACCACATATAAAATCCACGGAAACCATCTTGCAGGTCTTTTCCTAGACAATGCTAGTTATAAAAACGTTTCTTTACCGAATTCTTTAAACAACATAGGCTTTTATATGTTTCAGAACAGCAATGTTGAAAACATATCTTTTCCCCAGACATATGAAACGATAGAAGATGGAGCTTTCATTTCCTGTAACATTTCATCTATAGATTTGCCGAAAGAATGTAAGTTTATTGGCAAATATGCATTCGCTAATTGCAGATACTTAAGTAGTATTAATCTAGAAAATGTAACACATCTTGGAAATGCTGCTTTTAGTGGTGCCAATATATCTGGAGCCATTCAACTTGGGAAGATTACAGAAATTCCTGAAAGATGTTTTGATGGATGTAACATTTCATCAGTAGTTTTGTCTTCAGAACTAAAAGTTATCGGAAAATCTGCTTTTTCTGGTAGCATGACAACATTATCTTTACCTGAAGGATTAGAGAGGATAGAAGAATTGGCTTTCTTTTATTGCAGTAAATTAAAATCCGTAATTATCCCACAATCTGTAAGCTATATAGGAAATCTAGCGTTTCCAGAAAGTCTGGTTAAGACTATACAACCTGTAGATGGCATTATATATTTAGGAAATGTAGCCTATAAGTTTACCCCTTCCCTAGATGGCAAAACAGATATCAAATTTCGAGACGGAACAATTTCCTTATCTCCATACCTAATGAATACTAGTAATTACATAAGGTCCACGGTACAAAAAATAGAACTCCCAAGTTCTGTAAAACAAATTGGAGACGAGGATATGCCTACAGCTTACGACCTGGGAGTTTTTGCGCGATGTAAGAAACTAGAAACAATAAACCTACCTGAAGGATTAGAAGAAATCGGCAACTCTGTTTTCAAAGGTTGTACAGCATTAAAACACATAACATTACCCAACAGTTTAAGAACTATAGGAAGTTGTGCATTTGAAAATACAGGCATCAGCAAAATAACATTTGGTGACAGCCTAAGATTTGTCGATTATTACGCTTTCGACAATTGTAGCTCGCTCTATTCTATTCGCTTTAACTCTAAAAATGCTAGAGGATTCAAGGCGGATTTCGAAAAGAGTCCTATCGAAAAAGTCGTTTTCGGTCCTAAAGTAGAGTACATACCAAGTATGCTACGCGACAATACTTCCATTATACGAGTTGAATTCGAAGAAAATGAGATAGACAATGCTCCTCTCGAAATACAAGAGTACGCATTCGAAGATTGTTCCTCTCTGAAAATAGCCTCTCTCCCTAAAAGATTAGCCCTCGTAGGCAGAAGAGCTTTCGATGGCATCAAGGAAATTAACTCTTTAAAACTATACGAGAATTCTGTGTTGAGAAAAGAAGCATTTTACAATATAGGAAACATAGAGGAACTTTATTACGACATTACAGAAAACGAAACGTCAGATTGTTTCAAACTTTCCAACATTCACAAAATAAGTATCGGAAGACATGTTAAATCATTACCTAAAGAACTCTTTAATAGAAACGAGACTCTTACCTCTGTTATCTTTGAAGACAGAAAAGCAGATGACGAAGTATATAGTTTGACCATTGGCGAATCATGTTTCCAAGGCTGTAACATTGAAACACTAAAACTACCAGGATACGATGAGCAAGTACCAGAAGGTGTAAGTCTGACTTTTGGCAAAAAATGTTTTAGTAGTAATCCTATCAAAGAGTTTAAGATGCCTCATGTTCCAACAAGAGTAGAGGATGAGGCATTTTGGGGCTGCCCGCTTGAAAGCATCAGTTTAGAAGAAGGAATTTCTTATATTGGCAATCTTGCCTTTAGGGCAATATCGCAAGGTGAAGAAACCGTACTTCAGTCTATAGACATTCCTGCATCTGTAACAGAAATCTACAATAATGCATTCAATGCATTCTATTGGATATTCCATTCTTCGCCAACGGTCAATAACCCACACACTTACAGTTATGCACGTAGTTGTTACTATCCCAAAGGTGAGAAGAATACTTTCAAAGATGCCTTTGGGTCTGCTTATGAATACGAGACTACTATAAGTCAGGAGAAGATGACCTTGGACTTAGAAGAAAGCCAAACCCTAACGGCTGCATTTAAAGTTAAGTGGTCATTTAATGGAGCACCAAACTCGCAATCATTTGTCTGGGAAAGTTCAGACCCAACAGTCGCCACAGTAGATGGTAACGGAAAAGTATCTGCCGTAAACGAAGGTACAGCCACCATTACTGCCTACCTATTACATAAAGGAGGTAACAATAAGACTTGTACCGTCACTGTAATGAGTTCGACAGGCATCAACACTACACTGGTAGACAAGAATAGCCACCAAACATACTACGACCTATCCGGCAACAAACTCTCTGTTCCTCAAAAAGGAATCATTATTGTCAAGTATAAAAACGGAAAGACTAAGACAGTTCTTGTTAAATAGATTTTAAGCTTTTTTCAAAAAACCTCGGTGGAAAGGATATCCCCCACCGAGGCGATTTTTACTATTATTCACTAAACAGGTCATCTGCCACAACCTCGCTCTGCACCCTATTCCAATAGGCATTATGAGCTACCCCATAAGTGGTAACCATCGTAAGATGAATCGCCTTGCGATGAGAAACGGA
>ERZ1026894.1675-NODE-1675-length-12595-cov-8.986045_pt1 | contig 12595 bp, 3 predicted proteins | sample MGYA00380177_ERZ1026894 | MGnify/ENA primary metagenome ERZ1026894 (study PRJEB33269, sample SAMEA4719813) | human gut metagenome | biome: human-associated habitat; feature: organic feature; material: feces | place: Cameroon | collected 2013-10 ... | reverse complement strand
CTGTGCCGATTAAATCAGACCGGTGTCCTACAAAGGGACTTTTTCAGTGTCCTCAGCCGAGGCTGGAGGATTCAAAAGTATAAGTGTGGTTTGGATTATCTCACAATCACCTTAGTGGCTGTACCGTTGGCGCGAACCACGTAGAAGCCTGGAGCAACGTTTACGAGTGTGCTGCCCTCTGCCACGTGTGCTTGGCGAACCAACTGACCGGCTACAGTGTAGACTGCCACCTCGGCTGCCTCTTCTGCCACAACCTCTACGCCACCTTCAACAGCTACTACCTTTACACCCTCTGCCGACATAGACGATACGGAAGAGGTCTTGCCGAGAAGATAGATATAAATTGGATCCTGTCCTTTTTCATAGCATGAGAACATAGGATTGCCAGGATTGCCATTGTTTGGATTATATCGCATCAAATTATTTGTATTTGCACCCTGTGCCTTTATTGTTGCTGCTCCATTTGCAGCCACAGACACAGACCATTCGGCATTATGGTCAACTATTTCCGTTGTCCTCAAATAGTTTTTTCCACTGCCTGATCCTGCTGCATACAAGTATCCTGCAACTTCATTATTTTCTTCATCTTTTGAATCTCCAGAATAGAATGTTATGTGACCATTTGATATTCCTACAGTAAATACCGCCACATCGGCATCCTTGGAAACAATACCAACTGTTTCCTTGCCTGCATTAAATGCAGAACCGATTGTAACGCTCGCAGCCCCTCTATTTTTCGTTTTCTGAAGTTTAGACATTGCTTTCTGCTCGCCAGCTGCAACACTGCTTGCAAATATAACCTTTGCCCCATCTGTCAGCCATGATGCATCCTCACAAAGAATATAAGGTTCTTCCAATGGCAAGTTGATTACATAAGTCTTTGTCACCGTGGCGCTCTTTGCCAACGTTTCGGTACCAGCAGTGTAAGCAGAGATTTTATAAGTTCCATCCTCTTCCAATTTGATTGGCTCGATAAACCGTTGCTCTGTGCCGTCATTTATTGTATAGAACACTTGCTCGCCTCCCTCTCCAGGAGAAAGAGTAATTGCTTGTGCTTCTGAGTATGTTCCTTCTTCAACGCTGAATGTAGGAACACCTGCTGCCAGTTCTATTTTGAAATTCAATCCTGCAGCATCACTTTTTGCATAATCACCCATTTCAAGAGCAAAAGCCTCCACTGTATACTCTCCATTCTGATCGAGAGTTACATTAACAGGAGATGCCTCTTTTTTTGTAATAGAGATATTTCTTCCGCCAACAATAGTATATTCAATTTGTGCGCCTTCCTTGTCAGATGTGATTACCAACACCTTTGCTTCTCCATAAACCGCACCTTCTGTCAAATTGAATGTAGGCTTGTTCATTTTTTTTGCAATAGTGAACTTAATTGAAGCATGGTCACTAGCTGTTAAGTTATCTTTTGTTGCCCAAGCATCTACTTTATATTCTCCATTCTCTGTAAACTCTGCTGGCTGACCCGTCTTCTCCTCTCCTCCATTTACGGTATAATGGATTGTTGCGTCAGTTGTAGTCGAAGTAATCTCCAAAGTCTGCGCATCTGTATATGTTTTGCCGTTTTCCAAATTGAATGTCGGAGTGGCACATTTGGTCTCTGCAACCTCTTCATAAGTGATAGAGATGGATTTAATATAAATTGTACTTGTTCTACAATTTACAGCAAATCTAACATAACCATCTTTTGTGCTTGGATTTGCCACCTCAAACTCTTTATCTGTTGCTTTCGTTGATACAGTTTGAGAACCGATTTTTTCATTCTCTATGTATAAATCAATAGAACCCTCTCCGCTATTAGATGTTCCCCAAACGACTTTTACAGATGCTATTTTTGTGAATTGTTTAGGAGATTTCGCAGCTGCCCCCGTATCTTTTTTTTGCACAGGCACACCTTTTCTATTCAGTGTCGTAGACCCAGCTTTAATTGAAGTCCAATTTGCAGCGACACCGTCACATGTTGCCTCCCACGTTTTTGAGGTAAACGTATACGTCACCGTTTTTTCCGCAGCATACAGATTGCCGATGGAAGCAATCAGCGCGAACAGAAATAAAAAGTAAAATTTTTTCATAAGATTTTATTTTAGTTTGTTAGTTAAATTTCCGTTTATTATAGTCTTTGCATTGCATTTCATCACTTATGTCTCACAAGTCTTAAAATCAATTAAGCATTCTATTTCTCAATTCGTTACAAAGGTACGTATTGCGTAACGACCTTGCAATTTTTAGCCAATTATTTTCATCACAAGTTTGTAACATCTTCCCCATCCCCCGTAGTGCCGCGTCCCGACCGCGCGAGCGGTCACGCCATCCCCCATCACCACATCTCGCAGCAGTGGCGGAGTATGACCGCGCGAGCGGTCACGTCATCCCCCATCACCGTCTCGCGCAGCAGAGCCGGAGTATGACCGCCCCATCTCCTCGCCACATCACCACCGACATCCGCACGCATCGTCGCGGAGCGACGGCACTCTGCCGTAACCCGGTACGCGGAGCGCAGCGCAGCGTGCCGGGACTCGACACGCCCTTGCTGACGGCGTGCCGGAGGTACGCCACTACCGCCAGCATCCCGACCCAGCACCAGCGTAGAGCCCACAGCGTGAGGAGCATATCGCTGACACTGCCAAGCGTAGAGCCTACGGCGCGTCGGAGACGCGCTACTGCATCATAACCCCATTCGCACGACGCGACAGCGGAGGGCGCATGGGGCATAGGCGATCCTCTATCACTCGGCGCTTCGGAGATGCGCTACTACCTCCCCCCAGAGCCGGAGTATGACCGCGCGAGCGGTCACGCTTTCAGTTAACCCCCGACCGCGTCGGGGGACATCAGCTGCCGCAGATGCGCCGCGGAGCGCCGCCGTTGATGCACTCATGCACACTCCGGCACATCTATTCGAAAATAGTGTGCATTTGTCACACAGTTTTCGAATAGAATCACAAATCCAATGAATTTTTGTTCAAGAGAAAGTCATATATTCCCATTGTGGTTATCCCCATCTCATCTCTTGTCACAGGACACTCTTCACCAATAACAATAATTTTTTTAAACGAATCGTCGAGTTTTAAAAGAGAGGCACGCTCTTGCCGCACCTTGTCTTCCGACTCCATCCTGTATGCCGACTGTATATAGTACCTTTTACTGCCCAGATTACACACAAAGTCAACCTCCAGCACAGCACGATGCCGACTGCCGTCAGGCATCATGCCAAGAGTCGGCACAGCGCCCACGTCGACACTGAATCCTCTGGCACGCATCTCGTTGTAGACAGCATTCTCCATCAGATGACTTCTTTCGTACTGTCTGAAATTTATGCGCGCATTGCGCAGCCCCAAATCCATAAAATAGTATTTGAATGGAGAGTTTATGTAGCGTTTGCCTTTCAGGTCATAGCGTGTCGACTTTTCCACAAGAAATGCGTCACACAGATAGTCTATGTAAGTTTTTACGGTGTCGTAAGATATGGTCGATTTCTTTTCACTATGAAACGTGTTTGCCAACTTGTTGGGATTTGTCAAAGCACCGATTCCAGATGCCATAATATTTATAAGTTCCTCCAGATCGTCATCACGACGGATGCCGTAACGGTCTTTTATGTCGCGCAAATAAGTTTCTTCAAACAGCGACTTCAGATATTTTGCTTTCTGGTCATCCGTCTGACACATCAGCACCTGCGGCAGACCTCCATAGAGCATATATTCGTTGAACCCGGCTTGAACCGACCCCGTATATGCCGACATAAACTCCTTAAAACAAAGAGGATACATCTTCACCTCATATCCACGTCCACGAAATTCCGTAATGATGTCCTTCGACAAAAATTTAGCATTGCTGCCTGTCACGTAGACATCCACATTACGCATCCGCAAGAAGCCATTGAGCACGTCCTCAAAATGGTCGAGCATCTGCACTTCATCAAGCATCACATAGTATCGGTCATTGTCAACAATCCTGCTTTCAACATACTCATACAAATTGTCCGGATTGCGCAATGACTTGTTTTTATAGTCCTCAAGGTCGACTTTCACAATATGGTCGGGAGCAACTCCTTGTTGTTCAAGATGTGACGCAAAAATCTCGAACAGCAGATACGACTTGCCGCATCTGCGCATTCCCGTTATAACCTTTATCATGCCGTTTCCTTGAAGCGACACAAGTTCTGCCAAATATTTGTCACGACTTATCATACTATTCGAAATTAGTGTGCATTTGTCACATAGTTTCCGAATACAAAAATAACCTTTTCCTTTCACAAATCAAAGTTCTATTCGAAAATAGTGTGCATTTGTCACATAGTTTCCGAATAGAGTCCGGCAGCAGGCTCGCCCTCGCCTCTCGCAGCGGCACCGCCTTGCGGTGCATACCGACCCCTATCTCCAGCCCCGGACGCGGTCCGGGGTTAACTGAAAACGGGTCCGCCCTGCGGACCGCCGCCTCACTCCCGTAGTAGCGCATCTCCGAAGCGCATAGGCATGGACATCCGCCATACCCCACGCACTCTCCGCTGACGCTCCGCGTGAGTGGGGTTACTGAAAATAGCGCGTTTCCAACGCGCCTCCGACGCGCGCTGTCACTCACTCCCTCACATCGCTACCCCAGCCAACGGCGCATCGGAGATGCGATATTCTTTAGAAACCCCATTCGTACGGAGCGCAGCGGAGGACGCATGGGGTCACAGCCGACCCACACCCTCAGCGCTTCGGAGATGCGCTACTCCCCCACCAGCCCGACCGCGCACTGCTGACCTCATCGCCTATCGCAGCAGTGGCAGAGCCTGACCGCGCGAGCGGTCTCGCCTTCAGTTAACCCCCGACAGCGTCGGGGACACACGCAACGATGCAGATGCGCCGCGGAGCGCCGCCGCTGGCACTCTCCAGCACCGCATCTACAGCGGCACCGCCCTGCGGTGCATATCTCCTCATCCTCTCTCCCCGGACGCTGTCCGGGGTTAACTGAAAGCGGGTCCGCCCTGCGGACCTCACCCTCGACACTCTCCGACGCCCCGCTCCCATAGTAGCGCGTCTCCAACGCGCCGACATAGCATCGCCCTCGCCTCTCGCAGTAGTGGCGGAGTCCGACCGCGCGAGCGGTCTCGCCTTCAGTTAACCCCCGACGCTGTCGGGGGCACACGCATCGCCGCAGATGCGCCGCAGAGCGCCGCCGCTGACGCACTCCTGCTATACATCTGACACCGCGCGCGCTCGGCGCATCGGAGATTGTTTGAAAAAAGGTTTGCCAATCAAAAAAAAGTTGTAACTTTGTCGCCAAGAAATCGGTTTGCGCTCCATGGAGTGCGATTAAAAGGGAACGCCGTGCGAATCGGCGACAGTACCCGCTGCTGTGATTCTCGCCGAACCTGGGCTACCATCAGCCACTGCAAGCCATCTGAGCGCTTGCGGGAAGGCTCGCCCACGGGGAGAGATAAGTCAGAAGACCTGCCTGTTTCAGAGAAACTTCACATCGATGCTTTCGGGAGTTAAGGCAACGGAAAGGCAGGCGCACGGGACATTTTGCGCTCCGCCATCTTTCCAACATCCCCTGCTGTAAGCATTCGATGCACGGTTTTCTCACTGCATGACGTAGAAAAACTATTTTATTAACCAAAATTATACGAATGCTTATGAAACGTATTTCAACTTTGTTGGTTGCGGCGGCGTTCTCGTTGGTCTGCTCGATGCAGGCATGGTCGGCGAATATCACCATGCCTATGTCGTATGCCGACGAGCCAAACGCCACGGTGACCGTAACAGAGGAGTCTACGCTGACCTATTCGGGTTACTGGGCTGAAAGCGAGACGACAAAACCCGTCTCCGTTCACCTCGTCCCGGCGACAGGGCAGACTCTGCGCGTCACATGCACCCAGATGTACGGCTTCGACACGTGCGACGCCGAGCTGAAGGTGTATAACGGCGCGGCATCAATCAGTTATTCATTGCCGGCAGGCGACATGGGCGCCGTGACTGAAGGCAAGGTGTTTGAGTCGACGGCTGCCGACGGCTCGCTGACGGTTGCCTACTCCAACGAGGAGGATGAGTATGTGAAATACTCATTCAAGGTGGAACTTGTTGCCGGAGGCGACATGGAGTATACCGCAACCGAGGCTGTCAGCCTCCCCAACCCGATTATCGGCGCGTCGTTGCAGCCTGTGGCTGCCGCCAACGTCAAGACCGCAGGCGCAAGCAACGCACTGAGTGCCACACAGGTGGCATTCGTGCTCAATGATGCCTCGGCAGTGTCGGGCGCACGCATCTACTACTCCAAGAAGGCTCCGTTCAACATCTCAGAAGCCGGTCTCTTCGGTGCCAGCAAGGTGGACGGCACTACGGTGACAGCCACCGGATCGCTTCCGCTCGCTGCCGGCGACAACTATTTCTGGCTTGTGGGCGACGTTAGCACCACAGCAGCCGTAGGCTCTGCCATCACGGCGCAATGCACCTCGGTGAAGATTGGCGGCGAGGAGAAAATCACCTCACCGGTAGCCTCGACAGTAACCGTGGGCAACGAGCTCAACATGCCTTCCGCCGGCACATTCGCCATCGGCGCGTCGGGACTCAACTTCTACGACGACGGAGGCAAAGACGGCAAAATCTCATCGAAATTCGAAGGCGTGGTAACGTTCAAGCCCACCACACCGGGAAAAGTTGTGCAAATCGACTTCACGAAAGTGGAGCTGTATGAGTCGACATACGGAAGCGACACATACAACGACAAGGTAAAGGTGTATAACGGCACGACGGTAAGCGACGCCAACCTCAACGCACAGGTGATGAACGGCAAGCCCGTGGTGCTGCGCTCGTCGGCTGCCGACGGCTCGCTCACCGTATGGATGAAATCAGTGACCGGCGACTACTACCGCGGCAAGGGCTTCGAGGCCTTCGTCAGCGAATATTCGCCAGCACCGATGACCGTGAAAACGGTCACCACGGCACAGGTTGCCGACAACACAAGCACGGCAGGCTCAACCGACCAGCCTATCCTCTCGGTCTGCGTGAAGACGGAGAACACCGAGGCTGTCAACGCCACAAAACTTACGTTTGAGACCGAAGGCACTACCGACATCAACCATCTGCAGAAAGCCACGGTCTACTACACCGCTAAATCATCTACTTTCGCCACCGCCACCAAGCTCGGCGAAGCCGTGCCTACAGGCAAGCAGGAATTCTCGATTGCCTTCGACCAGCAACTCGTGGAAGGCGAAAACTGGTTCTGGCTGGCTTACGACATCGACCCGAAGGCTCAGACAGGCGAGATTCTCGACGCAGGATGCAAATCGATTGAAATCGGCGGCGCAAGCTACAGCCCTGCAACCGTCAACCCCGACGGCAACAGCTCGGTGAAAAACGAACTGCTCTCGACCGTGGGAACCGTCGAAAAGACAATCTACGGAACTTGGACTTTCAAAAACACGCCAAACCCATACGTGGGCTACAACGGCTATGAGCCGGTGATCGGCGACCAGATTACAACATTCATCCCCGGCGACAACGACATGATCGTGGAACTCGACATCAAGTCGTTCGCGCTCTACTATTCAGCCAACGCAAACTATCCGCGCGCCAAGTTTGAGGTGTACAGCGGCAAAGGCACCACAGGCGAACTCCTGTGGTCGCTCACCGGCGAGGCCGACAAGAACGTGGGTCCGGGCAAGATTCTGCGCTCAAAAAGTGTCGACGGCGCGCTCACAGTGGTGTTCGACGCGAAGACCGAAACGTCGGGCTACACAGCCAAGGGCTGGGACGCCGAGGTGCGCGAATACCGCCAACGCCCGATGGAGGTAAGCTCCGTCAAGGCCACGCAGGCAAGCACCGACATCGTCAACAAGGGCGCTGTCAACCAGGAACTCCTCGGCGTGGACATCCAGACTGCCGGCAACCTCAGTCCGGTGGTGCTGAAGGGCATCAAATTCAACATGAAGGGCTGCCAGGCAAACGTTGCCAAGCTCCACGTCTACACTTCAGGTCAGAAAAACGAGCTTACCAAAGAGACTTCAATCGCCGACATCGACGTGACCGCCGAGACGGCTGAGGCAAACATCACGTTCGCCCGTCCGCTTGAGCTTGCCGAGGGAAGCAACTACTTCTGGCTGACTGCCGACGTAGCCGACGAAGCGGCTACCGACGCCGACATCGACGCCGCCGTGACCGCCGTGACAACCGCCACTGCGACAATCAACGTGGCTGCCGAGCAGGGCGACCCTGAAGGCGCGCGCACGGTGAAAAACACCTACAACCTGCAAGCCGGTGACAACGGCGAAATCGTTGTGGGCAACGAGGCACTGATGTTCTACGACAACGGCGGCGCCGACGGCAAGTCGCCGAAGAATTTCGAGGGACAGGTGACGTTCCGTCCGAAAGACGCAGGCAAAGTGGTGAAACTGACATTCAAGTCGTTCAGCACTTCCTACAACGACAATTTCTACATATATTATGGTGGCAAGAAGACTTCGACACCCGATGTTAAAGTGAGCAAGATGCTCGAAGCACCGATAGTGTCGGTTGCCGACGACGGCAAGCTGACAGTCTACTTCAAATGCCCGTCATACAGCTCTGCAAGCAACGGCTGGGCCATCGAGGTGAGCCAGTACGAGCTCCTGCCGCTCTCCGTGGGCAACATGGCGATTACAAGCGTGGCTGCCGGCGAGTCGCTCCGCGGCTCGAAAAATGTGCCTATGCTCCGCGCCGAAGCCACAGTAGACGGCGACAAGGGCGAGATGGACTTCTCGAAATTTGTCGTTTCTGCCGACGGTTCGGCCGAAGGCACCATAGCCGCAGCAAAGATTTTTGTCACTACAACCGACCAGTTCAGCGCCAACAATCTTATCGGCTCAGCCAACACCGCACCGTTTGAAATCGCTACCGACTACAAAGCCACCGCTCCTGGAAAATACTACTTCTGGGTGGCTTACGACTTCAACGCCGACGCTGCCGAAGGCAATCTCGGCACCGCAGCCCTGACTGCCTACACAGCCAACGGCGCAGAGACAAGCACTATGGCGTCGATAACAGCGCAGACCGCCATGAAGGCAGGCAAGAAAGGTGTCTACACCGTGGGTGAAGGCGGCGACTATGCAACCATCCAGGCGGCCGTCGACGACATCGCAACCGGCATCGAGGGCGCGGTGACTGTCAACATCCTCAGCGGCGAATACAACGAAAAGGTCAACATTCCGGAGATTCCGGGTGCGTCTGACGTAAACACCGTGACTATCCAGTCGGCTACGGGCAACTACAGCGATGTGAAGATTTTCCACAACGCATATACCGACCCTGGCTACAACACAGATAAATATGGTGTGATTACGTTCAACGGAGCCGACTACGTGACGCTCCGCGGCGTGACGGTGACATCGACCGACAAGACATTCCCGGCTCTCGTCTATATGATCAACACGAGCCAGCACGACACCGTCGACGCCTGCCACCTCTACACCGACCGCATCGAGTCGACCACAACGGCAGAGCAGCTCGTGCTTGTGCGCCAGCTTGCCATCGACAAGGAGAACTGCAACAACGACTACTTCACGCTCAGCAACTGTCTGCTCGAGGGTGGATACCGTGGTGCAATCATCGGCGGCACATCGTATGTGGCACTGACACATCAGACAGGATGCGTAGTGGAAGGCAACACGTTCCGCGACAACGCGGCGTCAGCCCTCTCGGCATACTCCGGCGACAACAACATCACCATCCGCGGCAACGTGATTGAGAACAACACCACCACACTGTCGCGCGGATTCAACGGTTTCGACCTGCAGTTCGGCGACAACTGCATCGTTGAAGGCAACACAATGCACATCGACCTCGGCGTGGAAGCAATCGGCATCTACGTGCGCAAAGGCGCGTCGACAGCCGACAAACGCTCGCGCATCGTCAACAACGAAGTGTCGGTGAAGAGCAGCGACGACACGTCTGCCGCCATCAAGGTCAACGGCAAAACCCCGAATGTCGACATCGCCTACAACACGGCTGTCGTTGCCGGACACGAGAACAACGTGGCTTGCTACCTCAACGACGCGATGGAGGCTATGACCGTGCGCAACAACATTTTCCTTGCCCGCGACAACGGCTTGGTATACCGCACATACAAGGACGCTGACGCTGCGGCAATCACATTCTCCAACAACGTGCTCCACACCGACGGAACCGTGTTTGCGCAGACAAGCAGCAAGACGAAACTCGCATCGTTCAGCGACTGGATGCTGAAAGTGAACGAGCAGAGCAGCTTCAACGAAGACGTTGCTTTCCTCAGCGACAAGATGCTCTTCCCTGCAGCCGCAGGCAACCTGCTCAACGCCATGCCGCTCGACTTCGTGACCACCGACCTGCTCGGCACCGTGCGCAACGCCACGACACCGACAATCGGCGCTTACGAATTTGCCGACGCATCGGCTGTCCCGGCATTCGACGAAGGCTATCCTGCAATCTCGGGCATCAGCCACAACGCAGCGACTGCCGTCCTCAAGACTGCCGCCAACGGTAAGGCTTACCTCATGGTGAAAGAATCATCGACAACCGCTCCTACAGTCGACGAGATGAAAGCTTCGACACTCACCGCCACACTGCGTGCCGGCAAAGAAGTGTCGGTGAGCCTCAACGGCTTGTCGAGCCAGACGGAATACCGCCTCTACACATTGCTTGAAAGCCTCGACGGCGCCAATGTGGGCGACGTTGCGGCAACCGACGCGTTCACAACCACATATCTGCCCACCGAGGTGTCTACGTTCGAGAACGTGAAGGAAAACGAGGGCGGATTTGATGACGGTACGGCTTCTTTCGCCGGATTTACTGTTGTCGAAGCCAACGACGCCGTGGTGGAAGGCACGAAAGTGGCTAAAATCGAAGGCGCAGGAGCTGTGCAGCTCACCAACACCGACAAGGGCTTGACCTTGACCGGATTCTTCGTGAAAACTGACTCCGAGGTGGCTATGAACGTCTACGACGGCAACGCCGACGCTCACGCATACACCATCCCTGCGACATCAGGAAAATGGATTTTCTTCAACCTGAAGGACAAGGGCGCAGTGACGGCTCTCGACTTTGCAACAGAAGGCAACGCATATATCGACAACTTCAGCGGCGAGCCTCTGCCTCTCACAGCGGCATGCACCACTCCACAAGCCACCGTGGCAAGCGGCGCGAAAGCCGACCTTAAGGCAGAATTCGACGGCGGCGTATATCCTGTGGCTGTGGAATGGAAAAACGCTATGCGCGAGGTTGTTGCCAACGGCGACAACACCACCACCCCGGCTTTGGACCGCTCAGGCGTGTTCTACATGACAGCCACCGACGCATGGGGCAACACCGCCACCGATGCGGCTGTGGTCTACGTGACAGGCAACCAGTTTGCCGCCACAATGGACGACAACTACCTCGCTCCTGAAAGCTTCTACAATGGTCTTGGCAAGGACGACCCAAGCTACACAAGCCCGGGCACCAGCTCGCAGTTTGTCAGCGGCTCGTTTGCTTTCGACACCGAGCGCCACACCTCAACATGGTGGGGAGGCTTCGCTCTGAGCAACCAGACAAGCACCGTGTTTGAGTCGTATGCCGACCAGTTCAAGTCGGCTGTGGGCAGCGGACACAACTCTGCGAACTACGCCGTGGTCTACAGCTACACCGGCGCCAACTACGCAGCCAACGTGACCAACGCCGCCGACGGAGCCGACGTGAGCGGATTCTACGTGACCAACACAGCCAACAACGTAAACGCCTACGTAAACGGCGACGGCATGTCGACCGCTCCTGGCGGATTCGCAAAGGGCGACTGGTTCAAGATGACCGTAAACGTTGTGAAAGCCGACGACACGACAGCGTCGATTGACTACTATCTTGCCGACTACCGCGCCGACAACGAAGCCGACCACTATTACCTCGACACATGGCAATGGGTTGACCTCCGCCAGTTCGGTAAAATCAAGAAAGTGACATTCGGATTCGAAGGCACGAAGAGAAACGCGTATGGTTTGACTACACCTACCTACGCTTGTCTCGACGACTTCGGCGGCACCCGTGAGATCAGCGACGCCAAAAAGGCTCTCGCCGGCATCACAATCCCTGCCACCGTCGACCTCCAGACACTCTTCAACCTCGACAACGACAATTCAACAGTGACCTATGCGATCGTCGACAACTGCGACGCAGCAAAGGCTACAATGGCTATAGCCGACGGCATCCTGACAATCTCAGGTCTTACCGACAAAACTGAGACGTCGGCCGTGGTAAGCGCCACACAAAAGGGTAAAATCCAGTTTGTGAACATCCCTGTTGAAATCGACGAGGAAAAGGCTTCTGTAAACGATGTGGCTGTCGACGCCGACGTCAGAATCTTCCCGGTTCCGGCAACCGACCGTCTCAACATCCGCACCGCGATGACCGACTATGCCGTACGCATCTACGCCACCAACGGCTCGCTCGTAATGGAGCAGCTCGGCAACAACGGAAGCATAGCCGTTCCTGTAAACCACCTTGCAAAAGGTGTCTACATCCTTACAATCGACAACGCTCAGCAATCATCCAGACACCGCGTTGTCGTCAAATAGAGTTTTAATAATAGTTTAGAGTGATGTCCGCCCGGCGAAGAGATT
>ERZ1026894.1673-NODE-1673-length-12613-cov-13.420131_pt1 | contig 12613 bp, 7 predicted proteins | sample MGYA00380177_ERZ1026894 | MGnify/ENA primary metagenome ERZ1026894 (study PRJEB33269, sample SAMEA4719813) | human gut metagenome | biome: human-associated habitat; feature: organic feature; material: feces | place: Cameroon | collected 2013-10 ... | reverse complement strand
GTGTTAAAGTATAGTTAAACGGGGGGGGGTAATTTACAGAATCTAGATGAATATTATATACTTTTGCAACCAGAAATCAGTCTCCAAGTAATATACAAGGGGATTGGTTGAAATATGTTGAGGACCATTTGATAAGTCATAATAGGTTTATATTGGTTTACAACAATGTTTATATTGCTTAATAACAATGTTTTATATTGCTTAAAAACGATGTTTTATATTGCTAAACAACAATACAACAGTAAGATTCCGGGTAACCGGATAAATATTAATATAGTAAGTGATAAATGAAAAGGAAAGCAGTTTTGCTGTTTTTTATTTTGGGAATTAAAACAGTAGGTTACTCACAAGATTTCGCCCTGAAGACGAACGGACTCTACTGGGCGACAACCACACTCAATCTGGGCGTAGAAAAGGCAATCAGCAACCAGGTAACCCTGGAAGCAGATGTTGCATACAACCCCTGGACATTCAGGGAAGACAAGAAGATGCACCTTCTCTTGGTGCAGCCAGAAATGAAATACTGGCTGTGCGAAAAGTACGAAGGACATTTTGTAGGTATCCACCTGCATGGTGCTCAATTCTACGGAGGTTTTGGCAGCAAGCTCTACGATGGCTACTTGGCTGGCGGAGGCGTAACATACGGTTACGACTGGATTCTATCCCCTCACTGGAACCTGGAGGCAGCCATCGGTGTGGGATACGCCCACCTCTGGTACAAGCAAAGCCCTAACTTGCCCTGCATCAAGTGCCAGGAAAAGAAGAACGAGAACTATATCGGTCCTACCAAGGCTGCACTATCATTAATCTATATCTTTTAAAATAAGTGCATCATTTAATCACAAAGATCATTATGGATGATAGAATGAAACTCAAAATAGTATATCTGGCTATTGTTGGCGCAGGATTAGCCCTGATAGTGGCTATGTCTTCATGCAGCAACCAGAGCATGGCAAGCGACAAAAAGATTACATGTACTCCCGATTCCTTTATGCTCATGCCAGATAGCAGCAATCAGGCTGCACTCAACCTTCAGGTTCATATCCCGAAGCATTATTTCTCGAAGAGAAGCCGTCTCTTCGTAATACCTGTATTGACAGACAGCGACAGCATAGTGGCTAAATACAAGCCTATAGTGCTGGATGCGCCTATCTACAGAAGGAAGATGGAACGTAAATGGGTACTCGACAGCATTGCTGACCCATACGATTCTATTGCACAGAGAGTTACGAATACCAAAGTAGATTTGTCCGTGTTATATAACGACACCATCACCCTGCCTGCAAACTTCCATAAGGGAAGCCTCGTGGCAGTGGCTTCTGCCGACGGATGCGGCGAATGCCGTGCCATCAGCCATACCAAGATAGCCGATGTGTTCCGTCCGGAAATCAAGAAGCAACTGCACCTCAACTGGATGATGCATACCTTCGAGATCAAGCCGAAGATAAGAGAAGGGAAGGGCGTGGCACGACTTGAGTTTGTTATCAATAAATATGATATCAATCTCAAGATGAGCAACAACCAGGCTGAGCTCGACCACATGTTGAGCGATATAGCTCCAGTGCTCAGCGACAGCCTCGCTACCCTCACTTCTTTGGGCATCTATGGTCTGGCGTCAGCCGACGGCCCGCTGAAGTTTAACACCCCACTTTCCCGCAACCGTGCCAACTCAGCCCTGAAGTGGCTGCTTGCGCACATAGAGAATGGCGACAAGGTGAAGAAGATAGCCCGTATCGGTTCACGCCCTGAAGGATGGCAGCCAGTATTGGATGCGATGGTGGCCGCCGGCGATGCCGACAGCACGATGGTGAAGAACATCCTGACCCGATATGCCAACTTCAACGATGATGTGCAGGAGCGCTATATCCGCCGCCTGCCTATCTGGAACAGCATCAAGAAGAAGTATCTGCAGAAGAGCCGTAGCGTGGAATACACCTACACATACATCATCAAGAACTTCACCACCGATGAAGAAATGCTGCAGATGTACGAGCTCCGCCCAGATGCCTTCAGCGAAGATGAGTTCCTGCATGTGGCACAGATTGCAGAGAGCGCAGAAAAGCAGAAGCAGGTATATGAGACGACTTTGAAATATTACCCTATGTCGAAGATTGCTGCCAACAATCTTGCCATCCTACTCGAGAAAGAAGGCAAGATGGATGTGGCTGAAAAGATATTGAACCGCCAGAAGGCAGAAGAGACTAAGAATAGCCCAAAGGCACTATCAGAATAAAGCACAGCGTATGACAAGATTAAAAGTTATCATATATGGCATGGCACTGGCTGTGTCATTCACCTCGTGCGTCCGTGAAAATCTGGACCAATGTCCTCCTCTGAGTATCAACATCGAGGTGAAAGACAAGAATTATTTCAATGTTGATCAGACTGTTCCTGACGAGAAACGGGATGAAAATCAGGCTTTTAGATCATTTGTTCCGTCTCTTTCCTATCGTCTGAGCCGACTCAACGACGACGGCACTCAGCAGGTTATCGTAGAAGAAAAAGGTTTCGGAGTAGAGGGTGATGGATTAACTTATCCCGTAAGCTTTGACCCCAATATGCCTTTCGGTAAATACGTCTTCACAGTATGGGGAGGTATGAAGAAGCGAGGCGAACTCAATCTGGATAAAAACGAGCTGTTGCTGCATCCGGAGCACAGTCAGGGCGATGATGTTTATCAGGTTTGCGATACCCTCGTTTACGATGAAAATCATTATTGCTATACCAGCGAAATGGAGCGCACCAAGGGAAAACTGGTTATATGGACAGAGAATCTTCCTGCCGGGTATCACCTGATGGATACAGAAGTAAGCCAACTCTATGGAATAGTAAATCCAAGTTTCCAATATTCTGAAGAGACCAGCGTCTTTCATGAATCGGAAATTGAAGCTGGCTCCAAGACCAAGACCTCTATTTTCCTGGCTCCTTCTTTCCAGAAGGAAGAGTCAGTGGTGGATGTCAATTTCTATAAGAATAGTGGCGAAGGCGGCAATTCATCTGTGTTGTCACCTGATGACGTGGAGGTAAGCATGGAGCGCAACAAGATTACGGTGCTGAGATATGTGTACGATTCCAAACGCAATCGCTTCACCATCTATATGAAGGTGAATGACAACTGGGAGGAAATTCACGGTATGATATTGGATTGATAATTAATTTATACTCAATTTTTAAATTTATAATTTATGAAAAAAGGTATGTTTTTTGCGCTTGCAGCAAGCAGCTTGCTGTTCAGCGCATGTAGCAGTGACGACGCTGTGGTTAGCACAGTGGGGCAGAATGAGGCAGTACAGCAGATTGTATTGCAGGTAGCAAGTAGCGGTGATGGCTTGACAACACGTGCAGGCCGCCCATTGTATTCTTCACAGGCTTTGCAGACTATCCAGCATGTTCGCGTGTTGATTTACAACACCACAACAAATGCTATTGTCAAAGACGAACAGTTGGATTGGACAAAGAGTGCTACGTATAACAATCATGGTCGCCAGCTTACTCTTAATTACAAGGGGGATAAAAGATTGGAGGCTGGTAGCTACAAGGTTATGGCTGTAGGTTACAGCGATAACAGTGACTACAACTATTCTTTGGATGTAACAAGTACAGATGCACTTACCGGTAAATACAGTGACATCACTGCAACCTTGAAGGCAGGCAAAGTAGCAGAGGAGGTATTCGCAGGTGATGCAGCGCTTACAATCAACGCTGACAAGAAAATCACCAACCTTACTTCTGGTGAAGAGGATGGATTGGATGTAACCTTGCATCGTCAGGTAGCTGGTAGCTTCGGTTATTTCTGTAACATCCCTGCCAAAGTTGGTGGCAAAACTGCCAAGACCCTTCGTCTCGTAGTAAGAGATAAGAATGATAAGTTGATTTTCAACAACTTCAACAGCTCATTCACAGCTGCTGGAGCAACTGGCAGCACTATCAAGTATTATGTTAATGGTTCAAAATCAACAGATGCAGCACTTACTTCAGATGCACAGTTCAAAGATGGCGGCAACGGTTATGTGCTCTACTCTATCAATTTGGATGACTGGTATAAAAATGGTGACCAAGATCACGACGGCTTATTGACAGAAAAAGATGGTTGGACCCATGCTGACATTTTTAAGAATACTACCCTTGTTAAAGGTTCAGTTTTCGGAAGCAACTTCGTCATTCCATTTAATTACGCAAAGGGTAAGAACACCATGGAGCTTCAGCTCTTGGATGCTGAAAACAATATCATCAAGACTTGGACTGTTTCTATCCCAACAGCAGATGTAAATACTGATGCCACAAATGGAAATGTTGCAGACGTAAGTCCTTCTATCTTTAACGTGGTTCGTAACCACATGTACAACTTGGGTGTGAAGCCTTCCAATGGAGGTAAGACAGATCCAGACCCAGGTAATCCAAATCCAGATCCAAAACCAGATCCAGATCCTGATAAACCAGATCCTGACAAGCCAGAAGACTTGAGCAAATCTCAGAACCTCATATTGAAGGTGAACGACAACTGGGAGGCTATCCACCAGATGGAGTTGGGTGATTAATCTTACTATATGCTCTTATAAAATATAGGCAGTATTAAGAAAAATATATCCAAGGGATGCACAGTGCCCGTTATAGGCACTCGCATCCCTTACTATCCCAACATCACAATATTTAATTTATCATTCATTTTATACGTAATTCCCATTCAAATCGAATAGGCGAACATTGAAATCGAATAGGCAAACATTGAAATCGAATAGACGAATATGATGAGAAAATCTATAAAAAACAGTTTAAATATAATCCTCGCTGCCAGTCTCCTAATGAGCTGCAGCGCAAGTAATGATGTGCCTGATACCCTCGCCGACGGCTCGCATGCCGTGAAGTTGAACATGAGAGTGGGTGTAAGCGCAGGTGTCGTTACCGGCTCACGGGAACTTGACACATGGGATGGAGCACAGCAGGTGAATGATATGAGAATCTACGTCTTCAGATGCCCCGTAGAAAAGAAGGGCACCTCAGAAGAAGCATATACCTATTGCACCCCTATTGAAACGGAAGCTGCCAAGAAAGGTTACTATTCCGTTGACGCATTCAACAATAGAGAACCCTACTATTCTGCCGAGCACCAGAACATGCCCGAGCAGCATCTATACACCTTCGAACCCTATCTGCAGAACGGCTACTACTACCAGTTTCTAGCCATAGGCAGAGATGACAAATACGCAACGAACAAAGTACTTACAGAACCCAAATTCACTGAAAACGATACGAAACTGGAGGACGCAAGAATCGCCCTCACCGAGCAGGCAAAAAACAGCGCCAAAGTCGGTATCCTCAATACCACAGAGCTGTTTAGTGGCATCCTGCAAGACGAGAAGACACACGAGGAAGACCCCGTTCTCGTAACGGAAGAGACGAAATACTTCCACCGCACGTTGACCGCCAGCCGTAACGTGGCTGGCCTGATGATTTACGTAGAAAACATCCCGGCACAGGTGGAGTCGAATGCAGCAGGAGACGTGAGCACCGTTACCTTCAAGCCCACCTCTCTATCCGTTGTAGCCACCGGCATCAGCACCGAAACGCTGATAAGGCAGAAGCAGGCACCAGCAGATGCTGAACCGTTGACTTATCAGACGTTGGGCACCATCGACCTCACCCCCTCAAACGGATGGACCGTAGACGCTACAGAGAACATATTCAAGCGAGCTGAAGACTCCCAGAAAGGATGGAAGGCAAACAGCTACATGATAAGCAACTTCATGATGCCTACACCAGAGGGAAAAATGCAGAAAAGCAAGAACTCGGCAGAGAACGAGACCACCTTCTATCTGCATTACACGGATGGCACGCACCACCGGTACGACAACATCAGGAAATCTACAACCACTGGCGACAAGTTCAAATTCCCTATCGAGGCAAACCACCTGTATTGCCTGGGAGCCAAGAGCAAGACCGTGAACCAGCCATACGACCTGAAGGAGTATTACGAGCCGGTGATGACCGAAGTGAAGGTTGAGATAGAACCAGCCTTCGAAAAAAAACATGAATTTGAAACAGAATAAACGTTACAAACAGCATAAAAACGGAAATAGAATATGCAGAAATCAAGATTTAGCATCTATAAGATAAGCTCCATCAAGATGAACGCCATCAGGATGAACGCCATCAGGACAGGCATGGCGGCAGGTTTTTGCTTCCTCCTCGCACTAGCCGCAGGATGCAGCAGCGATGCCGATCTGCCACCTTATCCAGATGGCAGCAATGGAGATGCAGGCATGAATCAGCCTTCGGAAAACGAAGATGAAATTACGACTGTTCCCATCACCATCACTCTGGGCGGATTAAGCGGCAGCGATGGCAATGCCAAGCAAGATGGCAGAAACACCCGTGTAGCTCCTCCTGGTGCAGGATCCTCTTCCTCGTCGGGCACAATAGGCGAGGACGACGGATATACCGAGACCGACAACGTCGATGCCGTAAGGCTGATAGCTTTTCGACGAAGAGTTCAGAACAATGGAGAAAAAACTGCAACCTATGATGCTGCAGTCAACGATATCCAGGGCTTCGAGTACGACCCTACCAACGACAGGGTGATTAACGGGAAACCCACGGTAGAAGACGGCAAGAAAGACGATTATCTTTCGGGAAAGCCCCACAAGCACTACGTGGTAAAGGGCACCTTCGGCATCAGCAGGGGCTACGAATATCGCATCATTGCCCTCGCTTACAATAGCCAGGAGAAATCGCCCTATCCGCAGTATGAGGAAAACAATGCGGTTACCACGGAAATGCTCAATTTAAAAAAAGGTACTACATTTCAGGAGTTCAAGGCCACGTTTGTGAGTTACCTGGTCGATGATGACAAAACCGACACCCCCAACAACTGGCTTGACTATCTAAAAAAAATAGTTCTCACACTAAATAATGTAAATTGCTTGAGCCGCCAGCTCATCACGGTGCCGCAGCTCTTCTATGGCACCCTCTACCAGCAGGGAGATGCCACCCAAAATCCAATCATCTCTTCTGCTGATTACCAGAAGGAAAATCTGGGAAACAACACCCCTACGCCGCTTGTAGGAACACTCTATAGAGGCATGGCAGAAGTGGAGGTTCATATCACTCATGCCGCCCATCACAGCAGTATAGCGCAGACGCAATGGTATTGCCTACTTGCCGACACCGTGCTTACCCAGATGCCTCTTACCAGCTACGACGGTTTTAAGCAGGGCAGTGTACCTATCAAAAAGTATTCAGAAAAGGGAGGCTCCTATACCGCCATTGCCTATGCCCCCTTCCCAGGTGAAGGCAAGGAAGTGGTGCTCAAGGCATTTGTGCTGCCAGGCAAGACCCATCTTGCCGTGAGAATAGGCTTCAAAGCCTATCCTTACGCCCACAACTATCAGATAAAGGCAAAGGATATGATGTCTTCTGAAGCAGCCACGGGCGTTATCGTGGTAGATGGAGTAAGCAACCTCTTCTATCTGAGACGAAACCATAAATATGTCTTCACATACGATGAGCAAAAGACACTTACAGACTCCAGACATTTGCTCGAATAAGATCAAGAGAATTATCAAGACATTATGCTATGTTTTAAAATCAAACAGACAATGAAACTGCATTTTATATATAAAACTTTCATATCATTTTTGTTGGCATTCCTGATGGTTGTGCCCGCCTCTATCCAGGCGGCACAACCTCAGGATGACAACACCAGTCCCTATTTCGAGAGTGCTGCCGTTAGAGACTCGTTCAAGAACTGCAAGAAACCCATCTGGACCAACAACTGGGATGATCTGCCAGCCGACAAGCACCAAGACCATTTTGTGGAGTTCAACAATGACCCCAAATATTACAACATGACATTCCGTGAACTGCGCAACCGCCGTGCCCTTACGGGCGAATCGTGCACCATTAACAAATTGATTGGTGTGGTAGGCGTAGGCAGCTGGGCAAAGGATATGGGCGCCCTTACCGACGATTCACTCGACAACTATGCACAGGTGAACTCCGTGGTACGAGCAGGGGTAACCGTAGACCCGATAGTAAGTGTAAAAGATATGGATAATTACTATTCCAAGGGAACGGTGGCAGGCTTTACCATCGTGGCTGGTTCGGGTAGCAGCGTGCTGAGCCTCGATGTAATCAAGGCATTCTCCATCGGATTCTATCGCGACGGCAAACTGAAGGGTGTGAAGGCGGTAAGGGAAGGACAGAATGGTTCGGGAGTAACGCTGAAGCTGCTCCAGATACCGGGTTCCGACAACATCTGCGCCATGCTGACGGCAGAAAGCGACTGGCTCTTTGATGAAATCACTCTCGACTGCTCGGGCGGCATTCAGGCAGAAGTGGCGAATATTCTGAAAATCAAATATGCCTTCGTGGGCGAATCTACGGAGTTTACCATCACCGATGGAGGCATCAAAAAATACAACGAATATTTCAAAGACGACAAGCAGGTAGCGCTCAAAGAGATGAAAGGCTGGCGCCCTATTATCCTCGGCATCCCCCTGCCTTTCCTGGACGGCGATATAAAGAAGATGACAGATGATAATCTGGACAATTTCGCCACCATCGTCCCTCTTCTTGACATAGGTTACCAGGGCGGAGCCAAGTTTATGATGCAGAACAACAAGAACCCGCAAGGCGAAGCATTCGAGGCTGGCATGGAGGCTGGCTTCAAATACAAGATGGATGCCCTGCTGAGCCTCAATGCAGGAACATGGGTCAACGTGCTGCTCTTCGACCACAAGGGAAACAAGGTGCAGGAAGAAACGATTTCTGCCCAGGTGCTCCACCTCTCGCTGGTGCAGATTGGCGACGGAACGGTGAGCATCAAGGCAAAGGTGCCGTTTTCAGGATGCGAAATCAGATTCCTTACGGTTCTCGGAGTTGATGCAGGCGCCATTGGCATCCACTATGGATTCGTAAGAATGGCTCCAGATGTATCCCACCGGTGCCCCATCAATCCTACCATCAGCAGCAATGTCTGCCAATCGCAGACTTCGTTTACTCTCCGTTCTAATCCGAAAGTAAGCGTAACATGGAGTCTGGTGAATGCCTGGGATTCGAAAAATAACGATATTCTTGCCACCACACCTGTAAAGGTTACCTCTGCTGGTCAAGTTACCAATCTGGAACCTGGTAAATATACCTTCAGGGCCACGGCTCAGGACGGATGTTATGATGAAACCACCATTACTGTAGGTGGTTTTAATGATGGAAATACAACTTGCGGCAAACCACTTGTCAACAAACTGGGTGAAGATTTCTACGAGGTATCGCCTAAGATTCACGAAACATCCGGCTCGTTGCTTTCTATCTCTGAACTCAAGGATAGAGACAATATTATCAAGGGTGAATATGATCAATATGCCGAATATATAGGTGGCTTGAGTCTTGCCGATAACCTCTGCATCATCGGAATTCACCGCAAGGATGGTCAACTGATATACGATGCTACCGACCGACACAAAGGTGAATCAGAGCCGGATGCCGTCAAGAGAGCTCAACCTAAGCGCATTGGTTTTGTGGTAGAGGCTGATGCTACAGTAATCAATTTGCATGCCCTGCAATTCCTGCAGATACGCTGCTATAACCAAGGCAAGGAAGTATATCGCCATCTGATAGATGAGAACAATGCGATTAGTGCAGATATTGCAGGTTCAGACAAGCTGCAAAAGATAAGATATTCTATCGAAGTTCCAGCCTACGACAGCAAAGGCAACCCGATTCAGATGGATGAGTTCCAACTCTGGAATTCGGGTGTACTCAATCTGGGCGGTTCTAAACTCCGTATCTACTATGCCTTTATTGAGGAGGCTGCCGATGACTGTTCTTCGCCACTTGCATGTAGCAGTCTGGTGATGTCGCATAATCATTCACATACTACCATCAATGCTAATGAAACCAAATTTGGCGGAGCGGTGAGTGTGGCTACTGTAGATGATAACTTAGGTTATCTGGTGGATGATGACTTGAATACCTATATGGCGGTTGCCAATACGGTAAGTCTGGGAGTTGGTCAAACATTCGCCGTAAAGATGGGTAGAACACTCGACTATCATCATCAGCTGGGAATTGTCATTGACAACAAGACTTTCCTGGCAGCCGTAGATGTAGGAGACTGGCTAACGGTAGAAACCTTCAAAGACGGTAATTCTACGGGAGATAAATTTACCGACTGGAAGGTGATTTCCGCTAATGTAGCGGGTTATGGCGATAAGAATATCCTCTTCTTTCAGCCAAAGAAAGCGTATGACGAGGTGCGATTAACTTTAGCCAAAATTGTAGGCGCATTGGATGTGCAGAAATTCTACGGACTCGTGACGCGTGGTGATATTGATAATGATGGTATTCCTGACTGTAAGGACGACAAGTCGTGCGTAGATGGTGTAGACGATATCGTTGTCAACAATGTATGCGTAGGAGATAAGATTGTCGTAACTGCTACCGGATTGACCGGAGTAGATTATCATCTTTACTTCGGTGATAAGAATGCGGGAGATAATGGCATCGTGTCTCTGCATTCTACATCAGACACCAAGAACAATATCCAATATACCTACACCACCAAGGAGCCGGGCGAATATCAGCTCACCTTCTTCGACGGCAGCTGGACGCCACTCTCTTCAGTAGTATATCAGGTTCATCCATTACAGACCCGATGGCTTCCGAGTGCATCTACCAATGAATGGAACAAATGGGACAACTGGAGCGACGGTTCGCCTTACTGCTGCACCAACGCCATCATCTCGTCGGATGCCGATAACTTCCCAAGGCTGGGCACGCCAGAGAAGCCAGCCGACTACTGCTGCAAGGACATCTTCTTCGAACCCCGTTCGGCGGTGGATAACGTGCCATCGCTCAACTATCGCAAGGCATGGGTAGAACTGGAGCAGAAGCCGAACCATTACTATCTGCTGAGTGCACCACTCAAGCAGATGTACACGGGCGATATGTTCATGCCTGCCGATACCACGAAGGCGAAATACTTCGAGGGTCTGAACGAAGAAAACTGGAAGGAACAGCGCTTCAACCCGAGCATCTACCAGCGCCTCTGGGCGGCTGCGCATCCTGGCAAGATCTATTCTCTCGATAGCAAGGGGAATGCAGGCTTGACGGATGAAACGCTTGCCGTGAACGAGGCCACCTGGTCGCACAACTTCAATGCCGTGGCGAAGGAGTACGGCATGGGTGAAGGCTTCTCTATGTGGATAGACAACGGCAATCTGCCGGCTACCAATAAGTTCAGTATCCGCCTGCCTAAGGCGCATAAAGAATATAGTTACTTCGTGGATTACGATCAGGAGAAAGTGGCTAGTGAAACAGTGACGAAAGATGCAAATAAGATAAACCGCTTCATCTACGAACCGGATTCTCCGAAGAAGGGCTACTTGACGATGGAATATAAGTATCTGTCGGAAGGCAAGGAAGTGACGGAGAACCGCACGGTGTTCGTGGGGCAGAGCGAGTATCCGATTACGCTGAAATCGGATATTCCTACGCAGACCTTCGTGTTGGGCAACCCATTCATGAGCCGCCTGAATATCAAGAAGTTCCTGGAGGCGAATGAGAACGTGAGCAGCGTGAAGGTGGAAGTAGAGAATGAATCGGGAGGCATGGAAGAGCAAACTGTAAGCAAGGTCGCTTCTACGGGCAACGCCACCACCATTGCCCCAATGCAGGCATTCTATGTTACCACAAAAGATGAGCCGAATACGCAAATCACCCTGCTGCTCACCCCAGAAATGATTGGTGGAAGCAAGAAGGCTACTGAGGAAAGTAAACCTGCTGAAGCCAAGGGACTGAAAGTGTGTGTGGAAAGCCTGAAGACGCGAAGCAAATCAGCAGCTATGCTGGTGATGGAGAATTCAGAAACTGCTTATGATGTTTCTGCTGGTTCTTCTTTCAAGAACTCAGTATTGGTTCCAACTCTTCTGGATAGTGAAGTGAAGTCACCTTTGAAGGTATTTGGTATTCAGCAGAGTCAGGCTTACGATATCCTTCCGATGACTGGCGCTACATCTTTAGGAATCTATCTGTCGCAAAAGGATAGCATTCGTATCGAGGTAAAACCTATTCAGGGTGTTGATATGAGCGGATATGTTCTCCATGATATGCTTTCGGGTGCCGATTATTCACTCGATTCTCCTCTCATTATTGCGGATGCCGAGACCTCGTTAGGCAGATTTGTTATCAGAAGCCGTTATGGAAGTACAGATGTGACATCTGTCGATACTGATCAGCGCATCAGTATTGTTCAGGAAGGTTCTTCTGTCCTCGTGCAATCTGCCAGCGGTCTGCTCAAGAGTGTCAAGGTCATAGACCTGAATGGCAGTATCATCAGCAGGGTACAGGGAAATGGTTCAAGGTGTTTAAAGGCGAGCATAGCCACAGGCATTCAAATCATACACATAGAATTGACAGATGGTAGCAGTAAGGACTATAAGATGATTTTCTAAGTGAAATCAGAATAGCGAATTATATCTTTTACTTATAATTATCCCTGCCAGCTTGTGAAAGCTGGCAGGGATTTTTATTTGAAAAATCAAAAGATTCAAAGATATTATATGTTAAATCTTCTTTATCCGTTTGCGATATTTCCAAACAAATCGAATGAGGCATC
>ERZ1026894.1671-NODE-1671-length-12630-cov-30.717455_pt1 | contig 12630 bp, 17 predicted proteins | sample MGYA00380177_ERZ1026894 | MGnify/ENA primary metagenome ERZ1026894 (study PRJEB33269, sample SAMEA4719813) | human gut metagenome | biome: human-associated habitat; feature: organic feature; material: feces | place: Cameroon | collected 2013-10 ... | reverse complement strand
GTAAGTCCGAAAAAACTTTCTTAACGAAGCGGTAAATAAAAAGGCAAATCGTAGCGCATACAAGTTTATCTACAAAGTTTGTGATTGTGCCGCCTATGTAGGCAGCAACCGGCAGGCTTCTGATTACGACGTAGATTCCCTGAACGGCGTTATCAACCTGCGGAATTGATGTGTTTGCGCCGTAAACAAAAGTTGAAATTGTATCGCCGATAATTGAATTGCTGATTGCGGCTAAAAATCCAGCCCACATAAAGCTGTCTGAAGAAAGCAGTTTTTCGTTAGGATGATTTTTTCTTTCTGAGCGGAAAATCAGCCAGGCTATTAAAGCGGTAGAAAGATGACATGCAGAAAAAAAGATTCCCGTATGGGCAAAGATGGACAAAAGCAGATTTGAACCAAAGGCGCAGATTAAGCCCGGTACAAGTCCGCACAAAGCAGTTACCGCAATTGTCATTACTGAATCTAGATAAAGCGGAAATGCAATCAATCCCGCCAGAAAAGAACCGAGATAATTTATTCCGATTGAAACGGCGGTAAAGAGAACTGTAAAAATTATTCTGCGCGGTGTCCAGTTTTTGTACAGCAACCTGCTGTTTATTAAGTTGCCGCTCATACTGTAAGCCCCAGAAGTTTTGCTTTTTCAAGAAGGTCGTGCCTGTCTTTAATATCGAGTTTTGAATAGACTTCGGTTCGCTGATTGATGACAGTTTTTTCTGATTTGCCGAGCTTTTTGGCAATGTCTGCAACGTGCATGTCCTGCGAAAGGAGAATAAATACTTCGCGCTCTTTTTTGGAAAGTGATTTGTAGTTATCAAAAAGGTAGCTCAAATCATTTGTGATGTCGTGTTCGCGCCCATGTTTTACAAGAAGCGACTGCATCAGTTCTGTTGCGGCTTTGTTGTAATATGAGTTCCCGTTTGCAACAGTAGTGATTGCAGAGGCAACTTCATCAATTGTTGCGTCTTTTGTAATGTAGCCCTGAACTCCGTTCAAGAGTGAATTTTCAACATGAATCACATCGTTGAACATGGTGTAAATCAAAATTGAAATGTCGGGAGAAAGCTTTTTGAGTTCGGGAATCAATTCAAGTCCGCTTCTGCCGTCAAGGTTCAAATCAAGAATGACAATTTTGATGCCGCGGTTTTCCTTTAAGGTTTCCAGTGCGCTTTCATAATCACTTGCGCACACAAAATCAAAAGAGGAATCTTTATTTTTAAGCATCTGAGTCATGCCGTCTCGTAAGCCCACATGATCATCAACGAACAGAATCTTTAATTGTGATTGCAATTGTTGTTCCTCCCTCGCTTATAAAATTGACAGTGCCGCCCAAAAGTTCCACGCGCTCTTTGATGTTTGAAACGCCGTAATGTTTTTTTGCACTCTGCTTGTTTTTAAGTTCAACTTCTTCTTCCGAAAATCCCTTGCCGTCGTCCTTTATGATAAAGCGGAAGTCGTCGATTCCATCTACAAAACGGATTTCTACATTGCCCGCGTTTGCATGGCGGCTGATGTTGGAAAGCGCTTCCTGCAGGATTCGGATAAGTTCAATCTGAACATTTTCGCTTAAATGCTGAATTTTTGTTGAACCGATGTAGACCTTTGTTGAAATGTTGTAGTTTGCTTCAAGCGTTGCCGCCAGTTTTTTTACAATTTCTTCAAAGCTTTCGTTCAGGTTCAGGTGAGTGGTTCCAATCATATAGCGCACTTCGTTAAAAGCCTGCTGGGCATAAAACTTTGATTTTGAAATATCTTCTTTTTCAAGATAAAGCTTAAGCGCCGCAAGATCCTGAGCAACACCGTCGTGAAGGTTGCGGCTGATTTTAGACTGTTCTTCGCTCATTACTTTAAGACGGTGAAGGTCAAATCTGTTTTTAAATGATTTTTCTACAATCAGAAAAACTGCAATCATAATGAGGATGAGAGAGCAGTACAAAAGCGTGTCGTAGCCAAGGTTCAGGCGGTTCTGCGTCTGGTGCATGTTGTTTTGAAAAGTGATTATCGGCTCAATTGTGCTCTGATTTGTTTCCAGGAGTTCAATAATCTCTGAAAGTTCAGCTTTTAATTCTTCATCAAAATAAGTAAAAGGCGCGTAATCGTAAGTGAGTTTTTCTATCAAATCATCATGATTAAAATTGCCGCTGTTTTCTTCCAGCTGGATTTTGAGCATCTGAGAATCCAGTTCCGAAATCTTTTTGTTTGAGTATGTCTTAAAATAAATGGAAAATCCAAAATTGATTATTGCCACATAGATGATGAGTAATTCAATTTTAAAAACATGCTTCAATATAAAAGCAGCACTTTTGCTCATGCGCCAAGTATACATCAAAAGTCCCGTTTTTGTTTGGGAAATTTTCCCAAGAATTTTAGGAAAGAGTCCCAAAGGAATTTTGAAGCGATGGAGTAGAATAACTGCGTGCGTACGGAAACGAAAAAAAATCAAAACATTGGAAGGTGAATTATGGGTTTCTTAAACAAAATGAAAACATCTCAGACAGGAGATATTTATTGTGACTGGTGCGGGGCTTATATCAAAAATGATATGAACGGCGGATTTATTGAACAGATGGGTTTTGGAATTGTAAAGCGCGTTGTAAGTCTTTCGACCAAACATTACTGCTCGGCAAAATGCAAGGCACTTGCAGAAGAAGCTGCAGCTGAAAAAAAGAAGATTATGAAAACAGAAAAGCAAACGGTCAGCTTACTGCAACAGAACAGATTAAAGAAGACATTGCCGCTCCAATAAAAGATGCCTTTTCAGAAATGGGAGGTATGGTAAAAGATACGATGGCCGAGCCTATGAATGAAATGAAAAATCAGCTTGCAGATCAAATGAAACAGTCGTTCGCCGGAGTTTCTAAAGTCTTTGGCATGTTTGGAAAGAAGAAGTAATTTTTTAAAAAATTGAGGTGGAAAAATGAAGTTTTGTACAAACTGCGGTAAGCAGTTAAATGATGATGCAAAGTTTTGTGATACATGCGGAGCTCCGGTTTCTGGAACACAGACTCCGCCAATCCCTGGAGCGAATGAGAATGTTGCAGATGACACAAAAAGAAAGGAAGTATTTGTAGGAGTTAAAAGAAAATGTCCTGTCTGCGGAGCTGAAGTATCTGCCTTTGCACTAACATGCCCCAATGGTCATGAATTATCAGGAATAAACGTAAGCAAAATCTCAAAAGATTTTCAGGAAGGACTTATAAAGTACGAAGGAAAAGAAGAGCGTGATTTTGTTGCTTCATTTCCAATCCCGAACGAAAGAGAAGCTCTCGGAAATTTTATGCTTATGGTTGCATCAATCTTAAAGCAGGACATGCAGAATGGTGCAGACCAGATGCGTGTAAGTTCTTTTTCAAGTAAATTTGATGAAATTAAAAGCAAAGTCTACATGATGCTGAAAGCAGATGATCCGATTTTTGGTGAAACAAAAAAATGGGACAGTGCTTTAAATGAATTGTATGAAAATTATAAAAAAATCATTGAAGAACGAGCCATTATAAACAGGAAGAAGCAGAAAGAACAGGAAAGAAAGAATAGAAAATGGGAAAGAAAACGAAACAGTCTCTGGTATAACGCAAGTAATGAAACAAAAGGAGCTATAATAGGCATATGTATTTGTTTTGGGGTTGCTATTATTCTTGGCTGTTATTTATTTGGGTGTGTAATTGACTAGGTGGTGTTTTATGATAGAAACAAATATTCAAAATCAAAAAGAGTTATTTCTTAAATCAGAATTCTTTATGCTTTCTTGGGAAGCTGCCGTTCAACAAAGGAATGAAGGTCAGAAACTTTTTAAAAACAATATTTCAGATGGGAAAAAGAATGAATTTAAATATGACTTATTAAAGCACACAGAAGAAATCTTAGAAAATTATAAAGAAAATAAAGTAAATTCAAATGTTCATCATGAAAATTTATTAAAAGTCCATAATTTTATATGTGAAAAAAAAGAGTTTTTTGCAGATGGCTCTTATGCATTTAATTTTTCTACTGTACAAAAATATTTTAACATGATGTGTAAATACTATTGGTGTGCAGGATTTATTGAAGAACCTCCAGAATTACCTGTTGATAGAATTAATCTATCAAAAATTGGAAAAACTGATAGTTGGACGAAAGAAATCATAACAAAAGATGACTATGAAAAAGTGATAGAGGATTTTCGTACGAATGAAAGTGTTTCAAGTGAAAGTTCTCTCGCAGTGTGGGAGTTAAAAAAATGGAATAGGAGACAATTTAATGGGCTTATTCAATAAAAAAAACGAAGGCGGATTGATGGATGTAATCCGCTGTGATGAAAAAGAATATTTAATCTGGAAATGGCGGCCGGCTGGAGAGGATGTAAATTCAACTAAAAAAGAAAATGCAATCCGATATGGCTCAAGCCTTAGGGTAAAAGACGGCGAAGTCGCAGTTTTTGTTTATCCGGGTGAAAATGGAAATCAGGATTTTATTGAAGGTCCTTTTGATCAGACAATAAAAACAGGAAACTTCCCGATTCTTTCAAGTATTGTTGGTGCGGCTTTTGGCGGGGCAAGTCCTTTTCAGGCTGAAATTTATTTTATAAATCTTGCAGGGCTGATTCAGACAAGATTTGCCGTTCCATTTTTTGATGTTGCAGATCCCCGTTTTCTTGATTATGCAGTTCCTGTTGCTGTTCGCGGTGATATTCGTTTTAAAATTACAGACTATAAAGAATTCATCAAACAGCGACGCCTGATACATTTTGACATGGATGATTTTAAATCTCAGATACAATCAGCTGTAACAAAATATGTAAAAAGTGTAGTAGCAAATATTCCTTCAGAGAAAGGAATCCCGGTAATTCAGCTTGAGCGTAAACTTACAGAAATTAATGATGTCGTTGAAGACTCTCTGAAAAAACGTTTACAGAATGAGTTTGGTGTAACTGTAAGTTCAGTAGATATAGAAGATATCGATATTGATAAAACTTCCGATGGTTACAATCAGCTTAAAGCCGTTACTCAGGATGTAACAACACAGACAATACAGCGGCAGACAAATGCAAACCTTACCAACATGGAAGAAAACTTACGCATTCAGCGTGAGGGTATGGCTCAGGCTCAAAGACTTCAGAATGAAAGCGCAAATCTCTCTGCGTTCCAGCTTGAAAAACAGGCAGAAGTCGGCGTTGAAGGGGCAAAGGCATTCGGACAAATGGGCGCAAATGGTGCCGGAAATCTTAATCTTGGCGGCGGGCTTGGAATGAATCCGGCAGGAATGATGGCTGGAATGGCAATGGGAAGCGCAATCGGACAGAACATGGCTGGTATAGTTGGCGGCATGATGAACGGAATGAATCAGCAGGTGGCGCCGCAGGCTAATAATGTACCGCCGGTTCCGGGAAATGAAAGTTATCATGTAGCAGTTAATGGAACTGCTACCGGCCCTTATACTGTTTCGGTCTTATCAACAATGGCAGCAAACGGTCAGTTGACTTCTGAAAGTCTTGTCTGGAAGCAGGGTATGTCTAACTGGGAAAAAGCTGGCTCTATTTCCTCGCTTGCAGGTTTATTTACATCAAGCGTTCCGCCTGTTCCCCCGGTGCCGCCAGTTCCACCACAGATGTAATCTAATTTTAGGAGAAAGAAAATGAAATGTAATATTTTTTTGACTGTAGCTTCTGTACTTATTGCAGCATTAATCGGATATGGTTTTTATGCAGCAAATTCAAGTGAGTCCTTTGTCTGGCTTTTATGCAGTGGGGCTGGAATCACTTCTGTACTTACTTTGACAGGAATTTTTGGAATCTCAACCAAAGGAAGAACTGGAGGAATAAACATAACGGCTTTGTCGTCAATCTTTTTTGTCCTTTTTTTAATCTGCAATCTTGTGTTTGCTTTTACGGCTGTAAAAGTTGCACCTTATGTAATTATTAATGGAATCTTACTGATTATTTATACTATTGGAATGTATAGCATAATAAAAACTAAACAGTAAAAAATTTTGCATTTTTTTAAAGAATTTTACTTAAAAAAAACACCTTTTGTGTATTTATTATATAGAGGTAAAATTTATGGCAGATTCTAATACTTCTTTAGATTTTTCTAATTCGGAAAACCTTTTACAGGATAAGGTTTATCCGGTTGAGGACAGGCAAAAGAAAAATGAACTCTTTAAGGCTTTCCTTTCTGATGTTCTTAGAGAAACCCTGTGGTCTCCGGAAATAGAAAACATAGGCATATATTCTTTTAAAATTCGGGAAGTGAATATTACGGAAGAATTTGAAAGCCTTGTTGACAGGAATGGCGGCTCAGGAAAAATCAACAGCGAGGATAAAGTCTATTCTTCCATGCTGAATGGAGAAAGGTTCTTTTTATTTACAGACAAGAGGTTTGATAACCTTGGGCTAATTCGTCATGATCAGCAGTATGATTTGGCCTATCTTCATGACCTGAAATATTTTACCACGGTTTTTGCTGTAAATTTTGAGAAGGCATTTATTAGGGTAAGTTGCAGGCAGAATCATGACTCTGGAAAAATGATTCTTTCTAATAAAAAGTCAACAAGTTTTATCGGGCAAAATTCCATCGACCTCAAAACAGATGATATGAAGCAAATGGGCTATTTTGCAAAATTTGAAATAAGAAGCTTTGCAACTGTCTATACCGACCCTTTTCAAATATGGATTTCAGGTAAGCTTATGGAACAAATCAATCTTGAGCCTTTGCAGATATTTATGCTGAGAGATTATCCTGATTTTGAAAATATGACTCCGGAAGAACTTGAGCAGTTTAAGAAAGAATATGAGTGGTTTCAGAAAGCATCTGCTGAAAGAATAGCTGAAAGAATAGCTGAAAGAATAGCAGAAATAGAAAAAAAAGCATTGGAAAGATTAAGAGAGCCTCGTCGGGGAGCATTCCGCGCTTATATAGAGGAATAATTATGAAGAAAAACGCTTTGTACATTCACGGCTTTATGGGAAATCCAAAGGGCGGAACTTTTGAAACGCTAAAAAAGACTCTCACAAAATGGAACATTCATTCAATACCTTTTCCAGATTTGCACACTGATGTAAAAAAAACTCAGTGTCTTATCAGGGACTATTGTAAGAGTGAAAAAGTTGATTTGTTAATTGGAGCCTCCCTTGGAGCTTTTTATGTTCTTCAATATGAAGAGATAATAGACAAACTTGTAATAAATCCGTGTTTATATCCTTCTATTGAGATTCCAAAACTTAGAGACCGGTCAACTGGTAATCCCATAATTCTTTCAGATAAAGTATTGGCAGACTTTCGTGAAATGGAAAAATATAAAGACATTCCAGAAGAACAAAAAAGAAGAAGTTTTGGCATTTTTGCAAAGGACGATGAATTATTTCATTTCAAAGATTCATTTGATAAATTATTCCAATATAAAGAAGATTTTTATCAAAACAGCATTTTAATAAAGGGGCATCACAGTATTGAAGAAGAGTATTTAGCTGATGGTTTAAAGCAGGCAGAAAAGTATTTTTAAAGACAGATAAACAGCTGTTGTGATGAATGTATTGATTAAAAAATTGCAGGGCTTAGAGAAGTGCAGACTGTGGAGAATTTCAGCCTGTGCAAATTGGTATAAGCCCTGCTTTATTGTATTGGAAATATAAGAGGTGACATCATGACTAAAGAAGAATACGATAGCTTAGGCCATATTACGGAAACAGGAAAATGCTGCTTCTGTGGAAAAGAATACACAGACTATGGTTATTCAACCTGGTGCGTTTGGACCGCTGAAGAAGAAAAAGCAGCTTTTGGTGAAAATAAACGCTGCTGTGCGGAATGTAATGAAAAAATTGTCAATGAAGCGCGAAGAGAAAGAGTGGATGCAGTGAAGCAAGGAAAAATCGAAAATATTTTGCAAGATTTTTCTGAAGTCATCTATGAACGGCGGAGTAAGGGGTTAGTAGAAGGTGGAGAATCTATAATACGAGTCTATGACAACGGTCTATACCGAAAAATACTTCTTCCCAGAGAGAAATATAAAGGGAAAAAAATTAAAGGAGAGCGGAAAGACATAGTCTACGGTAAGGAACTTTCTGTAGTACCTAAACTCCTTGAGTTCTATAGGGAAAATCAGGAAGAGATAGATTCCCTTCCAGACCGATTAAAAGATCCCTATGACGATCGTATATACAGCGAGGAGAGCATACGGTTTGGCAAAAAGCTTATTACCGGACCTCATATTTTTGGTGCTCCGCCTAATGAATATTATGATGAAATTCTCGAAGTTAAACGGACTCCGGAAAAGGATGCAGTCGTACAACAGATAAGAAAACTCTGGAAGCTTGCTCAAAAAATTGAAAACGGGATTTTAGAAGACGAATTTCCACTGTATAAAAAAGAAAAGGACGATCGTCGAAAAAGAATTGCAAGAAGCCTGGAACTTAGTAGGAAAAAATACGTCGAGTCAAGGCACGCTCACGCTTAAAGCCTTGACTTCGCCGTTTTGAGAGTTTTGTAATAAACCCTCAATAAAAGGAGGTGCTTTCTGCACCGCCTCTGAACTGCGGAGTTTTATAAGGAGCGATTGATTATGTTAGATAATTTTCAATTACACGAATTAAGTGGTTACACTGGTTTAGAAAGAATCAGCTATCTACTGGAGATCCTTATAAGTTCGAAGACTTATTATGATTATGTACTCGATTCTTATGAACAAAAAGATTATGAAAAAAATCATTTCCCGGATATTATTCGAATATTCTTTAATGAATACAGACAAATTGAACCAGCTGCATTATTGAAAGTAAACTATGGTATCTTTATGGTATTAGGTGAGAATACTAAAGCTGCAATAAAAGTATTGAAAGATCTATATTACGAAAATAAGCTCTCAGTTTCTGATGATGAAATAAATGAAATGACAGGAACTTTAGAAGAATTACTTTCTAGTATCAGAAATCAGGAAAATCAAGTTTATAGATTTAAAGTATCAAACCTCAATGAAAGCTTATCTAAGTTTATTGAAGAGTTACAGGCTTTTCTTGATTATATATTGTTTTTTAAAGATGCTAAAACAGAAATATTAGAAGCTCTTAGTTCTGCCTATTCAAATTATAAAAGCGATTTAGACTCTTATAATGAACAAATTGTGTCAGATGGTCATAACAAAGCAGTGGATGAAACCCAAGACGCAATCGAAAATGAGAACTTAAAGCAAAAGGCATTGAGTATTATTTCTGCAATATTCAGGCAGAAATGTTATATCGAAAATCCAGCACTCCTGGAAAAAACTTCAAGTCTTGTCAGGCAATCCAAGCGTATCATAAATGATACTTTACCTTTAAAAATATCTGTAAAAGATAAATTGCCGGTCGTTATACGATAAAGGAGGTGTGATAAAAATTACATCCATGTAATTTTTATCACTGCAGATTTTGCCGTTGGCAAAACTGCGATTCGATGCCTCGTGCATCGCCGCTGAACGCGGAGTTTTATACGGAGGATGATTTGGCTATATTAACACAGTTAAGTCTTGCTGAAGAGTTTATTAGAACTATTTTGCCAGGAGATATGGATTACAGATTGTTCAATTCAGAAGCTAACCAAATAATCAAGATTTGGGAAGGTTTTAGAAAAGCATATAAGAAAAACAAGCCAATAAAATACACTCCAAGTTTGTCACCTGAAGCAAAGAGATATCTTAAAAGGTATTCAAAATCTGTTGCTTTCAGTTTGATGGATCTAAGAAAAAAAGCTCAAATAAATACAATTCTTCCGGTTAAAACAGAATACGAAAAAATAGAACTTGAAAGGTATAAGCTGCGAACTGAAGGTTTTATACTTAATTTTGAGAATACTGAAGACAAATCAACAAAAGCTTTTATTAAACTTGTAAAAGATACTCAGCAGCTGATTTTCAGGTAATCGGGAATAATTTATACAGTGCCTTATGTATAAATCTCTGCTATAATAAATCAAGAGGCAAAAAATGAAATGCGGAACAGCAGAAGAACTTGCCAAGGTCCGCGAATTTTATATTGAGCTTCTTGGTTTGAAAGTTATACGCGAGTGGGCTGAAGGTATGATGATTGATACCTGAAACGGTCTGCTTGAGATTTTTACTAATGCTGATGGAACTCACTGCCTTGGTGCAATTCGACATATAGCCCTTCTTACTGATGATGATGGCATGGCTTTCTGTTACGGACCGCCTGGAGAGCAGGTTGAGTTTTATATGGAGAGATAATCATGATGAATGAGTTTAATGAATATGTCCGCGACTGTTTCTCTCAAGCAGGCGATATTGTCATAAAATCTATGATGGGCGGATACCTTGTATATTTTAAAGGAAAGCTGATAGGTGATATTGCGGTGATGAGCTGTTTTTGAAGAGAACGCCCACATCGGACAGACTGCTTGCAGATTCCGAACTGCGTTATCCGTATGAATGTTCAAAGACTCTGATGCATGTATTTGATAGTTTTGATGATAAGGCACTGATTCTGGAACTTCTGGAAGGTATTCATTTGATCCTGTAATGCCCAAAAGCCAAGATTTCTTGGAATAAAACGGATTTTCCATTTATTGTCTTTTATAATTTTATCAATTTGATTTGTCACAGATATATTTTCACAGATGGTTCTTTCATTAAATTTTTCATTTAGACAGTTTCGATCATAAGCAATTATTTTACCATCATCGTAAGCAGCTAAAACTCTAGCTGATAAATAATCTCTTGGATGTTCCGCAGCAGGATAAAAACATCCATAGTTAAGTTCCATTTTGTAATGAAAGATTAAACAAGCCATTAGTTCTCCTTTTTTTTCGAAGATGATACAGAAATGCTTAAGAAATTAAAGAATGAGTCATTCGACATCAAAAATATTTATGTTCTTCTTCTTAAGCAGAAAAGCAAATGCTCCTCCAGAAACAATGCTATCAAAGGCATTGCCGATTCCGAATAAAATTGCAATCCCAATTAATGTTGGAGTCCATGTTCCGCAAAGATATAAAATGAATGCTGTTCCATAATAAAGGGTGTTTGTTACAATTGATTCAAAAAGCATGTAATTTGTTTTTCCCAGACCGTAAAATTCGCAGTCAAACACATTTTGAAGTGCATATAGAACATAGAACCCCAGAAGCACTATAACCAGTTTAAATAATTTATCGACGTCAGAGAATTGAAGTACATTTGTCATAAACCATTTCCATGTTGGAATTGTGATAATCCAAATTAAACATACAATTACTGTAACTGCAATATAACCGAGCGTATTGTTTTTGACTGCATTTTCATCTGTTCCGACTTCCTGTTTGATAAGTTCACCGAGCTGATTTACCGGGAGCAAAAGCCAACCCCAGATAAAACTGTTAGCAACCCAATAAGTCCCCTGCTCATTTACCATATTTATCATACGGCTAATCATCAACATATATGCGAGGTTTCGTACCAATGACTCCAGACCTGAAATACCACCAATTTTGAGAAAATCTTTAGCCCAGCCAAAGGATACTTTCTCATTATGGAAAATCAGATATCCTTCTTTTGAAAGAAGAATGACTGAAATAATAAAAAGAATTATATTTACGATTATGTTGCTGTAGCCGATCCCATTTACGCCCAGATTAGCAGAAATTTTCAAAGTTGAAACAAAAAAAGTATCAAACAATACGCTTAAGATTAGTTTTGCAGCAGTAAGAAGGTAAACATACTTTGATTTTCCAAGTGTGACCAAACATACCAAAAGGAAAGTAGAGAGTAAAGTAAAAATATTTGCAATGCTTTCAATTCTGATGTATACAGAAGATTCTTGAATTATATTTTTACTCGTAGCCATTACAGAGAGAAGCGGATTGGTAAAGGTGCAGATAAAAAGGGAACAAACTGCATAAACACAAAACGAAATTATTAGACCAGTTTTTATACGGTTTGTAAATTCTTTTTTATCGGAGACCACTTTTCCCATGAAAAAATATAGCGGAAGAATGATGGCCTCGTTTAGGACTTCATATAAGAGGTTTACCCATGAAAGTTGTCCCGCAATAGAAAAGGCCCAGTCACCAGGTAGTTGTCCTAAGAAAAAGACACGAAGTGTGGTATAGATTGTTGGACATAGGCCCATCACCATAAGCGAGCAAAATAATTTCCAATTAAGCTTTTTCAATGATGTTGCGATTCTTGTCATTCTTTATAATCTTCTATTGTTGAATTTGCTTTATAAGAGGTGCAAATTCTTTATAATAATAATAGAAGATTTTAATCTTTTTTAAGAGCCTGCTTTACAATAGGTCCAAAAGTTTTTTCCTGTGTTTCTGCGAGTTTTTGATATAAATCTTCTATTGCTTTTACAATTTTTACATTTTCGATACCAATGGATAAAAGCTTATTATAATTGTATTCACCTATAATAGCTTTCCCGTGTTGGATTGCATCCAGGTATCTTGAAGCCTGCTCATATGTTTTTCGTTCTTGATTTTTAACTATGGTGGACCAAGTTTTGTGTAATTCTTCTAGATTAATCATATAAAACATCCTTTAAGAATATTAAATATTTCGGCGATAACTCTTATTTTTATACACTTATCGCCAAAGTATCGAGTAACTATTTTTCAAATAAATCATCCATCAAAATAACATTAGAGAATACACTACTATACTCATTTTTTTTTAACTCAAAGGTTGTTATTA
>ERZ1026894.1668-NODE-1668-length-12650-cov-13.431123_pt1 | contig 12650 bp, 8 predicted proteins | sample MGYA00380177_ERZ1026894 | MGnify/ENA primary metagenome ERZ1026894 (study PRJEB33269, sample SAMEA4719813) | human gut metagenome | biome: human-associated habitat; feature: organic feature; material: feces | place: Cameroon | collected 2013-10 ... | reverse complement strand
TGAAAGTCTCAGAGATTAAGATGAGCGTAGACAAGGTGCTTGCATTGGCTAAGACAATCATAACTATACAAATTAAGCTACCTCTGAACAAGAAGGTTTATACCCCAACAATGCTGATGGCAAGACATCAGAAAATAGCATAACTCTTTGACGAAGAATTTTGGGTGACACAGTGACGAAGTCAGGAGCGACGATTCCTTGAGGTGTTCTCTTTTGTTGGCGTTGCCGCACGCGCAGCAAAAACCCGAAGGAGCAACTCTCCCGCCGACAGCAGTCGGTGGGGTGGGGTTGCTCCCTCGGGTTTAAAGGGTGTGTGGGGTGTGCTGACGTGGTGTGTTATCGCTTGATGGCGATGACGTGGTCGGGCGTGGTCGGGTTGGCGGGCACGTCGATGGTGAGCAGCTTGTTCTTGTAGGTGTAGGCCACCTTTGTGCCGCTGGGGAAATGGGTGACAGCCTTGGGCTTCTTGGCCATGGGGATGGTGATGGCTGCAGGCATCTTCGTGGTGTCGGCGGGACAGATGTGGGCGTAGATAGTGCCGTTCTTCTCGGTTGTGGCTCCCCACTCGCACGGCTTCACGGGTCCGGCCTGGCTGCCATAGAGCGTGGTGCCGTAGGTGCTCATCCATTCGCCCAGATGTTTGAGTCGGTCGAGCGCCAAGGCGGGCAGTTGTCCGTTGGGTTGCGGGCCGATGTTGAGCAGCAGGTTGGCGCCCTTGCCCGAGGTGTTGACGAGCAGGCGTATGATTTCGTTAGTCGACTTGTAGTTTTGGTCGACCACTTTGTACCCCCACATGCCGTTCATGGTTTCGCAAGTCTCCAGTGGCAGCGGACTGACCTGTGCTGCCTTGTCGACGAATCCCGCCTTGTTTTCTCCAGGCAGGTCGCGCTCGAAGAGCTGTATGTCTTCGCCCTCGTTGGGTTCCATGTGGTGGTTGTTTCCGATGAGGCACGCGGGCTGTAGCTTATGGATGAGCGCATACTGCTCGTCGAGCTGCCAGTTGAAGGGCGTGGCGTCTTGGTCGTGGTCCCACCATCCGTCAAACCAGATGGCGCCCACCTTGCCGTAGCGTGTGAGCAGTTCGGTGAGCTGGGCGTTCATAAACTGGAAGTAGTGGGGCCAGTCGCTCTTGCTGGCGTCCTTTCCGCAGTTGCGCCCTGTGCGCCCCATGGGATAATCGTCGCGCATCCAGTCGATGTGGCTATAATAGAGGTGCAATCGTATGCCCTCCTCGTGGCATGCGTCGGCCAGTTCCTTCACAATGTCGCGCTTGAAGGGCGTCGCCTTCACGATGTTGTAGTCGCTTTGCTGCGTGTCCCACATGGAGAATCCGTCGTGGTGGCGTGTGGTGAAGCAGATGTATTTGGCTCCTGCGGCCTTGATGGCGCGCACCCATTGGCGTGCGTCGAAGCGGTGTGGGTAGAAGGCGTCGGCGGCCTTGGCATACTCCATGCGGTCGGGCACGGCGTTTTGCAGGTACCACTCGCCCTGCGCAAACATGCTGTAGATGCCCCAATGCAGGAAGATGCCCAACTTGGCGTTACGGAAATCCTCGCGTTCGGCAAGGTTTTCCTGGGTGGGAACGTACCCTTGCGCCATGGCCGTGAGGGCGATCAAGGCCAGAGCAATGGTGGTTAATGTTTTTCTCATACGTAGGTAATTAGTTGATTTTGACATCAAAGCTACGAAGAAAAGCGCAAACCTGCAAACTTATTCAGGGTATTTTGTTACCTTTGCAAAAGATATGTATCGTTTGCACTATCCCTAACAACCCAAAACTACGAATGATGAGACGACTATTCCTTTCCCTCCTTGCCTTTGGTGCCACCCTGTTGGGCTACGCCCATACCTCCCAATCGTCCCAGGCGCGCCCGTTGGCGTGGCGTGGCGTGATGATCGATGTGAGCCGCCATTTCCTGCCCATCGACGAGTTGTATCGCCAGGTCGACGTGATGAGCCATTACGGCCTCAACATCCTGCATCTCCACCTCACCGACGCTGCTGGATGGCGCATGGAGATCAAAGCCTACCCGCGACTGACCGAGGTGGGTGCGTGGCGCACCCGTCAGGTGTGGAAAGACTGGTGGAACACGCCTCCGCATGCCGATGGGCAGGACGTGGGCTACGTGCGCGCCTATAGCGACAGCCAGAACGGTTTTGGCGGCTACTACACCCAGCAGCAGCTCAGGCAGCTGGTGGCTTACGCGCAAGACAAGGGCGTGACGATCGTGCCCGAGATAGAGTTTCCCGGCCATAGCGAGGAAGTGTGCGCCGCTTATCCCGAGGTGGCCTTCAACCATGCCGAGATGGACCTTGCGAACAACGCCACCTACCAATTTATGCAGACCATCCTGAGAGAGGTGGCCGATGTGTTCCCATCACCTTATATACATTGTGGAGGCGACGAGACTGCCACGCAGAAAGAACTCTACCACCAAGGCATACAACGCCTGAACGCCATCGTGCGCAGTTTGGGGCGCAAGATGGTGGTGTGGGATGAGGCCCTTACCGACACGGAGGCCGACAGCACCCTCGTCATCATGGTGTGGCGCAACGCCGAACTGGGCGAGAAGGCGCTGGCCTTGGGCCATGAGGTGGTGATGTGCCCCAGCGCATGGTGCTAACTCGACAGCTACCAGGACGCACCCCAAACGCAGCCCGAGGCCATGGGCGGCTACCGCCCGCTCAGTCATGTGTGGGAGGTAGGCCAGCTCATCGCCCCCATGCGCCACCGCCTGTTGGGCGTGCAGGTGTGCCTTTTCACCGAATAGGTGCCCACGCCCCAGTTGCTCCAGTACCAGTTGTGGCCGCGCGCCCTTGCCGTGAGCGAGGTGGGCATGGGGCGCACACGCCCGTATGAGGCGTTTCGCAAATGGGCGACGAATGTGAGCGATAGCTTGCGGCGCGCTGGCATCAACGCCTTCGACCTCAGAAGGGAGATAGGGCAGCGCCCCGAGTATGGCCGCAGGGTGAGGCACAAGGCCTTGGGAGCCAAGGTGCGGATGAACGGCCGTTGCCATTACAGCAGCGCCTATGCGGCAGGCGGCGACGATGCCCTGACCGACGGGCGGCAAGGGTCGTGGAACAACAACGACGGGCGATGGCAGGGCTACTGCTGCGACCTCGACATCACCATCGACCTCGGCGCCGAGCGCACCCTACGCGAGGTGAGCATACCCTTCCTGCAAATTGCCGGACCTGAGATATTCCTCCCACAGCAAGTAACCGTCAATGGCGAGCCCTGCAGCGCGCAGCCCCACGATCTGCCCTACGCCATCTGCACCTATACCCTTCGCCGAAAGCTAACCACGCGCTACCTGCATATCCAAGCCCAGCGCTCCCCGCGCCAAGGATGGCTCTTTGTAGATGAGGTGGTGGCCAAATAGCGGGCGTAACTATTTTTTTTGAAGACAATGAGAAGAGAGAGAATACTGATTGCGGCGTGCCTCTTGGCGAGCGCCACGGCCTTACATGCGCAGCAGTTGGTGATCAACGAGATACAAGTGGCCAACATCGACCAGTGGATCGACCCATCGTACAACTATGGAGGATGGGTGGAACTGTATAACCCCTCAGCCGAAGACATCGGGTTGGCGGGGTACGTGCTGCGCCATACCGACGCCGACGGCCTTAGCACCACCCACACCCTTACTTACGAGCATGGCGTGGTGCCCGCTCGGGGGTTCAGAGTGGTGTGGTTCGACCACAACAGCAAGGACGGCTATTATGGTCCGTACGCCTCGGCGCAGATACCCTTTAAGTTGGATGCCGACGGCGGCCTGCTGGAGCTGGCGCAACCCAACCAACGGCTGGTCGACGCCGTGGCCTACCCACATAGCATAGCCCGATGCGCCTATATCCGGAAAACAGATGGCGGCGACGCATGGGGATGGACGAGCCAAGCTACGCCCGGCGAAACGAACGAAGGAAGCGCCACGGCGCAGGAACGACTGCCCATGCCCACCATCGACACCCACGGAGGATCGTTCACCGACGCGTACCAGTTTGCCGTAACCATCCCCGCACAGGCCAAGCTCTACTACACTACCGACGGAAGCACACCTGAGGTGGACCGCTCGCTGGAAAGCAAGGACGGCCGCTTTAAGGGCTCCGAAACCACCATCTACCGATTTATGCTGGCGCAGGAAGGATACCTCAACAGTCCGGTGGCCACACGCTCCTTCATCAAGCAGGACACGGCGTATAGCCTGCCCGTGCTGTGTGTGAACAGCGACCCCGACAACTTTTTCGACGACACCATCGGACTCTATGTGAAAGGAACCAATGGGCGCGTGGCCAACAACTCGAAGGTGAAGGCCAACCAGAACATGGACTGGGAGCGACCGGTTAACGTGGAATATTTTGTGCCCAACGCGCAGGATGGCTATGAGCACGCCCTCAACCAGGAAGCCGCCTTCTCCATCTTTGGTGGGTGGACCCGGTTCAACCCTGGCTTTGGCGACTTCGAGAACCGATCGTCGTTTAAGCTGAAATCGAGCAAGGTGTTTGAGGGAATCAACACTTTCGGCTATCCCCTTTTCGGAAGCAAGCCCTATATCAAGACCAAGAACTTCCTGGTGCGCAATGGAGGGCAGGATAGTAGGGCGCGAATATGGGACGCGGCCATCCACGAGCTGCTCCGCACCAGTGGCGTGTATATCGATTGTCAGGCGTGGCAGCCTGCCCATGTGTTTCTCAACGGCAAATACCTGGGCATGATGAACCTGAGGGAGGAAAGCAACAAGCAGTTTGCCTATAGCAACTACGGCATCGACAAAGACGAGATCGACCAATGGGAAAACGACGTCGTGATGAAGGAGGGCGACAAGGAGATGATGAACAAATGGTTCGACCTTAGTTATAAGCTCGTGGACAACCCCAACGACACGACGACATGGAGAGAAATCAGCGACATCGTTGACATCGACGAGTATTGCAACTACATGGCAGCGGAGATCTATATGGGCAACCTCGATTGGCTGCGTGGCGGACTGAAGAACATCAAGGGATTCAGAGCCAAGGACGACAAGGCAAAGTTCCACATCGTGCTGCATGATGTGGATGGCGGATTTGGCGACACCAACATGATTCTCCAAATCATGACCAAAGGATCGGGATCGTTGCCACGACGATTCATCAACATGCTGCGCTACGCTCCTTTCAAGAAGCAGTTTATCGACGCCTATTGCCTCATGAACGGAAGTGTGTTTCATCCCGAACGCTGTTGCCCCATTGTGCGCGACATGTTGGCCGTGGTGGAACCCGCCTTGGCCCTCGAGAACGAAACGGCCAAGGCCAAGGCCGACCTGCTTTGCGAGCGACTCGCCGACAGCGTAGACAGGCGCCCCGCTTTGAAGCAGAGCCTCATGATGGCCTTCGGCTTGCAAGCCGACTATGCCGTGAAACTCTCAACCAACCTGGGGCAGGCCCGTCTCCTGCTCAACGGACAAGAGGTGCCGACCAGTTGGTTCGACGGTTATCTCTTCGCACCCATACGTCTCGCGTGCGCAGCCCCCGATGGATATAGGTTCGTGGGATGGACGGTCGATGGGGAGCGCGTGTCGGCCGATACCACGTTTGCGTTGAGCGAGGGCTATGAGCCTGGCGCCTATACTGTGCAGGCCGTGTACGAGAAGAGGGATGAGGCCGATCGTAGCACTTTGTGCATCAACGAGGTGAGTGCGGGCAACGACATCTATATCAACGACTATGGCAAGAAAGCCGATTGGCTGGAGGTGTACAACCGATCGGACGAGGAGGTCGACTTGGCCGGATGGTACCTCTCCAACGACGAGCGGGCGCCACGCAAATATAGGATTGGCGACGAAGCGGGTGTAAGCACCCTTGTGCCCGCCCATGGGCATAAGGTGATATGGTGCGACGCCAAGAGCTCGATCTCACAGATCCATGCGCCCTTCAAGTTGAAGAACGACGACCAAGCCGTGGTGGTGCTGACCTCGGCCGATGGCGCGTGGGCCGACAAGGTTTGCTACAAGAGGCAACCCCGGTGGGTTACCTATGGCCGTTATCCCGATGGGGGCAACAACCTGGCCCTGATGGAACGACCCACCATCGAGACAACCAACCATTGGTGCACCTCCATGGTGGTGGATAAGAAGGATGTGGGAACAGGCATCGCCCCACAACCGAAGGCCCAAGGCGAGGTGGCCCATGTGAGATACTATAACCTGGTGGGACAGGAGATAACGGCGCCCAACCCCGACGCCATCGTGGTTCAGGTTGTGACCTATGAAAACGGAATGCGCGTGGCAAGGAAAATCAGGTGGCGACAATAGCGTTGCCCAGGGCTGAGGAGTTCAGCCCTTTTCGGGCGTGCCGTTGACCCACCCATTTTTGAGTTTTTGAGTTTTTGAATGAAGGTGGTTCACATGTTTCCACTTTCCCATTTTTCCATTTTCCACTTTAAGGTCGTTTCATAAAAAATCCCATTCGCCTTGTGTTGGCGAATGGGATGATATAGGGGGTTGGAATGTGTCGCTTAGTAGGCGCGCGCCACGATGACCCAGCTTGTGGCGGGCTTGCCGCTCACCATGTCGACTGCGCCTTCCTTCTGCTCGTAGCCATAAGGTATGCAACGGATGGTGGCCTGTGTGTCTTCCTTGATCTTGGCCTCGGTCTCGGCGGTGCCGTCCCAGGGGCAGAGGAAGAAGCCGCCATCCTTGATGCGCTCCTTAAACTCATCGTAGTTGGTGCACTCGTAGATCTTGCTGTCGCGCATCTTGCGAGCCTTTTCAAACACGCTGCGCTGAATGTCGTCGAGCATGTCTTTCACGCGCTCCACGATGCCGTCGAACGAAACGTTCTCCTTCTCCAAGGTGTCGCGGCGCATGATCTCGATGGTGTTGTTCTCCAGGTCGCGTCCGCCCATGACGAGGCGCACGGGAACACCCTTCAGCTCATAGTCGGCAAACTTGAAGCCCGGGCGCTTGTTGTCGGCGTCGTCGTACTTCACGCTGATGCCCAACTCACGCAACTGGTCGATGGCGGGCTGCAACTTGGCGGTGATGGCCTTGAGCTGCTCCTCGTTCTTGTTGATGGGGATGACCACTACCTGTATGGGAGCGAGCTTCGGGGGCAACACCAGTCCGTTGTCGTCGGAGTGGACCATGATGAGGGCGCCCATGAGACGGGTTGACACGCCCCACGATGTGGCCCACACATACTCGGGCTTGTTGTCCTTGTTGAGATAGGTCACGTCGAAGCTCTTGGCGAAGTTCTGGCCGAGGAAGTGGCTGGTGCCGCTCTGCAGGGCCTTGCCATCTTGCATCATGGCCTCGATGGTGTAGGTCTTCAGGGCTCCGGCGAAACGCTCGGTCTCGCTCTTCTCACCCCTGATGACGGGCACGGCCATCACGTCCTCCACGAAGTCGGCGTAGCAATGGAGCATGGTCTGGGCCTCCTCAACAGCCTCCTCGTAGGTGGCGTGGGCGGTGTGGCCCTCCTGCCAGAGAAACTCAGATGTGCGGAGGAACGGGCGGGTGCGCATCTCCCAACGCATCACGTTGCACCATTGGTTGCACTTGATGGGCAGGTCGCGCCACGAGTGGATCCAGTTCTTGTAAGTGTGCCAAATCATGGTCTCTGATGTGGGTCGGATGATGAGCTCCTCATCGAGCTTGGCGTCGGGGTCAACCACGATGCCCTTTCCGTTCTCGCTTGTCTTGAGGCGGTAGTGGGTCACCACGGCGCTCTCCTTGGCAAATCCCTCTACGTGCTCAGCCTCGCGAGCGAAGAAACTCTTTGGGATGAGCAATGGGAAATATGCGTTTTGCACGCCCAGTTTCTTAAACTCCTTGTCGAGGCCAGCCTGGATCTTCTCCCAGATGGCATAGCCGTAGGGCTTGATGATCATGCAACCGCGGACCGGGGCCTGCTCGGCGAGGTCGGCCTTCGTCACCAAGTCGTTGTACCACTGGCTGTAGTCGTCGGAACGCTTGGTAAGATGTTTCAGTTCTTTTGCCATGTTATGTCTTTACCTTAATTAAATAGTCGTGTTGTGCGCCTGGTCTGTTGCCGTTGGCGCGGTTTAGGGATTTCCCCATCGAGCGATAGGTATTTCCCGTTGGACGAATCCTTACGATTGGTTAATTTTGCCGCAAAGTTACGAAAAAAATATTCAATAAGATGCTATCTTGGGAAAAAAGCAGTAACTTTGCGAAGAAGAAAAAGTAAAAAACTAAATATTTGCAAGCATTATGAAAAAGGTAAAAGTTGCTACTGTAGGATTGTGCGCACTTACAATGGTGGGCATGGGTTGTTCAACCAAGGCTGGAACGGGTGCCCTCATTGGCACAGGATCGGGTACGGCTGTGGGTGCGCTCATCGGTGCCCTGGCTGGTAACACCGCCGTTGGTGCCGCCGTTGGTGCCGCCGTTGGTGCTGGCGCAGGCGCCCTCATCGGCAAGCACATGGATAAGGTGGCCGCTGAGACGGCCGCTCAGGTGAAGAACGGTAAGGTGGAGGAAGTGACCGACGCCAATGGCCTGAAGGCCGTGAAGGTAACCTTCGACAACGGCATCCTCTTCCCCGTGGGCAAGTATGCCTTGCAGGCTGCCGCCAAGAACGAGCTCTCTAAGTTCTCTAACGTGTTGAAGAACAACGCCGACCTGCAGGTCGACATTCAGGGCTACGCCTCTTCGGATGGTTCCAACGAGGTGAACCAGGTGCTCTCAAACAACCGTGCCAACTCGGTGAAGGCTTATCTGGTGAACACATGCGGCGTGCCCAGCTCGCAGATCAAGAGCGCTCAGGGCTTCGGCGAGACCAATCTCATCACCAACGCCGATGGCACCGAGAACGTGAAGGCCAGTCGCCGTGTGGAGGTCTACCTCTACGCTTCGCAGGCCATGATCGACAAGGCCAACGCAGGCCAGCTCAACTAAGCAGTCAACATTTTTGGATGAATTAAGGTAGGGGTGCGGACGCATGATGCGTCGGCATCCCTGTTTTGCTATGATAAAGAAGATCGTAAGATGGGCGCTTAGCCTCTTTTTCGCCTCCACCATTCTTGCGGTGGTGGCTTATCGTTTCTTACCCGTCTACGTCACGCCGCTGATGCTCATCAGGTGTGTGCAGACGGGTAGTTTGACCATTCACCACCACTGGGTGCCCTTGGAGCAGATGTCTCGACACATGCCTGTGGCGGTCATGGCTTCCGAAGACTCCCATTTCCTGCTTCATCATGGCTTCGACTTCAACGCCATTGGTAGTGCTGCCAAGCGCAACATGGCCAACGGCAAGGGCGGCAAGCGGTTTGGCGCCAGCACCATCTCGCAGCAAACGGCCAAGAACGTGTTTCTGTGGCCGGGGCGCTCGTGGGTGAGAAAAGGTTTCGAGGTCTACTTCACGGCCCTCATCGAGGTGTTTTGGAGCAAGCAACGCATCATGGAGGTGTATCTCAACTCCATAGAGATGGGCGACCGCATCTATGGCGTCGACGCGTGTGCAGAATATAACTTTGGCAAGACGGCCGATGCGCTCACGCGTGCCGATTGTGCGCTCATTGCAGCCACTCTGCCCAACCCCCGACGGTTCTCGTCGAAGGAGCCAAGCGCTTACATGCGAAAGCGCCAACGGCAAATCATGAACAACATGCGCTATATTCCCTCTTTCCCCAAGGAGGGGGAGGACTACGACCCCAAGACGGCCGTGGGAAGCACCTATAAATAATCACTAAGCAACACTTTTACCCAACCATACATTATCGGAACATCAGATGCAGACCGAACAGACTCTCCTCGAACAACTCAACGACAACCAGCGACAGGCGGTGGTTTATTGCGACGGACCGCAGCTTGTCATAGCGGGCGCAGGGTCGGGCAAGACCCGTGTGCTCACGTATAAGATTGCCTATCTGCTCGTACATTACGACCTGAAGCCCTGGAACATCCTCGCGCTCACCTTCACCAACAAGGCGGCCAACGAGATGAAAGGGCGCATATCGGGCCTTGTGGGCGATGAGCGGGGGCGCAGCTTGCAGATGGGAACGTTCCACTCCATCTTCTCGCGTATCCTGCGTGTGGAAGCCGCCACGTTAGGGTTCTCGTCGGATTTCACCATCTACGATGAGGCCGACTCGCGATCGCTCATCAAGAGCATCTGCAAGCAGATGGGGCTCGACGACAAAACGTATAAGCCCTCGACCGTTCATGCCGCCATCTCCATGGCGAAGAACCGACTGCAGATGCCCGACGACTATGCCGCTGATGGCGACTCCTTGGAGCGCGACAGGCGGCGTAACATGGCAGAGACGCATAAGATCTATAGGGCCTACCAGTCGCGTCTGCGTCTGGCCAACGCCATGGACTTCGACGACCTGTTGGTTTACACCTATCTGCTATTGAACCAAAACGAGGAGATACGTCGCAAATATGCTGGGCGGTTCCAATATGTGCTGGTCGATGAGTATCAGGACACCAACTATGTGCAGCAACAAATCCTGTGGTTGCTCACACGTGATGTGCGCCGCATCTGCGTGGTGGGCGACGATTATCAGAGCATCTACGCGTTCCGTGGTGCGAAGATCGACAACATATTGAATTTCCAAAAGGTGTATGCCGACGCGCAACTGTTTAAGTTGGAACGCAACTATCGTTCCACCAAACTCATTGTGGCGGCCGCCAACTCTCTCATGAAGCACAACGAACGGCAGATACCGAAGGAGGTGTATAGCGAGAATGAGAACGGAGAGAAGGTGAAGGTCATGGAGACCATCTCCGACAAGCGCGAGGCGGCGATCGTGTGTCGAGAGATCAAGCGCATCCGACAGCAGGAGAAATGCCGCTGGAGCGACTTCGCCATACTCTACCGCACCAATGCCCAGAGCCGCCTGTTTGAGGAGGAGATGCGCAAGCCCGAGGTGGCCATGGGCGACAAGTATCGGGTGTATGGGGGATTGAGCTTCTACCAACGAAAGGAAATCAAGGATGTCATAGCTTATCTCCGTCTGGTGGTCAACCCCAACGATGAGGAGGCGTTCCGCCGTATCGTGAATTACCCGGCACGAGGAATTGGCGACACCACGCTGGTGAAGGTTTTGAATTGCGCCCAGCAGCAGGAGTCCAGCCTGTGGGAGGTGATCTCCAACCCCGTGCAATATCAGTTGCCCGTGAACAAGGGGACGGCCACGAAACTTCTGAATTTCCTGGCGCTCATCGATGGTTTTGTGGCGCAACGGGAGGAGAGCGACGCGCTAACGCTGGCGCGCGATATCATAGAGAAGAGCGGCATCAAGGCCGATCTTGCCACCGACCGCACGGCCGAGGGCGATAGCAGGCGCGAGAACCTCGACAGTTTGATATCGGGCATCGCCGACTTTGTGCAGGCGCAACGCGAGGATGGACAGGAGGAGCATGTGTTGCTGACCGACTATCTGGCGAACGTATCGCTGATGACCGATCAGGATTCTGACGATTCGTCGGACGATAAGGTGACGCTCATGACCATCCATGCCGCCAAGGGACTGGAATTTGGGACGGTGTTTATCGTGGGACTGGAGGAGAATATCTTCCCCAGTCAGATGTCGGTGGGAACGATGCACGAGTTGGAGGAGGAACGCCGATTGCTTTATGTGGCCATCACAAGGGCCGAGAAACATTGTTACCTGACGTGGGCCCACACGCGATGGCGCTTCGGAAAGATGGATGGCTTTGTTAATGCGAGTAGGTTCCTCAACGACATCGCCCCCAAATACTTGGACGTGCAGGTGGAGGGCGGCCGTGGTAGCGGTGGTTATTCGTCGTATGGCGAGACGTGGGGTGGCAACTCTCACGGCTCGCATCGTCCATGGGAGGACGATTATGAGATTAACAAGCCCTATATGGGAAGTAGGGAGTGGGGGAACGACTATGGACGTAGGAGTGGTAGGATGCAAAACTCACGACCTGTGGCAGGGCAGTTTATGGCCGATCCCAAACCCAAGATTACGTCGCCCCGGCAGGCGGAACAAGCCGTCAACCCTTTCTCGCCATCGTTTGAGAAAATGCTTCGGCAAGGTGGGCGATGGACCAAGGTGGAGCAAGCGGTTACTAATGGTGGGCGCACTTCAGGCAGCGGCCAGCGTACATCGGCTCCTTCCGGCGCGTCGTCAGGCTCTTCTTACGCTTCGTCAGGGTCGTCAGGCTTGCACCCGGGAAGCGTCGTTGAGCATCAACGCTTCGGTCGTGGCGTGGTGGTGAAAGTGGAAGGTGTGGGCGAGAACGCCAAGGCCACGGTCGATTTCGATGCGACGGGCCGCAAGCAGCTCCTGCTTAAGTTTGCTAAGCTCCGTATTGTGGGCTGACCCATGTAGGGGCTGCGGAGGTGAGAATAGGATGTAGCCATCCCCTTCCCGTCGGGGATAACCCCCCATCGGTCATTAGACCGAAACAGGAGGGTTGTTAGTGTCTTATGGTTTCAACGCGAATGTCGCAACCTGCTCGAAACAAACACTAACGAGAATTGAAATGTAATGACCGATTTGGGTTAAAATCCAATGACCGATATGGAATAAAAAAAAGCCTAAAGACTTTCGTCTTCAGGCTTCTCTATGGTTCGTTTTAGTTTGGGCATGTGCTTCTTGTTGCGAAGCCATGCCCTTTTTCCTGACTTCGTCACTCAAAAAATACGTATTTTATAACTGATTGATAAAC
>ERZ1026894.1666-NODE-1666-length-12680-cov-32.330772_pt1 | contig 12680 bp, 14 predicted proteins | sample MGYA00380177_ERZ1026894 | MGnify/ENA primary metagenome ERZ1026894 (study PRJEB33269, sample SAMEA4719813) | human gut metagenome | biome: human-associated habitat; feature: organic feature; material: feces | place: Cameroon | collected 2013-10 ... | reverse complement strand
TCCATAGGCTCCGCCTCCCCCTGACGAGCTTCACACTTTCCGAAGCTGCAAGTCTAGGATTTGACGAAACCCGATGTGGCTTCAAGATCATCACCGTTTCCGGTGAATCGCTCCCCCCTGCGACCCCCACATTCCCGCCATATCGTTTGCCGGATACCTTACCGCCTTTCCCCTTGCGGGACCGTGGCGCTTTCTCATAGCTCACGTGCATCTCTGCGGTATCTCGGGCGACTTAGGCAGTTCGCTCCAGGTCTGGCTGTCTGCAGGACCCCCCCGTTCAGCCTGACTGCTGCGCCTGTTCCGGTAACTGTTCTCTTGAGGCCAACCCGGAAAGACACGCCTTAACGCCACTGGCAGCAGCCACTGGTAACTGGATTTGCAGAGCGAGATGTATACAGATGGTTACAGAGTTCTTGAGTTGCTGCCCCCTTATGGACTACACTGGAGGGACAGTTTTCGGTATCTGCGCTCTGCAACAGCCAGTTACCACTGCCGATTAGAAGAGGTCGAAGACTTCTAATCGGACGGAAAAAGCCGCCGCAAGGCGGCTTTTTCCGTTTCAGGAAGAGAGATTACGACGATCATGAAAGGATCTCAAGAAGATCCTTTTTGTGATCCTGAATTTATTGCTGTTTCAATTTAACTGTTGCGGTCAAACTGTCACTGTTCTTCGCATTTAATCATCGCTATGGCGTTATTTTTTGCGTATGTTTGGATAAAATCAGGCTCTTTCACCCAAAAACGTGTCTTTTTTTTTGCATCCCAAAAACCAAACCATTTCATCAACCATTTATTATTTCCATAATATGTTAACTCTGCTATTTTTTTTGTTTTATCAACATCCCCCCAGTTAAACCCCATACCTCCTATCCCAAGATCTAATGTATCATCAAAAAAAATATCAATGAGTTTATGGTTAATCCTTTTTGAATGTATGGATACAACTATCTGATTATCACTAACAACAAATGGAGATGAATCTTCTTTTAATGAAAGAATGAACCCATTATCATCACATGTTGTTCCCCAAGTTCCAATATCAGAACCGGCATAAGTAAATAATGATACAAATACCAATATAAAAAATATATTTCTCATTTACACACCATTATAAACTTGTTTTATGTATCCGATTGGCAGGTGGAGATCTGTCTCCCCTGAGAGTTCTTCTGATAAATACTTATTGTATAGGGAAATAACCTCACTCTTACTCTTAGTTGGTTGAGGGTATCGAGCAGGGGGAAGACTTGCCCATTCATAGCTCAAAATATCTAAGGCCCCATCTATATCACCATCAATGATAAGTTTTAAAGCCCCTTTCCTTTTATATTTAAGAATTAGCACGCAAAACTCATCTTGTGATTTCGGAGAAAAATCCACAATCCCATATTTTTTGCGATAAGACAGCATTTTAGGATCATTCCATGTATAACCCATTACTTGATATGCTCCAGCCGCAGAAGACTTTAATGGGCCTCTGGTAATTATTATATTAGGGTGATCACTAAAATCTTTATGATAATCTTTTATAAATGACTGCTTACCAAATAATGTTTCATACCCGACCTCACCAACAGTCCCTTCACCAACTCGAATCATTCTCATAAATGCCCGAACTCTGGCTTCATCGAGAGTCATACTTATATTATTAATAGCATCGAGAAAAACCAGCGGATGCATATGCCACGGATTCACCACCATTCCGGCCACACGGTACATCCAACGGAGATCCGTCAAAAATTTCATACTGTAGGCGTACCACTCCGGGGCGTCTCTTTTCAGTTGAGGCGTAAAAAATGCCTTCCATACCGGAGACTCCGACGAGTAATACCACTCGCTGGGGTGTTTCACGCACAGACGATACAGATGCTCCCGCATTGACGGGTTCTGTACCGCGCGCCGGTACAGTTCCGGGTTATACCGGGGGGATTTGGCATCATCAATCTGATCCAGCAACTGCCGGTAGTTGAATGCCACCAGTTTGCTGTAGAGCTTACCGTCATTATTCGCCACGTTGAAAAAAAGCTCAAAAATCTTCCTCACCAGCCCCTTCGGCTGTCTCTTTCCGTCGAGATGGTCAAAGCTCTCCGGGTTATCCTCCGTGGCCTTAAAACCCCGACCGGCCAGGTCATACCGGGATAACATCTGCACATCCGACTCCGCCAGCAGTCCGCGTGACATCCCTCCCTCCGGCCAGTAGCGTTTGCCCTCTTTGTCCGTCACCGCCTGACCTGACAGCGCTATCACCGTTTCGCTCTCCGTGGTTACCAGGCCCTTGTATATTTCCCCGTCCGTATATTTCAGATATACCGGTATATCCTTCGGACAACGGGCAAAGGCGGGAGTGTCGCGCCCCACGCCTTCCGGGTTACTCAGGAAGCGCGGCAGGTCATCCGTTGTCAGGCATTCGATATGCACCTGATAGCGTTTTTCATGCCCGTTATCCGTGGGTATCTGAAAATAGCCCAGATGACCCACCGGGGCACCGGCTTTAATCGGGTAAGGCGTCGGACACACCACCGTATCAAACTGCACTGTTTCGCGTGACGGCGGCAGGAACGGCGACCACCACGCCGGACGGATGATACTGTCACGAACCGGAACCAGATTCCCTTTATCGCATACTGTCCATACCCGGTCTCCGGCGTTAAGGTTCATCCTGCCCGTCACCGGCTCCGCCAGCGTAACGTGCGCATACTGCCGTCCGTTACTCCCTGTCATGGTGTCAGCACTTACCGCTTTATCCCATATCACACGTGTACCGGGCGGCAACTCTGCCGCCACCGACTGCCGGGACGCGTCCGCATACGCATTCAGATGCTGTCCGTCTGCAACCTTAAACGCCGTACTGTCCTGCTCCGGGTAGGCCAGCCAGGGCGCGAGGTGCATATACAGGGTGTAAAAGGTCAGTCCGCTCTCTGCCGTTTTCCCCGGCTGAATACGATGGCGAATGAGTACAAAAGACCCGGAGTAGTGTAAATCCCCCCAGTACCACGGCATGCTGAGATAATCCCGGTTTATCCGGTACGCCACCACTTCACCATCCGCCATGCAGCGCACGGGCTGCTCTCCCTTAAACGGCACAGGAAAATCCACCGCCTCATTCATCGACTGACCGCTGAGCGCACACCACGGGGTTGAGGTATCCGTGATGTGAATTCCCCCGTGCCACATACCATTACGGCCTATCAGCCAGTGCCCGGTTGCCTCGCCCTCCAGATGTGCCAGCATCTCCTCAAGATTACTGAACTCCCCGCCCCGGTTATTTTTAGGCACCGGCCAGCAGATAGCGGGGAACTGTTGGCCGTTTTCCGTTTTCGACATAACAAATCCTTCTGGTTCATATGGTTAAATATCGCGCCATCATACACCGGATGAAACTTAAGCAGAATTTCCCCATACAACACATAATGTTACGTAAAACTGCACAGACAGGAGGTTTCCATGAAACGCCAGAGACTGACCGAAGCCGAAGAACGCCGCCTGGCGGAAGCCATTGCCGCTGAAGCTCGCGCCCTGGGACTGACGAAAAAAGACAAAATGCCACAGGAAACAAAGCGACGCCTCCGGGCACGGATACTTAAAGCCATTCTTGATGAACGAACGGCCAGCAGAAAGCGGGAAGCCGCCCTGGCTGCCGGACAGGAGCCGGACGACGCCTTCACCTGGCAACCATTGCGTCGTAGATAAAAAAATCATCGGCATCAGCTTGAAAAAGTGCCAAAAGAACATAATTAAGAAATGGGAAAGTACCCACCAAATTAAATAAAAAGGAGCATCTAATGGGATTAAACGATCATGAATATGTAAATTTTTCACAAGATCACGAACTAAACTATCATCTGCGTAAAGTAAACAAACAGGAATCAACTGCAAATCGGGCTACATTACGTACGATGGGTGCCGAGCTAAAAGCCCATCTGAAAAAAACTTACCTGACTCACGCTGAATTCCATGCCTATATCAAGACCCAACTACACCGCCTGAGTTGATAAGACAATAAGCCCTACGGGGCTTTTATTATGCACTGATTTAACATAATCCCTTAATTGTACGCACCGCTGAAACGCTCTCAGACGCTTTCTGACGCAAAAACCGTAAAAAGGGATGTTTTCCCCAGGGTAAACCGGGAAAATGCGTCAGGAACGTTTTCAGCGCGTTGCATGACTATGCATGAAACTGAATGGCGAGCGGTTTGGGCGCGTCCGGTGTCTCAAAGGCTTATTTTCGGATGTTTTCGTCCTCCGGCGTCGTTTTTCCGGCTCCTCCTGGTGGCCAGAAGCAGCACCGTAGCGGTGCCTGCCTCACAGTGCTGGATCCAGCACCGCAGCACCGTAAGCAGCACTCCCCCCATAAAATCAGGCACTGTAAGCAGCACCGTAAAGGAAAAATCCAGCCACAATCCAGCACCATAACAGGCACCGTTACAGTGCCTGTTGTTGATTAACGCCATGATTAATAAGGATTAGCACTGTAACAGTGCCGGTTACAGTGCCTGATCCAGCCACAATCCGGCACCGTTGCGGTGCTGCGTATGGCGGAAAAACGTAAATTTTGCCACCTGAAATAATTTTAATGCACTGATTCTAAAGAAAAATCATGCAAAACACAGTTTTGCGACAGGTGTGGTGACAGCAGGTCAGAGAAGGGGCGGATTCAGATATGAATCCGGGCCAGATCCGGGCATTAAGGGGTTCCCGGAAACATGAATAAAATTGCCAGTGCACGGGGATTTTTAATCCCCTGCCCCGTTGAGCCACTCCACGGCGAATAAGGGAAGGTAAAGCAGACGCACCGTTTTCGGTGGGCCTGCTTTACATGTCCTGCCCGGCGTTCACTGGTGTTTATGGCGGGGGAACTGAACCACCGGACGGGTGGAAACATGTGTATTTCTGTGTGCCCCTGTGTAATCCGGTGGATTTGTGTGTGACCGGAAGTTAATGCTAATGTACGCATACACTAGCATTAACAGAGAGGGGATTACCCCTCTTTTCTTCCGCTTCCGGATGCCCTGATTCTCTCCTGATACAGACGCTTTACCCGTTCAATTTCTGCCAGCGTTGCGGACCAGTGTAGTCTGGCGGCATGACGATATCTGGCAGCCATTTTTTCCACGGCCTCCGGGGTGCTGTCGTTGCTGCGGTGCTGCCGCCCCTTATCCCCGAATAATTCCACAATCAGCCACTGGCTCCCCGTTCTGCCAAACAACGCATTGCACAACCGTTTAACGGTCAGTGGTGTTAAATCCGGGTCAGGGTCATATGCTATGGTGGCAAAAATAAACCGCAGCATTTCCGAGGTTTTGTAACGCTTCACCGCTGCCGCCAGACGTGCGCCACGTTGCGGGGCTTCCCAGCGTTCATCGCTGTATCCGGCCAGTTCGGACAGGTAATCCCTTTCAAGATTTTCAGCGGTGTAACATCTGCCGCCGAGAAACATACGCATGGCTTTTCTGGTTTCGTCCCTCATGTTTCACACCCTTGTTAATGCTAATGTATGCATACGTTAGCATTATTGTGTTATCGGGGCCAGCGCGGTGGATTTGTGTGTGGCAAGGGGATTAAGGCTAATGTATGCGTACATTAGCCTTAATCTGTATCAACAGAAACAAATATCATGGTTCGTAGAACCTCCATACAGCGAACTTTTGCAGAAACTGAGCGGGGGTATCAGGGGTTCCCCCCTGAGCGCGTCGTTTATACACGGAATTTATTGCGTGTATACATCGCTGTCGTGCCTGTACTTCTGGAGAAGTTAAATTAAACAGGTCGCAAACCTACATTACATCCCACACAACGACCCACACATAAAAGCACGCACCCCACAAAACGACCTACATTTAAACCTACAAAAAAGACCACACCCCCACAGACAACCCACATAATTACCCACACATTTCAGAAATACTTTCCGGGACAGACACACACACTGACACACAAAAACGTGTGTCTTTCCGTGTGCCATTGTGTGTGACGGACTGATTCAGCCCGCTGCCTCCTGCGCGGCTTTCCTTGCCCTGTCCGCCTTACGCTGACGCGCCCACAACTGCCGGAGTTGCTTTCGTGCACGTGTCCGCTGTTCCTCTGTCGGCTCCCCTGCCGGATTACCGTCAAGGCCGATGCGCTGACAACCGTCCGCCACTGCCCTGACGTAATTAATCCGGTTGGTGTATAACGCCAGCGATGATTTCAGCATTTCCAGGGTGAAAGGCAGTCCCCGCGTTTCCACATCCGCCATCAGTTCAGCCGTTATCCCGACCTTAAGCGGCTGCGGCTTACGGAAACTGAAAACCACTGGCCAGAATCCTTCAAGAAGTGCGCGAGCCTCTTTCAGTCGTTTTGCTTTTCCCGGTGTCATGTCTTCCTGTTTCCCGTTCGTTGTCGTTCGTCTGAGGTGTCGGGGCAGTGCCCTGACCAGGCGTTTGTGGCACTGCCGGCATCGGTGGCGGTGCTACAAAACATATCCTGTCCCGTCGATGGGGCAGGATATCACGTCCGTTCGTTTTCATCGTCCGGGGTGCAGGGGTGGCACTCCTGCCAGGCGTTTTGCTGAACGGCCATCATCGATGGCGGTTCAACAAAACATATCCTGTCCCGCCTTTGCGTTCGCCGTTCGCGCATCGCTGGCCAGAACTGACTAACACACTGACCATCACGCCGGGTCACTTTGTCAGATGTTAAAAAATCACGCGGTAAACGCCGTTATGCGCGGGTTTGCACATGCAGCTTCCGTGCGTCACTTTGTCAAAACGTCAAAGTGACGCACATCAGGAACCGCCGGAACGTTCATGTTGATGACGGCAACATGCACACAACGCAGACAGAAAATCGCGCACATATTCAGCAAAAAATAAGCGTCACGGGGTGTTAATTTCGCGCAGCCCACGCACGACGGGGCTTGTGTGATAATTTTCAGTGACGTCACCTGGCGTGATGACCAGGTGACGCACAGCCGGACGTAAACACCAGTAACGGAGACGGGAGAACGTGAACAAACAGCAGCAGACCGCGCTCAACATGGCGCGATTCATCAAAAGCCAGAGCCTGACATTGCTCGAGAAACTGGACGCACTGGATGCCGACGAACAGGCCACCATGTGCGAACGGCTGCACGAACTGGCGGAGGAACTGCAGAACAGCATACAGACGCACTTTGAGGCGCAGTACGGCACGGAACCATAAAGGGGCAGGCGAAAGCGGTTGCGGCTTGTCCGTGAGCGTTTTCGCCTGCAGACAAGCCCGGAGGGCGCGTCAGGACATGGGCTGAAAGGAACACCGGCGCGTAAGTGCTCAAATCAGACTTGCAGAGAAATTCCGCTTCCTCGCCCACTCGCTCACTACGTTCGGTCGCTGGGGCTGCGGCGAGCGGTGGCGGCTCTCTCATAACGGCAGACGTTTTATCCACAGAATCGGGGGACAAGCCGGACAGAACATGTGAGCAAAAAGCACGAACAAAAAGGCCGCGGCGGTGCCGTTTTTCCATAGGCTCCGCCTCCCCCTGACGAGCTTCACACTTTCCGAAGCTGCAAGTCTAGGATTTGACGAAACCCGATGTGGCTTCAAGATCATCACCGTTTCCGGTGAATCGCTCCCCCCTGCGACCCCCACATTCCCGCCATATCGTTTGCCGGATACCTTACCGCCTTTCCCCTTGCGGGACCGTGGCGCTTTCTCATAGCTCACGTGCATCTCTGCGGTATCTCGGGCGACTTAGGCAGTTCGCTCCAGGTCTGGCTGTCTGCAGGACCCCCCCGTTCAGCCTGACTGCTGCGCCTGTTCCGGTAACTGTTCTCTTGAGGCCAACCCGGAAAGACACGCCTTAACGCCACTGGCAGCAGCCACTGGTAACTGGATTTGCAGAGCGAGATGTATACAGATGGTTACAGAGTTCTTGAGTTGCTGCCCCCTTATGGACTACACTGGAGGGACAGTTTTCGGTATCTGCGCTCTGCAACAGCCAGTTACCACTGCCGATTAGAAGAGGTTGAAGACTTCTAATCGGACGGAAAAAGCCGCCGCAAGGCGGCTTTTTCCGTTTACAGGCCGAAGATTACGCGCAGCGGCAAAGGATCTCAAGAGGATCTTTATAAGATCCTCCAGAAAACGGGATCACCAACGTAGGTCTGAGGTTGGCATAAAAGTGACAGATCTCACGAAATCCATCACATCATAGTTGATTTGCATACTGGTAGGGATAATGCAGTCTTTCGCTTCATAGAGATCCACCCATCCAAAAGCACGCCTCATAATAACTTGAGGAGGGATGCTTCTAATTGGATTACCAATATTTTCATGTACCCATTGGCGGGACATCACTGGTTGTAATGGTTCTGGTAAGACATTTGGAAATATCCAGTCTTTGACCTTATCGTTTTGAATCTTTAACACGATTGCCTGTAACACTCGCCCATCGCGCTTAAATGACAAGAATAAACCTTCTCTTGCCATCTCCAGGCTAAGTTCAGGATCTCCAGAGGATGCTGTAGGAGGGGTCTTATACGTAATTAGCCCACTTTCAGTAAGCTCATGATAACTCTTTCCCAAGCTGCTAATTAACTCGTTAATATTAACCGTCATTAGTACAGTCCCATTTTACTATTTAATTCATGTATTTTTGTTCTGGCCGCTTCTATCTGGTTCTCTGTTGCACCATGTTCTTTCAATGCAGGCTTAATGGCATCCAGATTACGATCTGCAGCAGCACGAAGATTGCGAGAGTCCAGTTCTATTTGCGCCGGTGAATTACGCTTACCATAGGTTTCACTCATTTTCTGATGAACCTCTTTAGGAATAACTATTGCTGCCACATCTCTAGAAGCAAACTCAATATCTTCTGGAGTCATTCCCGGATAATTAGCCTTGATATACGCTTTAACAGCCGCCGCAGACGGCATATGATCAGCCTCATATTTCCCCTGACGGGAACGGCGTTTAAAGTCGCTGTAGAGCTCCACTTCCAGGAACTCCACCGGCGGCTTGCTGAGATAAATATAAATCGGCGGGATATCCGGGAATGGCAGGATCAGAATGTAATCCGCAAAATCCCTTTCTTCCGGGGCCGGGCTGGTTGTGGCGTGTAATCCCGTGTCATCCGGTAACGGATCCACCATCACCGGATTCGGCAGCACAGGCGGGTACTGATTTCCCGTGTGGTACGGTACATCAATCCCCGGATTATCCGGCGTCCAGATGAGTGTGATACGCGGCTCTTCCTCCGTGGTGAACGTGTACGCCTGTCGTCTGCCGTCCCACTCCATCCGGCGCACGCGCACCCTGTCCTGTCCCGGTGGCGTATGCCAGCCATGCGGAACGGGGTTCCCCTGACTGTTCGTCTCCCAGGTAAAGCGAACACGGGTTGGCACTTCCCTGGCCTGTTCGGCCCTCATACGGTCGATAAAGTCCTGTTCCCCGTCATTCAGCCGGCCGGGCATCATCCCTATCAGAAACGCCACCAGTGGCAGCTCCGCAACCCCGATCGCGGTTTCGCCCACAACGGCCCACGTTCCCCGGATGGCAAAATTCCCCGCCACCGGACGCAGAACGCTCGCCCCGGCAATTGCCGCTCTGGCCCGTTGTGCGCGCTCTGCTTCCTCAACCGCACGCTGATAATCCATTTCTTCGTGATGGCCGTTCCACCATTTCCACAGTGCACTGCGTTTCTTCGGCTTCGGGATATCCTCCGGTGCAACCGGTTTTTTCTTTTTGACCATCTGCGCACGCTGCGGGGCTTCCGTGTCCGTCACCGGGTCAGTCTGCGGAACGGCCTGATAAATCCCCATCGGTGCAAAGTTGGTATGCGGCTCCCGCTGGTCGCCCGCGTCGTTGCATCCCTCACCGCGCAGACAGGATTTTGCAAACACCCGGTTACGTTCCCGTTCTTCCTCCCGGCGTTTTTCTTCGGCTTCCCGTTCAGCCCTGCGTTGTGCTATCAGTTCCGCCTGCTTTTCGCGGGCGATTTGCTCAGGAGACGGGCCAGGGCCAATCCATCCCAGCGGAGCACGAATACGGTTAGAGCCGGTGGGGCAACCACAACGGACCAGACAGCGGTCAACCGCCACCTGAACCCCCATAAATTTGCGCATATGCGGCGTCGCCCCCTGAACAATCGTGCCGGGTTTGCCACACGCCGGGCAGACCGATGTTTTATCGCCCACCCGGATAACACCGAAGCCAAAAATATTGACCTGACTCAGGGGGATTGACGAAATAAGGCGTGCGCCGGTGGTGGTCTTGTCGCAGCTCAGGGCCAGTCCAAATCCGTCAATATCGGGACGATAAGCCATTACGCCCCCTTAACAGCAACCAGAAAATCCGCTGGCATCGGTACCCCTTCGCGCTCGGTGAAAGTCAGCGTTTTACAGGGCGTACTGATGATTTCATCACCGTTATCAAGCAGGCTACTGACTACCGCAATCCCTTTCCCGTCGATGGCCCAGGAAAGCCCGGCACTGTTCGCAATTTTCGCCGTCGTGCCGTCCGGATAGCTTACCGTGGCCCCTTCGGTGACGACCGTTGCCCATTCACCATTATCGAGCAGCCCCTGCAGGCACTCTTCCGGTGGCGTGCCGGGATCATCCACCACGCCCCCCATACGGGTCAGACTGCCGGCAACGACGGCACGATAGATCCTTTTGACCGGATGCAGCCGGATATGTTCTGCGCTGCGTTCAATCACAGCGAGAGCATCGGGGTGCATATTTGCCAGCTCTTCCGGGGTGAATTCATGCGATTTATCCAGCTCTGCCAGTTCTTCGGCAGTCAGTTCGTTGGTGTACTGTTTCAGCGACATACTTTTCCTCACATCTGATATGGTTATTACTGCACCAGATGATACCGGAAAGGAATTAATCTTCGGACTATACCGATGATAATCTTGACAAAAAGCCTTCCCCGGACGGAGACAGACATGAACAAATCCCCCCGCCATAAACTGAACAAAACCGATAAACGCCTTCTTGATGCCCTGGTTGCTGCCGGGTATGAGCATGAAAAAGCCCGTGACCTCATCCAGAAGCACGTTTACATACTCCCCCGGGCCGATCTGTATCATGTGGCCAGTGAAATCCGTAACGGCGTGTCCCCCACGCAGGCTTACACAGCGGTATACCAGGCAAGACGCATTCGTCTTGCCCGTAAATACCTCGAGCCAGAAGATGGAAATGAGGGAGGACTTACGATAATAGACTTTCCTGGTGTTGGTGAAACACTGGAAAGAGACAAAGAATATTATAATCTATACAAAGAGAATGTTGCAGAGTTAGACCTAGTTGTATGGGTAATAAAGTCTGATGAAAGAGCTTACGCAATTTCTCAAAAGGTATATAACGATATATTGCTACCTAATATAAAAAAATGCCCTGTTGTCTTTTTCATAAACCAAATAGATAAAATAGAACCAACAGAAGATGATGAAGGTGAACTTCTTTGGGATAAAAAGAGAAACGTGCCGACAAAAGAGCAGTTAGCTAGTGTAAATGAGAAAATACTAGAAGTAAGTACTGCCTTTTCTGTTCCTGCTTCATACATTATACCTACATCAGTCAAAAGAAAGTTTAATATTTCTAAAGCAATGGAGACAATAATAGACATCCTCCCAAAGGAGAAAAAATATGCTCTCTATCGCGAAGCAGGAGAAGAAATAAAAACAGAAAAAATGGCAGAAAGCGCAGAAAAGGGCGTATGGGACACTATTAAAGAATGGACAGGTGAAGCCTGGGATAACGTCAAGGATGTAGTTGTTGAAGTAGTAGCAGCAACTGTTGTTGCAGCAGGTAAAAAACTATTATCAAAACTTAAATTTTGGTAATTCATTAAGATTCAGGGTGATTGTCATCCTGAATCTTAATTTCAACGCTTACTAACGAATTTTGTACTCACCAGCTTAAATCATCATCTCATCATTATTTATGGTTCAGACATTCCTCTATGGCCATTTCTGTGCTGTATGCAACACGCGCAAAATATACACTTTACCCCACTGGCTATCGACCTCATAAACCAGAACAAAATGCGGGTGAATAACCAGTTCCCGGGTACCTTCCACACGACCGTTGCGACCTTTATACGGCTGCCCGGCCAGGCTGCTGGCTGAATAACCAATCCGTTCGTCCAGTTCAATGGCGGCCATCAGGTTCTGCTCCGCAATGTACTCACGAATGCGCTTCCTGTCCTGGCTGGCCAGCATGGTCCAGAATATCTCCATCATTTACCGGCGACCTTCCTGCTCATTTCATCCCGCCATGCTGCAGCAGAGGATTCGACCATGTCATGGGGAAGCACATCGCCGTGCTCGAGTTGCTGACGTCCTGCCGCAACCTGGTCGCGGAACCAGGTATTATGCTGCCGTTCAACGGTCTGGCGCATAAAATCCCGGATTAACTGAGAGCCATTACGGTCCATGCTTTTTGCAGCGGCCATAAAAGCATCCTTCAGTTCAGCGTCGATTCTTAAACTCATATTAACCTGTGCCATTTATCACCTCGTCATTACCACGTATATACACAGTATATAACGATTCAGATATCGTCACCAGAATATGCCGCGCCAGCGGCATGGAAGGCGGCACTCAGTTGTTGCATATGATACCGGAGTAAAACCGCCGAAGCCCGGCGTGAGCCGGTACGGATTGATAGATTTCACCTTACCCATCCCCAGCCCTGCCAGACCATACCCGCTTTCAGC
>ERZ1026894.1660-NODE-1660-length-12718-cov-24.060886_pt1 | contig 12718 bp, 7 predicted proteins | sample MGYA00380177_ERZ1026894 | MGnify/ENA primary metagenome ERZ1026894 (study PRJEB33269, sample SAMEA4719813) | human gut metagenome | biome: human-associated habitat; feature: organic feature; material: feces | place: Cameroon | collected 2013-10 ... | reverse complement strand
TATCTTGGGGACTCTAAGTGTATCCCCGAAATAATCGGACTGCAAAATTACACATTTTTATTTGATTATGTGTAGGTTACGAGTTTTAACCCCAAACTTTTATAAATATTTAACTTAGTTTGCGCTTTTCTGCTCAGGATAAGCAAAAAAAAGCTCCCTCAGCACAAAGACCGAGGGAGCCGAAATGAAGTCTATTTAAAGCCCTACTTCGTGGGCTCGAGAGAAGATATATAACTTACTTTAAAATCACCTTCTTGCCATTGATGACAACAAGACCCTTGGCAGACTTGCTTATGCGCTTGCCGTCGATAGAGTAAACCTTGCCAGCCTTAACAGCCTCGCTGACAGAGATGTTGCTGATGCCAGTTGCAACCTTCTCAGCCTCTTTAGCCTCATCTATTATCTTCTGAGCCTCACGCAGGATTTCGTCAATTCTAGCCATCATCGTGTTGAACTGCTCCTGAGTCAAGTCTTCCTGATAAAGCTTCATGTACATCTGGGTTAATTCTACATTGAGGTCATCCAGCTTGTTAAAGTACTTATCCTTTACTGTTGGACACTCAGAGTCAAGGGTAGAGACGTATTCATCCATCTTCTGAGAAGCTGGATAATACTTTGCGTTGAACTGAGCCATCCACTCATCCTTCTGTGCCTGAGCATACAAGCCAGAAACATTCTCCTTGAAATAACCAAACTCCTGTGCAAAGCCATCAATCTTGTCCTCTGTATAAGGAGCCGCAGGATCGGCTGGAGCCTGAGCAAACTCAGCAGCAAGGTTCTTCCAATACTCTGCTGATTCATTTACCATAGAAAGGTCATACTCTGGGAAATCCTTCTTTACCTTTTCCATTTCTTCATTCAATGAAGCGAGCGTTGCTGTGATGTCTTCCACCAAAGTGCTAGCTTTCTTTGATGCAGCCAAGAGGGCATCAGCCTTTTTGCTGATGGCATCAAACTGGTCACACATCTTCTTAGCCTGCTCTGCTGACTCTACAGGACTACCCATCATGATAGGCATATAAACCTGCATCATGTCAGCATCCAGCTCATCGAAAGCTGGTGCATAATAATTCTGCACGTTCTCAGGAACCTGTCCCAGACACTCAGACTTATGCATAGCAGCATTCTGATAGGAGGTATTCACCTGGAAAGAATAAACCTCCTGCGCTGCATTCTTCACTGCATCCTTGAGACCATCGGCTATCTCGTTTACAGAAGCCTGATAGTTTTCAACCTCAGCTGCAGTAAGCGTCTTTGCTTCATACTTTGCCTTAGCCTCATCTGCAATCTTATCAAGACTTTCCTTGTTGTAATTCAACGAGTATTTGGTATCCTCTGCATCAGGATACTTGTCGTTGATTTCCTTCAGCATAGCGTCGATGTTCTGCTGCACTTCTGCGATAGACTTCACAAGTGCATCATACTGCTCCTGAGTTGCAAGAGTCTGACCCTCTTCTGCTGCAGCCGCAAAAGGCTGAGCTGCTGATACTGAAACCGCTGGCGCTGCGCTCAACATGAGCATTGCCGCAAAAAGTAATTGTTTCTTCATAATCACTCACATTAAAAGTTAATACTAAAAATTATTATCTCACTATTTTATATACACTGTTTCCCTGCTTCACGATATAAATGCCATGACGCATCTCCTTGTCTGATACCCTGCGGCCATTGAGGTCGTAGAATACCTTCTTACCATGACGTGACGGGATGGCTGTAACGGAACTGATACCCGTTGAACTTGCCGGTGTCACGATGAGTTCCTTGGAATTGTAAGAAAGTTCACCCTTCTTGCTGCCGTTAACTACCAGCGCATAGGTGGCATCTGATTCCAGACCAGAGAATGCAAACTCAGTCTTGCCATGGGTAGAAACCTTCTGGTAGGCTGCTACCGGTTCGTGAATCAGAGCATTGCATCCCAAAAGGACATCATCGATATAGAAAGCACCGGAAGTACGCTGGATGACATTCAGTCTCACAGAATCAGCCAACTCCGGCAACTCATAGCTATAGGTATCTCCCGAAGCCATGTCAACACCGCCCTGCAAAGTAGCTATCTGCTTCCATTCTCCATTCTGATAAGCCTCTACTGCCAAGGTTGCCTTGGTTGAAGAAGATGACTTGGCGAAGAACTTGACAGAAGATATACGGTTGCCGGCAGATGCCATCTTCAGATAGGTATCTATCTTGTTCAGACGGAGGCAAGGTGATTCCTCGCCATAATTGTTCATGCTCAGGTTACCATTGGTTTTCCAAAGCGATGGCATACCCTCGAGTTCTTTGCTGAAATCATAGCCCTTCTGAGTTTCCTCTGTTGCATAAACCAACTTATGCAGGGTGACCACGTAATCATCTGCTGCTTCCATACCTTTCCATGAAGCCGTGAAGCCTGTTTTACCGACTGCGGTAGCCTTTACATCAGTCACATAATACTTGCTGAAAGGAATAGCGGCAGTAGTAAACTGCTGGGTGTAGACATCAGAAGAATAAGAGCCACGGCTTGCCTGCAAGGTAATCTCATAGGTGGTTTCAGGACTCAAGCCCTCAACATGAAGAGAAGGCTGTGCTGCTGTATACACCTTATTATTATAGAGCGGCAGAGATTCCTTCTTTCCATTCACCACGAAACTGATGTTCAGAACATATCGCTTGGCAACAGGCACATCTGTCCATCCTACCACAATACTGCTATCCTGGACCTCAGTAACCTTCACGTCAGGTGTATTCAGTTTCAGGTTCAGTCCGCCGAGCATGAGATTGATGACGCCATCCTTCTCCTCGATATCATCCAGTGACATCACCTTGCCACCCGCCCAGGAAGTCAGATTACATTGGGTTACATTAGATGTTCCAGGGAACGGATCTCCCGCACGGGTATTGTCGGTAAGCTTGTTATCAGCCTCAACGATATCCACACGCTGATGAGTGCCAGTGATGTTCAACTCATTTTTCTCCCAAGCCTTTGCATCATAATCGATATGCCAGAGCAACATGCCATGACCCGGAATGAACGCATCCCAGCCCTTCTGCTGGCGGTTCTCCATGATGAAGTATTCCTGATCATTGGTTCCTCCCACAGGCACCATGTATGCCTTGTTGCTGTCGTTCAGGTCAGGCAGAACATTGAGGGTATCTACCCCATTCTTCAACACGGTCAGGTCGAGCCATCCCAGACAGGCACGCTCATAGGCAGAGAATGCCGCAGGCGTATTGCCATTGTTGTTGTAAGAAGCCTGTGCCATGGTATCGAAAGAACCAGGGGCGAAGGTTGTTATACCATAATTTACATCATAATGGTCGGCAAGACCCAGCACATGACCGAATTCATGTACAAAGGTACCGATGCCCGCAGGCTGAGGTGTGATGAGGGTACCATTGATTTCGTTGCTGCAGGTATAGTTGCCTACCTCTACTCCATTCAGTTTCAGCGAAGTTTCGCTGAGTCCTGCATCTTTAGCCATGTCTGAATAATAGGCAGAATGTGGCCAGATAGCATTGCCATCACCCGAATCAGCCTCACCCTTTCCGGCATAGAAAAAATAGATGTTGTCAATGTAGCCATCCTGGTTATGGTCATACTGGGAGAAATCAACCGATGGGGCAGCAAGTGTACAAGCCTCTCTCACGAATTCCTCCAGACGGACAGGATCATCTACGGAAGAGCCTTTGTTGGCTCCATAATAAGAATATTTCTCAGGTAATGTTACAGGACCGATGACATCAAACTGAGGTTGGAATCTGCCATTGGAACTGTTCAGGTAGAAATCTCTCGCACTTCCATTGGCACCATTGCTATAAGTAAATCCAGGTTCATTGAGCATGTTGTTGAAGAACTGATGTGCATCGCTACCTACGGTAGAGAATTTGGCATCAGCAAACTGCACCAAGATGACCAATGAGTGAACCTCACCAATGGTAGGGAAATTGTTCAATTTCTCTTTCTGAGGATTGCTGCCGGCTTTCAAAGAAGCATTCCTGCGAGACGAAAGGGTTTGCTGCAACTGCTGCAGACGGGCACGCTTGAAAGATTCAAGGATGGCAGACTTATCCTGACTCTCAACAAACGCCTTGACCTTTGCTGTTCGCTCAGATGCCTCAACTGCCTTGATGCCGCTAGCCTGCACCTTGCCATCCTTCCAATCGGCATACTCGTAATTCCGCTGTCGGGCATTGAATACGACCGGAATGCCATCGGAAGTCAGCGCATAATGGCCGTGCTCATCACCGCGCATCTGGATGGTGAGCCAGGAGCCATCAGCCTGCTTCACCTTCAAGGGCTTAGGATAAGCAGGAATAGCAAAGGTGGTCTGCACGAAGCAGACCACCAATAAGCTGAATATAATGATTCTTTTCATACTTACTTGATAACGAACTTAGCTGTAGCCTTATGACCAGCCTTATCAGTTGCCTTCACGATGTAGAGACCAGAAGTCAAACCAGAAGTACTGAAAGCAGCACCTGAAGTCTTGCCTACGAGTTTGCCATTTACACTGTAAACCCAGATTGCATCAGCACCCTCGGCAGAAATCTGCCCATCAGCAGCCTTGATAACCAAAGCCTCTGCATCCTCTACGTTCTCGATACCACTTACAAAGTTCTTGAAAATGGTTACATTGATAGTAGCTGAGAACTCACCGAACTTAACGGTAACTACATCGATACCCTGCTTCTTACCCTTGATAACCAGGTCGATGGTGTTGCCATGAGCCTTACCAAGAGTAGCAATGGCATTATCCTTAGAAGTAGAAACCTCCAGGTCTGACTCCAAGTCAGGGTTCTCCATGCCGTATACAGAAACCTTGACAACAGCAGTACCCTCATCGGTAGTACCTACAGTTACGTCATCAGAGCTGACAGCAAATGCCTTTGCGATATTGTTGAAGTAAAGAGTAGGAATCTTGCTTCCGTCCTCTTTCCAAGGCTCAGCAAGCTTATTTCCGTAAGCATACTGCAAACCTGTGAAGAAGTCCTTGTCCATCTCCTTGGTTGCCTTGTAGGCGCCATCTACGCTTGTAGCATCTGTGCTACCCACATTGTTGGTAGTGTAGTTGCCAGACAGGCGAGTTTCTTTCTTTGGAGTCTCACCAGCAGAATATTCCTCGTCAGCAATAGTCTTACCGGCAATCTGATGAACAGTAGCAGGAGCGCTTACCTCTTCACCATCCTGTAATGCCTTGACAGAACCATTGAATACACAGTTCTTTGCAAAACCAGTACCACCATTCCAGTCGCTCTCCATTACACCAATGATACCACCGGCAGCATAACCGTTCCAGGCAGACTTCTTGGTAGCTACGACATCAGCATGGCTGACAACATTAGAGATTTCGTTGAAGTAATTGTCACCGACGAATCCACCTACAGTATTTTCAGCTGTCAACTGACCGCGAACCTCGCAGTTAGAGAACGTACAGTAATCATGAGGAGTACCTGCAATACCGACAATACCACCCAAAACGGTCTTGGCTGTGGCATTGACATTTGCATAACATGCGTTTACACTAGAGCCTGAACGTGTCTGACCAACAATACCACCTACATTCTCAGTGTTAGGCAAAGTAATCTCACCCTGGAAAGAGCAGTTATTAATCTTGGTCTTAAGATTAGCGCTACCAACGAGACCGCCCGCAGCTATAAAGCCCTGGTCATCACCTGCAATCTTGGCACCATAAACAAAAATGCTGTCTACATTGGTAGCCTGGCCCTTACCATCATAAGTATAATTGGTCTCACCTGCCAACACACCTGCATACTGGTTGCTATTTGTCACCTCTACAGTAGGATTCACAAAAATCAGGTTCTTGGCAATACCATTGAGGTCGAGTGTACCAAACAAACCTGCATGGTCCTCAGTTGTCTTCACACCGAGATTATAGATAGTATGACCGTCACCATCCAGAGAACCAGTGAAGTTCTTGACAGGAGCCCACCACTGTGCAGCCTTAGACATATCAATATCAGCTACCATCTTGTAGTTCTTGGTTGGCTCCAGAGCCAGCTGCTGGAAGTCACCAGTAGTAGAAATCAGGTATGGATCCTCTACGGTACCTGTACCACCCTGTTCAAACTTGGTGAAAGGAAGGTCGTAGAAGTTCATGTCATACTTATTGTTCGCTCTATCCTCGAACACGACAAACATCTGGCGCTTGCCCAATTCGTCCATAACAGGGAAACTTGCCTGTGAGAAGACATAGTTATCATCACCACGCCATGACTTGATAACGGTACCGTCGAGCGTGGAAACTTCCAAGACGTTATCGAGTTTGTTGCTGCCATCCTCGCGACGCTTCTTGGCAATATATACATACTCCATATCATCATTGGTATTGAAGAGATATGGGTTGAGTGATGTGCTGTTGATTAATGGAGTGAAGTTCTCTGCCTTTGTGCCCAAGTTAAGTCGGTCCACATGATCGATGGTGCAATCAGGGTTCACCCAAGCGATAGGAGCAAGAACCTCACCAGCCTCATTAGACTGTGCCTTTGACAAAGCAATGACATACTGGTAACCCTGCGCATTGGCTGTAGTTGGGTAACGGTCGAAATTAGAAGAGATGGCATTGCCATCAATGCTCTGTGGCAACACACAAACCTTCTCGCAAGAAGGAACATCAACCAACTGAATCTGCTGACCTGAACCTTCGCTTGTACCTATGGTCTGCAAGAACCACATCTGGTCTGACTTACCATGGATGGTATTCAGTAAGCCCCTCTTGTTGCTTGTTACCTTGTCGCAGATATCCTTCAACTTACCATTCTCTGAGTCGTAAACGGCATAAGAAATCAAGTCTCCATCCAAAGCAGGAGCATAATCGTGAAGTCCTACCACATAGTTCAATTTGCCGCTGTTGCTGAAGTAGCCCTTAGACAAATCATTGTTGCCGAAGAGACCGAAAGCAGCAGAACGGTATGGAGTGCCCTCTGGTGCATTGATGGAAACACGGAGGCTATCCACCTTATCGAAACTCTTATCGAAAGTTCTCAATACCAGGAAGTTGTCCGGCTCCTGCTTAATATCCGTGGAACCATCACCTGCATCGGTTTTTGTAAATGGCTTATCATACTCTGCCAGAACATAGTAAGGAGTACCATCCACATTCATACAGTTGAAGCAAGAACCCTGAAGATAGGTAATCTTGTTGTCAATATCAAAGTTGAAAGTATGCTCTACAGTCCAGTCTGTCTGTCCATTGGCAGGAGGTGCGATGACATCGATACTATACTTCTCATCAGACTCGTGAGTCATGATGAGACGCTGGTAGCTATTCCATCCCTTTGAAGCATCGAATACAAGACCGGTACCCTCCATCTCGAACTTGATTTCACCTGTATTGATATCATAGGCACGGGTGAGGTACTTGTTTGAGCCATTGAAGGCATCGTGGAACTCCACCAGGATTTCGTTAGACTTCTCGTCTCTATCGAAGAGTTTCTTGGTAATAGGACCGTATGGAGTGATGTCTGCCACATGCTTCCATCCTTCAGGAACCTTGACGCTGAAAGAACCTACCTGCTTGTGGTTATTATCAAACAGGGTAATCTTTGAAGACTCGTGGAAGTGGGCTGTATAAAACTCGCTGAAGACAGAGTCTCTGGAAGTAATGTCCTGGGTAAAATACCAGTTGCTTGCGTCTGGAGCAGTTACCCATCCGTAAGTCTGACCCGAAGCAGTATTGGCAGGAGTATCACTACTACGCATAGGAGCATTGCTGACTGTAGCAAAGCCAGCCTGACGCATCTGATAAGCACTGTTGCTGCAATCCACCAAACCAGGAACAGATACCAGGCGATGAATGTCAACATTCTTAAACTTCTTGGCAAACGAAGCCTTACTGGAGGCCATCGCCGCTGTGCCGCTTGCTCCCAGGAGCAAAGTGAGGCAAAGTGTAGATAAAATTCTCATAATAAAAACTTATTAAGTTTATTTGATGATAGATGATTTACGATATGACTGCCATGCTGAAAGCTTGGTAGCAAGACTGCTGGCAGATGGAGCCAACTGGCGAGCCAATGCCGGTGCCTGCTGCTTGACAGAAGCAGGATCCTTCTTTGGAACTGACATGATATATGGCGCCACCATCCAGCAGAAGTTGTTGTAAAAATTAGCCTCTGAAGCACTCTTCGCCTTGAATGTCTGCAAGAGCATGGCAAGGAATTCGCCCGTCTTGTTATTGATGGTATAAGCGGTACCGCCAAAGAATCCGTAAGTTCCATACTCCTCGCTAAACTTCAAGGTAGCAGAAAGAAGACCAGACTCTGAACCCACATAGCCAAGAAGATCCGTATCGAAGAAGGTATCATAGATATAGTACTTACCAAACTTACCCAGATACTGGCTGCTGCGGGTCTCCACACTACCAGTTTCCTCGTTGATAGAAACAGGGAATACCAGTCCCATTTCAGGAATAGCAAGTTCGGTACGGCTCAATTTGGCACGAACCGTCTGGAGTTCCAGCTTTGTATCCTCATTAAAATCGTAATAAGCAAACACGTATTCTCCGGCAATATCCTTGTCGAAATCAAACTGCTTCACGATGAATGAATCGGTAACGGCTGCTACCTGATACTTGATATAATCAGCACGGAGATGACCGGTTGTATTCTCGCTGAGCGATACCTTCAATTCCTTGCTATTGGTATCAACCGAAGCTTTCGCCCACTCAGGAGCATAGATAACCTTCATATCGGTGTTAGAACGGTATGTCTTCGTGAACTCAACAGGCTGATTGTTGCTATAAATCATATTAGCATTGTTCATCTCAAGCACCAAGCCATACTGAGCTACATTGATAACCACAGAATCGGACTCTGTCTTCTTGATAACCAACTTGGCGTTACGTGACTGTCAGGAGTCATTGGCAATAGCAGCCAGCTTCACGGTGCTACCCTCAATGCTGGTACTGAGCCATGAAGGCTCATCGGTATAAGCCTTCATAGGGGTACAGTCAACAGTGACAGCACCCTCGCTGTCGTTAGGTCCAAGCATAGTCTGGGCAGAAAGCACGTTGATGGTGCTCTCAGCCACAGCCTGATAATCGCTATCGCTGCTGCATGAGGCCATCAGCCCCATGGCAGCTATACCTATTATATATATAGATTTCTTCATCTTCATTTTTTATTTGTTTGGAGTCAAATTAGAAAGGAAATACCATTCGATGACAAATATATACTTATCGTCCTTCGTGATAGGCTCTCCTTTGCTTGTACAAGCCAAGGCAATAAAAGTATCGGTGACATAGCCTCTATCAGCCACGATTCCATCATCCTCGAAATCACCTTCCTGAGCAACACCGTGCCATACGATATTCATACCACCATCTCCGAGCAATGCACCCTTATTCAAGTCAGCATTCATCAGCCACAGGGCAGGATATCTATCGCTAGGATCTTCAATCAACTGAGATGGCAGGTTAAGGTTACCCGTCTCTGGGTCGAAGTCCAACCCTATATTATAAGTATATCCACCTGTGGTGAATGTACCCTTCAGCATGTTCTCCTCATCTTCTACCTTAGAGATGGTTATATCGCAAGAACCCTGCATAGCTGAAAGGGTCCAGTTGCCTATCCAGGTATCGATGCTTGGAGCATAAGTTTTCAAGGTAAGAGCCTCGTTGTCTTTGGCTGACAACACGCCAGACTTGCTGACCAGGAAGTCCTGCACCTCATTACCATCCAGAACCACAGGCTCATTTACGGCATGGATACCGGTGGTAGTAATATAGAATGGCTGCTCTACTATCTGACCGTTGGCTGTACGCGAAAGGATGCGGCGTTTGCTGGAATTAATCTCAATCATCTTGCTGGCATCAGTAGAATTGCCTACGCGATAGTTCACACCCAGGCGCTTCTGTACATCAGCGATGCTGTTCAGATAAGAAGTCCAGTCCAGATCGGCAGGAATACGGGTGAATACCATTTCGTTCTCCCACTTCTTTCCTCTTACGAAGATACTGTCTTCAGTAAGCTTGGTAACAACAAACTCCCAGTCGCCCTGGTCACCTTCAATCTCACCATAAGTAGGCTCTCCCAGGAAATGGAAGATATTGTTGTAAGTGTTGAAGGAGAGCACTGGTCCCATGCTGCGGTCTACGGTATAACTGGATGTTACACGCTCTGTAGGGTCAGCGATGGCTGCATCACCAGCCACAGTCACCTTGCCATTGGCAAACTTCATGAGGAAGGTGTAACCGCCACCGGTCATGCCCTTGCCTGTGAAATAATGAAGCTGCCATCCGTTCTCAGAAGATTCCAGAATCTTCTGGGTATTCTCAACGGTGCTCTCGATGCGGTTGGCAGCCGACTCGTCGAAGAATTCCTTGTCATCGTGCAGACACGACTGCAAGCTCATACTGCCCAACAAGCAAACGATAGCTATAAATATATGTTTCATAAATCTATTCTATTTTAAATGTTCCAAATCCAAAGAACTCAACTCATTACCTCTTCGCAGGATGGCTGCACGCAATACATCGATATCCACATCCCATGATTCCAGCATGTAGTTTCTTACGATGTTAAGCTTCTGGTTCAATGCAGATACTGCCTCGTTACCACCTACCTTCTGGGCATCGTTGATGATAGCCTGCCACTGATCTGGAGTATAAGTGATATAGGTTGACAGCATCTCAGCAAAGTCCTCCAGACCCTCTGACATGGCGTATGGAGTAACAAAGCCCTTGCCATGAGCCACAGAATCCTGAACCTGATACCAGTTACCACTTACATAGCCCGACTCGGTAATCTTATTATAAGATGTGTCGTAAGGCTTCTTCTGGTTCAGAATGTGGGTGAACTCGTGGTGCATGGTGTGGAAGTAATACTCTGTCATAGAAGCATAGCTTTCCAGCATGGCATCGGTCAGACTGTTCACCATATAGAGTGTAACCTTCAGACCGCCCTCGGCAGTACCCAGAACTATGGTTCCGTTGCTGTTGTAGGCTGAGCTACCAATCAGGTGGATAACTCTTGGCACATTGTGCTTCACGAAATCAGGTCCCAGCACCTCGGCGTATGAATCGAGCCAGAGATACTTGATGATGATAGCCAACTTAGCTGACTTGGCTGAATCGGCTGGTGTCAGGGTATACTGATAGTCAGACTCGATGTCCTCCATCTTATACTTGAAATCGATGTTGTAAGGACTGGTGTAGTTTTTCTGCAACCACATGTCCAACTGGTCTCTCTCTGGAGAGGTAACAGGGAAGATGGTTGGTCCGTCCGGGTCATTGTCTGAGCAGGCCACGAAGCCCAGGCCCATCACCAATGCCAACATCAACATATATATATTATGTTTCATTTCTTTCTATTACTTTATGTTTTTTACTTATTGCGAGGGTTTGGTGTAACACCTGCTGTGATAACATCCTGTGGCAACTGGATAGCGAGACGTGGGTCACGAGCCTTCATGGTGTCGGTAACGCCTGTAATCTTATAGTTGCTCTTCACATCACGACGGTAGATAGTGATGCCGTAGCGCTTTACATCCTGCATGCGCAAGCCCTCATGAATGGTCATGATTCGACGGAGGTGAAGGATGCACTGCAGCATAGGCTCCTCTGTATCCTTGCTGATGGCGAAGGTTGTATGGAACGCCTTGCGTGGAGTTGGCTTCTCAGGAGTGTAATAAGCGGTAACATCGTCGCTATAGAACTTCTTGACATCATCCAGTGTAAGCTGCACACCATCCTTAGAGAAGGCAGCCAACTCGGTGTTCAGGTCGTCCAAAGCCTCGGCATAATGACCGAGCAAAGCCTGAGCCTCAGCTCTTACGAGCAAAGTTTCATCGGCAGTAAACTCTGCATATACTGCGTGAGGGGTACCGATACCTGCCTGGATATCAGCATATTCGAAATCGTAAGGAACCTTACGGAGGATGTACTTAGAAAGAGAACCTGAGTTGAACACGGTATAATTGAACACCTTGTCGCTAACTCCCCAAGGACCCTCTGACTGGATGGTCTCCTTGCTTGAAACAATAGCACTATGTGCATACTTGTCACCATACTGGAACGGACCACCGATGGCTCCCCATTCAGAAGCAACTACCTGCAACAGGAGGTTTGCCTTTACAGATGAACTGATGTAAGCATTAGGCTGAACCTGCTTGTTAGGAGAAAGAGAAGCCCAGGCTGCCCAGTCTCTCAACATACTCTTGGCATTGCTGCCCAACACCTTGTTGGCATACTCCACAGCCTTGTCATACTTCTGATAATAGAGGTAGAAACGGGCTGCAAAAGCGGATGCAGAGGTAGAAGTGAAATGGAACTTTGGCTTGTCATAAGTTGAGCCTACCAACTTCAATCCTTCCTGCAAGTCCTTGTCTATCTTGGCATAGAGGTCTGCCAGAGTACCACGGTCGTACTTCACGTGCACATTGGTCTCAACGGTTTCCGGGTAAGGAAGACCCAGGTCGCTGGCTGCTGTGGTCTCATCATAAGCCATGCAGAATACGTTTGCCAACTGGAACATGGCATAGGCACGGCACAGGAGAGCCTCACCCTTCTGGGCTGCATAAGAGCTCTGGTCTGCCTGACTGTTGATGTGTTGCAAAGCGATATTGGCTGTTGTCACGGCATCATAGTAAGTTGACCAGTAAGTAGAAGGTGTCTCATAAGGACTGGTCTCGGTGATGTCGGCCCATTCGTATGCCTGCTGCTGGAAACGGTCGGCAGCATCCCAACCGGTATTCAGGTTACAATCGGTATTGTCAGAATACATCTCC
>ERZ1026894.1659-NODE-1659-length-12732-cov-4.516447_pt1 | contig 12732 bp, 9 predicted proteins | sample MGYA00380177_ERZ1026894 | MGnify/ENA primary metagenome ERZ1026894 (study PRJEB33269, sample SAMEA4719813) | human gut metagenome | biome: human-associated habitat; feature: organic feature; material: feces | place: Cameroon | collected 2013-10 ... | reverse complement strand
CAATAGTACTTTCGACGAGGTTGCGACAAAACTCCGAGTCGCTACTTGGTTGAAAGCGAATTATTTATCCAACGAAGGAGGCAAAAACAATGGATAAAACAACAAAACAAGAAATCATCGCAAAGTACGCTCGCAAAGAAGGCGACACGGGTTCTCCCGAAGTTCAAATCGCTCTTTTGACAGCTCGTATTTCAGAACTCACCGAACACCTCAAGAATCACCCCAAGGATCATCACAGCCGTCGCGGTCTTCTTATGATGGTCGGTCACAGAAGAAGTCTTCTCAACTATCTCAAAGAGATGGACATCGAAAGATATCGTACAATCGTATCTGCTCTTGGTTTGAGAAAGTAAAAAACATCGGGTGCTTTTACCGCACCCGTTTTTTTTGGAATAAACGCACATCTGTGCGGGAAAAATAAAAAATAAACCGCTTTTTGCGGAGAATAAGGGAATGACGGAATTCCCAGAAGGAGAAATTTTATGGAAAGAAGAATTTTCAAGACAACGGTAGGCGGCAGAGAAATGACCGTCGAAACAGGCGCATACTGCTCGCAATCCAACGGCTCTTGCATCGTGCGTTGCGGCGACACGGTTGTGATGGTCAATGCGACTATGAGCAAAGCTCCCCGTGACGGTATGGACTTTTTCCCTTTGAGCGTTGACTACGAAGAGAAAATGTACGCAATCGGCAAAATCCCCGGCGGATTCAAAAAGAGAGAGGGCAGAGCAAGCGACAAGGCAATCCTTACATCACGTCTTATCGACAGACCTATTCGTCCGCTTTTCCCCAAGGGACTTTACAACGACGTTACGGTCATCGCAACGGTTTTGTCAGTGGACACCAACATTCCGCCTGAAGTTTTCGGCATGATCGGCTCATCCGTTGCGCTTTCGATAAGCGACATTCCTTGGGCAGGCCCCACGGGCTCGGTCGTAGTCGGTATGGTGGACGGCGAGTACGTCATCAACCCCGACAGCGCACAACGCGCGAAATCTCGTCTTACTCTCAACCTCAGCGGCACGAAAGACGCAATCATGATGGTTGAAGCGGGCGCAGACGTCATCACCGAAAAGGAAATGCTCGGCGCAATTATGTTCGGTCACGAAGAAATCAAAAAAATCGTGGCTTTCATCGAGGAAATCCAAAAAGAAGTCGGCAAGCCCAAACTCGATATGGACCTCGAACATATCCCCGACAATATCAACGAGGCAGTCAGAGCTTATGCAAACGAAAAGATGGACTATGTTCTCGAAGCGTTTGACCGCTATGAAAGAGAGGAGAGAGAGGACGCACTCAACGTTGACGTGCTTGCTCACTTTGCAGACGATTGGAGCGACGAGCCCAAGAAAACCAAATTCATCCTCGACAGCCTCTACTATCTCAAGAAAGAGAAAGTCCGCGCAAAGATTCTCGACGGCGGCGTACGTCCCGACGGCAGAACTCTCACCGAGATTCGTCCCATCTGGTGCGAAGTGGGTATGCTTCCGCGCGTTCACGGCAGCGCAGTGTTCACAAGAGGTCAGACTCAAGCCCTCACAACTTGCACGCTCGGCACGATAAGCGAGGCTCAAAAGCTCGAAGGTCTTGACGACGATTACTACAAGAGATACATGCATCAATACAACATGCCCGGTTACTCCACAGGCGAAGCAAAGGCTCTCAAGAGCCCCGGTCGTCGTGAAATCGGACACGGCGCACTTGCAGAACGCGCTCTCGAACCCGTGCTTCCTTCCGAAGAGGAGTTCCCGTACGCAATCCGCACGGTATCCGACATTTTGAGCTCCAACGGTTCGACTTCGCAAGCGTCCGTTTGCGGCAGCACTCTTGCTCTTATGGACGCAGGCGTTCCCATCAAAGCACCCGTCGCAGGCATCGCAATGGGACTTATCAAGAACGAAGAGAGCCACAAAGTTGCGGTTTTGACCGATATCCAAGGTCTTGAAGACTTCCTTGGCGATATGGACTTCAAAGTCGCAGGTACAACCGAAGGTATCACCGCAATCCAAATGGATATCAAAATCAAGGGTATCGATGAGGAAATCCTCACTCGTGCGCTTGAACAAGCAAGACTCGGCAGACTCGAAATTCTCGGCAAGATGCTTGCAACTCTTCCTGCTCCGAGAGCAGAACTCAGCAAGTTTGCGCCCAAGATCGTGTCCTTTGCAATCGATCCCGACAAGATTCGCGATGTCATCGGCACGGGCGGAAAGACCATCAACAAGATCATCGAGGATACCGGCGTCAAGATCGACATCAACGACGAAGGCACAATCTTCATTGCATCAAGCGACGACGCTGCTATCAGAAAAGCTCGCACCATCATCGAAAACATCGTCCGCGACGTTGAAGTCGGTGACGTGTACGAGGGCAAAGTCACCAAGATTATGGAAAACGACAAAGGTCAATTCGGTGCGTCAGTCAACTTTGCTCCCGGCAAAGACGGCATGATTCACATCTCCAAACTCTCCGACCAACGCGTCGAAAAGGTCACCGATGTTGTCAACGTCGGCGACATCGTTCTTGTCAAAGTCATCAAGATTGACGAGAAACATAGAGTTGATCTTCGCCTTAAAGAAGTCCTCTCTAAAGCCACCAATTAACGCCTAACATTGTCAACAGCCCCTTGTCCCAAAATCACGTACGCTTTGTACGTTGGGTTTTGGTTCAAGGGGCTGTTTTCGCGTTATGCATTTAATTGGATGGCTTTGGAGAGAACTTCTTATGAAATCTATCGCAAAAGCCTAAGCGAAAAGTTCGGCAATAACTGCCATACCAAATAAAAAACAAGATAAACAATATGCCGCTACACATTGAGTGCGTAGCGGCATATTTTTTTATATAACCTTGCTTACAACGTCTGCTTTGAGGTTTTGAGATTTAATGTATTCGAGTATTTTCGGCAGGGCGGTTACGGTTGCGTCGGTGGGGTGCATAAGAATTATATCGCCCGATTTTATGTTTTTTGTCGCGCGCTCGTAAATTATGTTCGGGTTGTGGTCGCGCCAGTCTATTGTGTCGCGAGTCCACATAATCACCGTGTAGCCGAGGTCTTTGCAGGCGGAAAACATTGCGTTTGACATACTTCCGCTCGGTGGCGCAAATAACTTTGAGTTTTTGTAGTCGGGGAGAGAGGAAAGCGAAGAATCTATCACTTTTTCGGTGATATAAATTTCCTCTTTGTTGCGTTTTTCGTTGAGTTTTGCATGGTTCAGATGCGAATAACCGTGGTTGCCGATTTCGTGGCCGCATGAGGCGAGTTTCAGAAGGGTATCGCCGTTCTTTGCCGCCCAGCAACCGCCGACGAAAAACGTTGATTTGAAGGAGTATTCATCCAGTATTTCGGCGATTTTTATTACGTTGTCGGTGCGTTCGTACACATTGAACGTCAACGCAACGCAACCGCCGTCGGTATTGCCGTTGTACACGGCGTTGTTGACTTGCTCTATGGTTGTTTCACCAGGGTATGCAGCCACGAAAGATACGCCGAAAACAAGCAAAAGTATCGACACTATGACAAAATTTGCGCAAAAATTTCGGAACCTTGTTTCATTCATACCATAAAATATGATTGCGACTTTCAAACTATGTGATATAATATCCGTATGCAAAAAATGATTACTTTCAAAAGCGGACTGAAACTTGTGTTTGTTCAGAACACCGCCGTAAGGTCGGTGGCAATCGGCGTGTTTGTAGGTGCCGGAGTGGTGAAGGAAACTCCCGAAATCGCCGGTATTTCTCACTTTATCGAGCATATGGTGTTCAAAGGCACGACAAAGAGAAGCGCGTTTGACATCGTAAACGAGATTGACTCCATAGGCGCGCAAATCAACGCTTTCACCGCAAAAAGTTACACGTGTTTTCACACCGTATCTCTCGATACCAATGCCGAAAAGTGCGCGGACGTACTATCGGATATGTATTTCAACCCTGCTTTCGATTCCGTTGAACTCGAAAAGGAACGCAGAGTTGTCATCGAGGAAATAAACGAGAGCGAAGACACTCCCGACGATTTGTGTATAGAGCGACTTTTGAGCCTGTATTTCAAGGGCTGTCCGCTTGAAAAAGCCATTCTCGGCACAAAGAAAACACTCAAAGACATGACGAGCGACACGCTCAAAGCATATCACGACAAGCACTATGTCGCAAAAAACACCGTGTTGAGCATCGCAGGCAATCTTACCGAGGAACAAGCGGTTGCGATTGCGCAAAAGTATTTCGAGGATAAGTATACTCAAAACCAACCTTATGACAATACGCCGATAAACGCTCGCCCCGTTCATTCGCACGGATGCAAACGCAAAAAAGCAATCGAACAAACGCACATAGCTTTTGCGTTTCCGTCATACCCCTACAACGACGAAAGATGCACCGCTATGCAACTGATGACGATAATTTTCAGCATGGAGATGTCGTCGAGACTCTTCCAAAGCGTGCGTGAAAAACTGGGACTGTGCTACACGATTTACGGATATCCGTCTTCATATCAGAACAACGGCGCATTTATAATTTATACGTCCACAAGTCCTCGCAACACCGAAAAAGCGGTTGAGGCAATAAGGGAAGAGATAGACCTTCTTCTCGAAAAGGGCGTGAGCGACGAGGAGCTTAACAAAGGCAAAGAACAACTCAAAACATCTCTTGTTTTGGGACAGGAAAGCACGTCTGCAATGATGCGTACTTTTGGCGGACATGCCGTACAAACAGGCGAGCTTTATGATTTCGACAAGCGGATTCAAAGCATAGATTCGGTTTCGAAACAAGACGTGCTAAACAGTGCGAAAGAGATATTCGACTTTTCACAGGTTTGCTCGTCGATAGTTGCGCCCGACGACGACATCGACATTTTGAAAATCATAAAAAGAAACGATTAGAATATCGAAAAATTTACTATATGCGATATGCGGCAGCCAATCGAGCGCAAGGATTTTCATTGCGACTCGATTGTTTTTTTTGTGCAAAAGAAACGCGTTTGTCAAAATCTTTTGAAACCCTTTTGACATTTTCTCTTGTATATCGCGCTATATTGTGGTATAATCTTTATACTAATATTATATACTATCGGGAAGGTTTTACCGTGGCAGATACAAGACAAGCAAAAGCAAACAAAGGCAACAGGATAGCAGCGGGGGTTTTGGTCCTCATAGTGTCGCTGTTTTGTTTCCTTTCATTGGTCGGCGCGCTCGGCGGCGTGGGAAGAATGGTATATTCGTTCTTGTGCGGATTTTTCGGGCTCGCCGCTTACGCCTACGCTCTTATGGGGCTTATTATCGGCACAGCCGTCACCTTCAACGTGCGTCCCAAGATGCGTTTATCAAAGGCATTGACCTATTTCGGATTGCTTATTCTCGGCGTTTTCGCACTCCAGATTTATACGTCCAGCACTCACATCGTCGGCGCAAGTTACGGCGAATATCTGCTTGCTTGCTACAACAATACAAACACGGCGGGCGGTATGCTTTTGGGGATTCCCGCATATCCGCTGATGAAAGTCATCACGTCGGTCGGCGCACTGATTGCGGCATGCGTGGCATTTTTTATTCTCGCATTTTTTGCCGTTTATCCGTCCATAAAACGCAACGTGATTTACACCGTCGCAACCAAGGGCGAACGCGACAAAAAAATGAAAGAACAAAGACCAAAGCGTTCGTTTTTCTCCAAAAAGAACAAACAAATCGCCCAATCTTCTCCGCTTGTGGAAGCGCAAGGCGCACCGACTATTACCGATTTCAATTCGGCAGGAGAGGGAAGAGGGCTTTATGTTGTCGACGTTCCCGGCGATCCGCTTCAATCAAAAGTCAACAAAAAGGCTCTCGGAGCGGAAGGGTACAGTCCGCTCGATTCTTTCAATCCGCTTTATCCCAACGCTCAAGGCGCGGTCGAAGATGAGATGAGACGTCCCGCTCAACCTGCCGGTGCAGACAAATTTTCGGCAAGAAACATCGCAAGAGATATTCTTTTCGGTTCGGGGCCGAGCAATGACAATCTTGCAAAATTCGATACCGTAAAAGATCCGAACAACGCTCTGTCAAGTGTGAGCGCGCCATACAGCGCATTCAGAAGAAACGAACTTAAATCGAAACTCGGCGTCGACGCAACGCAAAGTGCGATAAGAGAAGATTTTATGTCCAGATACAGAGCCGTTCAACCCGAGCCGCAGGCGACCGCTTCGTCGGGTAAAAAGGACGAAAAGGCGTCGGTTGCAAGCAAAATCGAAACGCCGCTCGATTTCAAGCGAGATTTCAGCGCGCTCAAACAGGAGCAAACTCAACGCTTCGGACAAATGTATGCAAAGCCCGAATTCGAGGCAGGCGTGCATATGGAGCAACAAGACGAAGCATGTCTTATCGCAGAACCCGTCAAGAAAGAGGTTGTGAAACCCACAAAAACTTACGACGGGGCGGAAGCAATCAATTCCACCATTCAAAAAGCCAACGATTCCGTTTCTAAACAACAAGTGAACGTCGGCATGCTCGGCGCACTCAACAGAGCGATTTCGGGCGAGGAAGAGCAAAAGCCCGGAGCGAAAGAAGAGATCGTGTCCGAGGCATACGAAAAACCGAAGACGGATATGGTGTTTATCGCTCGCGATAAGGGCGAAACCGCGCAAGGCGGTTCGAATGCCGCACAACCTTCATCTCAAAGCGCGCAAATCGGCTCAAACAAAAACGGCGTCGCTTTGTCGAATCAACCTGTAAAACCCGCTCAGAGTGCGGCGCAGACACCCGTTGTCGCACCAAAGAAAGCCGCAAGCATAGACGAGCTTGACAGAAGTGGTTATACACCCGTTCAAGGCGAGGCAAAATTGCCAAGAGCGTTTCAACAAACCGCGGTGGAAGAAGAAAAGACCGAAACTAATTTCTTTGGCGGGATAGGCAAAACGAAACCCGTAAAGACATATGAGATGAGCAAAGCGACGCTTGACAATCAGCGTCCCAAGTATGTAGACAACGACAAAACCGTCGGCGGCGATAACCCAACAGCACCCGCTCCGGTGCAACAAAAGGTTACGGGCGGAGATATGTCGCGTGCAGCGATTCAGTCCACAACCGCTATTGCCAAAAACTCCGCAAAAGACATTGAAAACGCCGAGGTCAAAGCGCGCATTCAGAATATAAAACAAGCAATCAAAGAAACTCCGCAAATGGGACAATACGAGAGGGAAGCCCTCATGAGAGAGGAAAAGATGAAAGCCTCTCAATCCCGCGGCATTCAAAAGACGGAAACGCAAAAGAAGAGTGACGCGCGCCTTACGCAAGTCAATATGGAGCAAGCCATCTCGCAAGCGACTCCGAAACGTCCGTATGTCGCTCCTCCTATTGCGTTGCTCAATCCGCCTGCTCCGGAAATCGACCAAAACGAAGACTACGAGCAAAAGAAAGAGCAAATCATCAATACGCTTGCGTTTTTCAGCATAACGGGCGAGGTTATCGACATTTTGGTCGGCCCGACGTTTACTATGTACAAACTGCGCGTTGAGATGCCAAGAGGCAGAACAATCGGCTATATATCCTCGCTTGAAAGCGACATCGCAATGAAGATGGAAGCGGGAAGCGTGCGTATCATTGCGCCTATTCCCGGCGAGAATGCCGTCGGTATCGAAGTGCCCAACAAGCACAGAAGAAACGTCAACCTCAGCGAAATCATTCAATCGCCCGAGTTTAACAACGCAAAAGCTCCTGCAACCTTTGCCCTCGGCAAAAACCTGTACGGACAATCAAGGGTTGTGGAAATCAAAAAACTGCCGCACGTTCTCATTGCAGGCGCAACCGGCGCAGGCAAGAGTTGCTGTATCAACTCTATTATCGTCAGCTTGCTCTACAAGGCTTCTCCCGATGACGTGCGCCTCATTCTCATAGACCCCAAGCGCATAGAAATGAGTGTGTACGCCGGCATTCCGCATCTTCTTATGGACGAGATTATCTGCGACACAGACAAGGCTATCCGCGCGCTCAACTGGGCGATAAGCGAGATGGAAAGACGTATCAAGTTCCTTGCCGACGTCAACTACAGAGATATTGACGAGTACAACGCCGATTGCCAGAAGAACGGATATGAAAAGATGCCGAGAATCGTCATTATCGTCGATGAGTTTGCCGACCTCATGTCCACAGGCAAAAAGGCGGTCGAGGACACCGTAAACCGCATTGCAAGACTTGCGCGTGCCGTGGGTATTCATCTTATGCTCGCAACGCAAAGACCGTCCGTCGACGTCATCAGCGGTACTATCAAAAACAACTTCCCGAGCCGAGTCGCATTCAAGGTTACGTCGAGTTTCGACAGCAAAACAATTCTCGACACCGTGGGCGCGGACAAACTTCTCGGCTACGGCGACTTGCTGTATATGATGCCGGGCGCAAGCGACCTTGAACGTATGCAAGGCGCGTTTATATCCAACGAAGAAGTCAAAAAAGTCGTCGATTTCGTCAAAGCCAAAAACGACGCTTATTTCGACAATAATATCAAAGACGCTATTTTCAAGGATAAGGAAGAAGAAAAGCCTGCGCAATCTAAGGACGCAAGGGAAGGAAACAAAGATAAAATACCGCCCGAACTGTTCGACGCATTGCAACTCGGTATAGAGTTGAGAGAGGAACAGGACGCACCCATAAGCATATCGTTTATGCAACGTCGCTTGGGACTCGGCTGGCCGAAAGCCGCAAAGATTTACGACAAAATGGATCTTATGGGATATCTCACTCCCGACGAGCATGATCCCAAAAAGAAGAAAGTCAACATCACTTACGAGGAGCTGGAAGAACTTAAAGCCACTGCTCAAAGCGAGGACGAGGAATGAGAATCGGAGCAATATCGCTCGGGTGCGATAAGAATAGAGTAGACACCGAAAAGATGCTTTCTCGCCTCGTTGGAGGAGGGCATACGCTTGTTGGCAGCGAGGACGAGGCTGATGTCATCATTGTCAATACGTGCGCTTTTATCGATAAAGCCAAAGAGGAATCCATAGACGAGATTTTGAATGCCGTTGCCGCAAAAAACGCAGGGAAAGGCAAAAAAGTCATCGTCACGGGTTGCCTTGCGCAAAGATATGCCGATACAATCAGAGAGGAATTTCCGGAGGTTGACGCAATCCTCGGAATTGCCGACTATGACAAAATTCTCGACACGATAAAGGATGTCGAGGACGGTGAAAAGGTGTTGAATTGCGCAAATCTCGACAGATTTTACGAGGGGAGGGTGCTTACAACTCCTTATCATTATGCCTATCTTAAAATTGCGGACGGTTGCAGCAATCACTGCACTTACTGCGCAATTCCGTCCATACGAGGCAAGTATCGCTCCGAAAAAATCGAGGACTTGCTTTGCGAGGCGAAAACACTCTCGGACGACGGCGTGAAAGAGCTTATTCTGGTTGCGCAGGACGTGACGAGATACGGCACTGATTTTGACGGCAAATCCCACCTGATAGAGCTGTTGGACGGTTTGTCAAAGCTGGATTTCGAGTGGATCAGACTTTTGTATCTCTATCCCGAAATGGTGGACGATACATTGATAGAATACGTAAAAAGCAACCCCAAAATCGCCAAATATATGGATGTTCCTCTCCAACATATCGACGATGAAGTGCTGAAACGTATGAATCGCCGCACCGACGAAAAAAGTATAAGGGAACTTATAGGCAAGCTCAAAGACGCAGGTATAGCGGTGAGAACGACGTTTATTTGCGGTTTCCCGGGAGAAACGGAAGAGCAGTTTGAAAAACTTGAAAATTTCATAAAAGAGGTCAAATTCGACTATGCGGGCTTCTTTGCGTATTCGAGAGAGGAAGGTACGCCTGCCGATAAGCTGGGCGGGCATCTCGACGAAAAAGTCAAGGAAGAAAGAGCGAGAAAATTGCGTTCAGTCCAAGAAAAAATCATCAGGAATCACAATAAAGAACTTGTCGGAAAAACAATCAAGGTCATCTATGACGACATCGATTATGACAAACAAATGTTTGTCGGCAGATGCCAATCTCAAGCTCCGGACATCGACAACGTGACGTTGTTTAGTGCAGACGATGAAGTCAGAATAGGTGAGTTTTACAATGTGGAGATCTTAGGTGCCGACGGCATCGATCTTGTAGGGAAGGTGATAAAATGAAAATCACACTCGCAACAAAAATTACGATAGCACGCATATTTTTGATTATCCCCACGATAGCCATGTTTATTGTGGCGGAGCTTGCAAGAGTATCGCAAGGCGCGCATATCGCACTTGTAGTCATTGCGGCGGCACTGTTTGCAATCTGCTGTGCAACCGACTTTGTGGACGGGCATATAGCAAGAAAAACCAACACGGTGTCTATGCTGGGCAAGTTTCTCGATCCGCTTGCGGACAAGGTTGTCATTGTCGTTATGTTGTTCCTTATCGTTTTGTTCCGCGACGGGCTTTCGATGAACGGCGTATATCCGCACAACGCTCTTGTCATCGCGCTTCTTTCGGGGCTTATTCTTTCAAGAGAACTTATGATAGGCGTGTTCCGTTCAATTGCGGCGTCAAGAGGTCTTGTGCTTGCCGCAGATATTTACGGCAAGATAAAAACCGTGTTTCTGGACGTAGGAGTTACGGTGCTTATGCTTGCGGGACTTCACCCGGTACTTGGCTGGATAGGCACGATAACCTTCTATATCGGAGCGTTCTTTGCAGTGTACAGCGGACTCAATTACATACTCAAAAACAAGCATGTCCTAAGACAAGACGATGAAACGAAGGGCGAAACGACAGACGAAACCGAGCCTGAAACAACCGATGCGCCCGACAGTGAAGCAAAAGCGCAATAATTTTGCGATTCAGCTGTTTAGATAACCGAAAAGATGACGAAAGAAATTGTAAAAATCTGCGGTCTGAATAAGGAGGAAATCCTTTCGAAACTCAAAATTTTTGAGGGGTTCGGCGTGGATTTTTCTGTTGAAGAAAACTGCCTTGACGCTACGATAACATTGATGAGCGAGGCAAAGAGGGATGTTTTCGAAACGGTGAAAAGCAGAGTTTACAATGCTTTTGAAGAAGAAGTTTATTCGGCAACGGAAGGCTCTCTCGAAGATATTGCCGCAAGGCTTTTGAAAATGAACAACCGCACGCTTGCGGTTGGCGAAAGTCTGACGGGCGGCGAGATTTGCTCGCGTCTTACGAGCGTTGCGGGCATAAGCGCAAACTTTTATGAGGGAATCGTGTGCTACAATCGCGCCTCAAAAGTCGAGCGTTTGGGCGTACCAAAAGCCGTGCTTGCCGATTACGGTGCGGTGAGCAGAGAAACCGCATATGCAATGGTCAAAGGACTTTGTAAACGTCCCGTTGACATCGCGCTTGCAACCACCGGTCTTGCAGGACCGACGGGCGATGAAGGAAAGCCCGTGGGGCTTGTGTATATCGGAGTCGGAGGCGGCGACTTCATCACTGTTTTCGAGCGCAGATTTTCGGGGACGCGCAACGAGATCAGGCGTGCAACCTCAAACGTTGCGCTGTTTTACCTCATCAGGTATCTGAAAGGGGACATTTTGCGACTTTGATGTACCGATTTCGGGACATCTGTTGTCGTATGATATATACAACGAAAACATTTGCCGTAGATTCGGCGAAAGGATATAAAGGAGAAACAATATGGCAGACAAAACTCAGGATAAGTCCGCGCTTAACGATAAGGAACGCAATTTGCAACTCGCTCTTGCAAAGATAGAAAAGGACTTCGGCAAGGGCGCGATCATGCGCCTTGGCGAGACCGAGATTCCCAAAGTGGAAGCAATTTCAACCGGCTGTTTGACTCTTGACGTCGCACTCGGAATCGGCGGTATTCCGAAGGGAAGAATCATTGAAATTTACGGACCCGAATCTTCCGGTAAAACTACCGTTGCGCTTCACTGCGTGGCGGAAGTGCAAAAAGAGGGCGGTACGGCGGCATTCGTAGACGCGGAGCATGCGCTCGATCCCGTGTATGCGTCAAAACTCGGCGTAAACCTCGACGACCTCTACATTTCCCAACCCGACAGTGGCGAGCAAGCGCTAGAAATCACCGAAACGCTTATCAGAAGCGGCGCAATCGACATCATCGTAATCGACTCGGTTGCCGCGCTCACTCCGCAAGCCGAGCTTGACGGCGATATGGGCGACAGCCACGTCGGTATGCAGGCGCGCCTTATGTCGCAAGCACTGCGCAAAATCACCGCCGCGTCATCAAAGAGCAAATGCACAATCATTTTCATCAATCAATTGAGAGAGAAAATCGGCGTTATGTACGGAAATCCCGAAACCACAACGGGCGGCAAAGCACTCAAATTCTATTCCTCCGTGCGTATCGAAATAAGAAAAGCCGACACGCTCAAAGACGGCAGCGATATTGTAGGAAACCACGTCAAAGCCAAGGTTGTCAAAAACAAAGTCGCTCCTCCGTTCAAGGTTGCAGAGTTCGATATTATGTACGGCACGGGCATTTCCAACATGGGTTGCGTCCTCGATCTCGCAGTCGAAAACGGCTTTGTCCAAAAGAGCGGAAGTTGGTTCAGTTACAACGACGAGAAGATAGGACAGGGCAGAGATAAGGCAATGGAATTTTTGAAAGCCAATCCCGAGATTTTCAAAGAACTCGACGCGAAAATCCGCGAAAAATACGAGATGAACAAGTGATTTGTCTTGTATAAACCTTTGATTTGAACAAAAATCGCTTTTCAGTGACGAAAAGCGATTTTTTTTTGAGGTTCGGCATTGACGAAACACTACAAATAGTATATACTATAT
>ERZ1026894.1655-NODE-1655-length-12751-cov-2.902647_pt1 | contig 12751 bp, 16 predicted proteins | sample MGYA00380177_ERZ1026894 | MGnify/ENA primary metagenome ERZ1026894 (study PRJEB33269, sample SAMEA4719813) | human gut metagenome | biome: human-associated habitat; feature: organic feature; material: feces | place: Cameroon | collected 2013-10 ... | reverse complement strand
GTTCTTGAGAGAAGGCTCGAAAAAGTCTCGGAGAAAGGGCTAAAGGTCTTCAAAATGAGGCTAAAACGCTTCTGGAAGAGGCACGGAATCTTCTAAAAGAGGTTCTAATGAGCCTTTGGAAAGAGGTGGGAAATGCTTCGAGATGAGGTCGAAAAGCCTTGGAGAGAAGCGAAAAAAACTTTGGGAAAGGTTGGGGTACGTGAGTATTCACACCTTCTGGGCACTCAAAAGGCTCTCCACGGAGCACCAAGAGCCGCTTCCAGGGGCATCAGCAACCGCCTCCACGGAGCACCAAGAGCCGCTTTCAGGGGCACCAGCAACTGCCCCACGGAGCACCAAGAGCCGCTTCCGGGGGCATCAGCAACCGCCCCCATGGAGCATCGAGAGTTGCTCTCGTAGCACCAAAAGCCGTTTCCCGAGCGTGAGAAGAGAGAGAATAGTTATAACGCTTTATATAAAAAGGAATAGTATGGAGCAGAAGAACATGAACCTGTACATCATTGCGGGCTGCAACGGGGCTGGAAAGACCACCGCCTCGTTCACTATGCTGCCCGAGATGCTTAACTGTAGGGAGTTTGTCAATGCCGATGAAATAGCGGCAGGCATTTCGCCCTTCAACCCCGAGGGAGTGGCCATCCAGGCCGGTCGCCTGATGATAGACCGCATCATCCATTTGCTCAAGGAGGGCGAGACATTCGCCTTCGAGACCACTCTGGCCACCCGTTCCTACGTCAAGCTCATACAGCAGGCGCAGCGGAGAGGCTATTTTGTCACCCTCGTCTTCTTCATGCTTGACTCACCCGAGCAGGCTGTCAAGCGTGTGGCAAGGCGTGTGAGCATGGGCGGACACAACATCCCCGTGGATGTCATCTGCCGTCGTTACGATGCAGGGCTGCAGAACCTCTTCCAGCTATACATGCCCGTGTGCGACTATTGGGCGCTCTATGACAACAGCGACTGCCCTGCGGTGAAGTTGGCCTGTGGCTGCGGAGACAAGAATGTGGAGATTCTGGAGGAAGAGAGGTTCCGTGAACTTCAGGAAAAGTATGGACGAACAGAGGAGGACAAGCAATCATGACAGATAAGGAGATACGCAGGATGCAGCGCCGTATCGACGAAGGCATCCAGTTGGCCCACCATCGCTTGTGGGAGAGAGCCGGCCGCACACGTCTGTCATTGGTTGTGTGCCGCAACGGTAAGGTGATAGAGGTGACGCCCGAGGGCGACTGCCATGAGCGTGCCAATACCGAGGGCGACCCCTTGGCCAGGCGCAACAGCCTGCTGTAAGCACTCATCTCAGGTACAGGCAAACGATAAGCGCAGATGAAGCCGCATTTCTCCTCAAGGGGATTACCACGGCTTTCCTCGCGCGTGTATAATAATAAGGTATCGCGCGTACATTATAATAATGGAGTGCATGCATCATTGAGATGTCGCACATGAGCCATTGAGGCGTTCGGCACAATTCGTAGAAGGAGCGCATGAGAAAGGCCAAAAGCAGATTCGTGCTTCACAGAAGGAGCGCATGAGAATGGCCAAAAGAGCGTGCGTGAGCCGTTGGAATAATGTACGAGACATATTTAAGGTAAAAGGAAAGACAGAATGAACATAGGACTAACCCACACCTCCACGCTGGAGGTGACCGATGAAAAGACAGCCGTAAGCCTGGGCAGCGGCAATCTGCCCGTGCTGGCCACACCCGCCATGCTGGCTCTCATGGAGAATGCAGCCATGCTGGCAGTAGCCGGCGAGTTGCCCCAGGGCAGCACCACAGTAGGCGGACATATCAGCAGCAGCCATCTCATGCCCACCCCCAAGGGTGCTACGGTGACCGCTACAGCCACACTCACACAGGCCGATGGGCGCAAGCTCACCTTCCGTGTAGAGGCTCATGACCAGTCAGGCAACCTGCTTGGCGAAGGCACCCATCTGCGCTTCGTGGTGGATAGAGAACGGTTTATGAGCCGCCTCTGAGCGGTATAGTGGCGTAGCGCGGTGGCAGCATCCCCGCGCGGCGCTTTTTCATTAAAAAACAGAATCAGACATGCGAACAAGAACAGCGGCTCTCATGCTGGCCGCAGTTTTTCTGGGAATTGCAGGCGTGTGCCGTGCCCAGAGTTTTGACCAACACTTCCTCGACCGTACACTCAGGCTCGACTACACCTTCAGCGGCAACAACCATCAGCAGCAAATCTATCTCGACGAGATGCGCCAGAGCGAAGGTTGGTTTGGCCGCCGTGTCAACATGGACAGCCTCTTGTTGCAGGGCAACGGACAGATAACCGTGAGCGATACCACGGGAGTGGTGCTCTACCGCCATTCCTTCAGCACCCTCTTCCAGGAGTGGCAATCTACCGAGGAGGCCACCAGGGTGAGCAAATCCTTCGAGAACGTCTTCCTGGTGCCCATGCCCAAGCAGACGGTTGATGTCACAGTCACCCTCTTCGACACCCACAGGCAGGTGCGCAGCAGCCTGAAGCATCGCGTGAATCCCCAGGATATCCTCATCCGTCCCGTGCAGGAGGGGCAGAAGTGGGAATACCTGCGCCGCTCGGGTGACAGCCGCGAGAAGATAGACGTGGCATTCGTGGCCGAAGGCTATCGCCAGGATGAGATGGACGTATTCCGCCGCGACTGCGAGGAAAGCATCGGCGCTATGCTTTCCCACGAACCGTTCCGCTCGATGGCCGACCGCTTCAATTTCGTTGCCGTCTATTCCCCATCCACCGACAGCGGCGTGAGCATCCCCCATCAGGGTGTGTGGAAGCGTACTGCCGCCGACAGCCATTTCGACACCTTCTACAGCCAGCGCTATCTCACCACGCTCCACCTCAAGCGTCTGCACGACCTCTTGTCGGGCATCCCCTATGAGCATATCGTCATCCTGGCCAATACGGACAACTATGGCGGGGGGGGCATCTTCAACAGCTACCTGCTTTCAGCTGCCCATCATCCCAGTTGCAAGCCGGTGGTGGTGCACGAGTTTGGCCACAGTTTCGCTGGTTTGGGCGACGAGTATTACTACGACGACCAGTATGAATCCACCTATCCGGCCGATACCGAACCTTGGGAACCCAACCTGACCACCCTGGTGGATTTCTCTTCCAAGTGGGCCGACATGATGCCAGCCAAGGCCAAGATTCCCACCAAGCCCAGCGGCAAGAACCTCTACACCGCCGTGGGCGTGTATGAGGGTGGCGGCTATCAGTCCAAAGGCGTGTTCCGCCCAAGCCAGGAATGCCGCATGAAGATCAACGAGGCTCCCGAGTTCTGCCCCGTCTGCCAGCGAGCCATTGCCCGCATGATAGACTACCAGACCCGTTAGTTTCCGCTCCCGCAGGTTTTTTTCCCTGCAAGCAAACAGCCTCTCGCAGCATACCGGAGGCTTTTCCCCACAGATGGGCTTGCCGCACCTTCCCCTGCGGCAGGCCCATTTTCTTTAGTATTGAAAGGGCTCTTCTCCTCTGGGCAGGAGGGTGTTTCTTGCTGCGAAAAGGATTTCCTGGTGCTGTGCTCCTGCTTTCTTTTCGCTTCGCAAAGGGGTGGGCTGGGCGGTTGACTCCTGCTTTCGCCTGCGTTCTTGCAGAGTTCTGCGGCAGTCTGACGGGAATGAGTGAATGCCTTCAAAAGGATGAGGCGATTCCCGTGGCGCGGTGCAGTCCTGTTTGCAGCGTGCTGCGATTGCTTGTGCAGCGTGCTGCAATTGTTCACGCAGCGTACTGCAATCTTCGTACGAAGCCTTGGTACGTGCATCCAAAGCCTTTGGATGACCATCCGAAGGCTGCGTATGTGCATCCAAAGGCTGCAAACGGAGATTTCACCAGTATCTTGATAAGAGTTTTTGTGGTGCTGGGAGGAATTATGAGCAGTGGTGAAATGATTGTCCTTTGCTTTCCGTCCCTCTTTCGTGTGGCTTTGCAGCGGACTTGTGCCGCTTCTCCCTTTCATCCCCATAAGGCTCCGATGAGGCTCGCGGCTGGTTGCCGTCGGGCTTGGGGGATAGTGGGAATGGAGTAGTGGTCTTCTTCCAAAGTGTAAGAAAGCTTTTCTTTGTTCTCCTGTATCAAAATGTATAGATTTTTGAAGGGAAGAAACTTTTCGTGAAAAAGGCCTTCTGCTTCCCCTGCGTTCGGGTGGAAGATGAGGAGAAGTGTAACTTCTTCGGAAGGGGGATGGCACTCCCTGGCTTCCCGCTGTTCCCTTCCACCCCCGGAAAACACAGAGACCAGGAAGCGCCTGATGCACCTCCTGGTCTCCGTTTATGATTTTGCCTGTCTATTTTCGCTTCTTGTGCCCGAACAGAGAGCGTGCTGCCCGCACCACTCGCAGTCCTATGCGCACACCTTCGAAGATGGCCATTCCACGAGCCACAAACTGGCTCACGCTGTGCCCCTGCCGGCTTATCCTTGCCACGGGCGATACCAAGGACCGCGCGTGGGCGGCTATCAGGGTCTGCGAGGTGGCTATCTCCTTCCGCAGCATACTCTTCTGCTTGCGGATAGACCTCAGTACGTCGGGGCTTGCTGACAACCTACTCATCGCTTTCCTCCTCCTCTTCGTAGTCGTTGTCGAGGAACAGTCCTGCCATCAGGCGGGCCAGCGGCTGCACCACCCACTGCTGCCGGTGGCAATAGAAGACAATGGCCATCACCATGAGCAGAACTGCCACTATGATGAAGCCAGTGGCCACGCTGCCCAGCAGAGCGCCTGCCCACCAGGCCAGAGCATAGAGGGCAAAGAAGAGCACCATGGCACCCAGCATGAGGCATACCACTGCCACTGCCACAGCCGAGAGCAGACGCGTCACCTTCTCCACAGCATTGAGCGCCAGATAGCGCTTCTGCAGCTGCAGGTAACGCTTCACTTCCTCGGTGAGCGTGTGCAGATCCTGGCCGTCGGGTGCGGCATTTGTCTTGTCAGGCATGTGCTGGCTTATTCGTCGGTGTCCTGTGACGATTTGATTTCTTCGGCAATCTCATCCACCAGATTGGCCATCTCCTGGCGGTTCAAGCGGATTCCGCGCTTACGCAGAGCCTCGGCAATCTTTTCTCTCAGGTCGCTTCCCTTCTCGGGGGCAAAGAGCAGTCCGCAGGTGGCTCCTATAGCAGCACCGCTGATGAAGCCAATCACAAAATTCATTGCTTTCATATTCTCCTCCTTTTTTAACGGTTATACGTATTATTTGCAAATATACCCTTTTATCTGTGCTCTGCAATGCAAAACATGAAGAAAAACGCCGAAACTTAACGTTTTTTATGCAAAACCTATTGTGGGTGTACCAAGAATTGACTAATTTTGTGCCATTAGAAAGAGATAGGAGAATAAAAGAACATAAATCAAATATAACTAGTTCAAATTATGAAGAAGACTTTATTGATGGGCACCGCCCTCTGCATGGTGCTGGCGATGACATCATGTAAGAGTAAGGAGAGCGCTTATAAGAAGGCTTTCGAGAAGGCTCAGGCCACACAGACCACCACTCCCACCACTGCTCCCACGCAGACTACTACCAATGTGACTGTGGCTCCTGTGACCACCACAAAGCCCGCCACTGACTACAGCAACGTGAGTGTGCGTACCGAGAATGTGCAGCTCGTGTCGGGTGCACCCCTCAAGGCTTACAGCGTGGTAGTGGGCAGCTTCGGCGTGCAGGCCAATGCTACTCGTCTGAGCAGCACTCTGGCTGGCAAGGGCTACACTCCCCGTGTGGTGAAGGCAGCTACTGCCCAGGGCGCTATGTTCCGTGTGGTGGCCACCAGCTTCGACACCAAGGGTGAGGCAGCACAGAGCCGTGCTACACTCGAGGGCCAGTATCCTGGCGCTTGGCTGCTGTACCAGAAGTAATCGGGGACTCCTTCCGCTGTAGCAGAACGCATGGGAAGGGTCTTGTCAATAGACTATGGGGTCCGTCGCACCGGCTTGGCTGTGACGGACCCTTTGCAGATAATAGCGGGCGGACTGGATACCGTGCCCACCCATCAGTTGATGGATTATCTGAAGAAATACGTGGAGCGTGAGCCGGTGGAGCGGTTTGTGATGGGACTCCCCAAGCAGACCAACGGGCGCGACAGCGACAATCTGCCGCGCGTGAAGGCGTTTGCCGCCAGGCTTGCCAAGCAGTTTCCCGCTATCCCCATCGAGCTGTGGGATGAGCGCTATACCAGCGTGCTGGCCCACCAGACCATGCTGGAGGGCGGACTGGGCAAGAAGGCCAGGCAGAACAAGGCGCTCGTGGATGAGATAAGTGCCGTCATCATCCTGCAGGGATGGATGGAGAGGCGCAGGGGCATCTGAGCCGGTTGCCCATGACAAGCGTCACAGGCGGGCCGAAAGCTAGCCCGTGATACATTATATAATATAGCAACATGATATTACCTATTTATACATACGGCCAGCCTGTACTGCGTCAGGTGGCCGAGGAGATTGACAGTTCGTATCCCCAGCTGGACCAGGTGATAGCCGACATGCGCGAAACTCTGGTCAAGAGCGATGGTATCGGTCTGGCAGCACCCCAGGTGGGACTCAGCATCAGGCTGGTGGTCATCGACCTCACCCCATTGGCCGAGGAGATGCCAGAGTATAAGGACTACGTGCACACGTTCATCAACCCCTACATCGAGGAGTATGACGAGACCGAGACAGACGTTTCGGAGGAGGGTTGTCTCAGCATTCCCGGCATTCACGAGAGTGTGCGAAGGCCCACACGCATACGTGTAACCTATCTGGATGATCAGTTCCAGCCCCACGACGAGTGGGTGGGCGGCTACCTGGCACGTGTCATGCAGCATGAGTTCGACCATCTGGACGGAGTGGTCTTCACCGACCACCTGCAGGGGTTGCGCCGCCAGCTGACCCGCCCCAAGTTGCAGGCCATCGTCAAGGGACGCTTCTCGTGCAACTATAAGGTGAAGCTGCGTCGCTGAACCAGCCGGGTGCGAGGTTCCTCACAGTCCCGTCGGGCACAGCCCACAGGTTACTCCCCATGAGAAAGATTGCAAACAGGATCAGGCAAGCTCTACTGCGCGTGATGGCAGTAGGGCTGTTGCTCGTTGCAGGCACATGCGCTCAGGCACAGATCAATGCCGACCGCGTGCTGCTCATGGGACGTAATGCCCTCTATTATGAGGACTATGTGCTGGCCATCCAGCGCTTCAATCTGGTCATAAACGCCAAGCCTTGGCAGGCAGAGCCATACTTCTATCGCGGGCTGGCCAAATTCTACCTCGAGGATTATCAGGGAGGAGAGATCGACTGCGGAAGTGCCTTGGAGCGCAACCCCTACGTGGGGCAGTACTACATGCTGCGTGCTCTGTGCCGCATCAATCGCGGCCGGTATGCACAGGCCGAGGAGGATTACGGGCAGGCTATCCGCATCTCGCCGCTCGACAAGAACTGCTGGCACAATCTGGTTCTCTGCCAGATGGAGCTCAAGGAGTATGAGCGTGCCGACTCCTCACTGGACCAGATGATCAGGTACTGGCCCAAGGAGGCCGGCCAGTATGCTCTCAAAGCCCAGGTGGCACTGGCCCGCAACGACAGCGTGAGGGCAGAGCAGTGGGTGGATAGGGCGCTTGAGCTCAACGAGTATGAGGGTCAGGCGTGGAGCATGAAGTCCATGTTCCAGGCTGCACGGCATGAATACGCCCAGGCAGAAGCCTCGCTCGACAAGGCACTGGTGCAGATGCCCAAGATGGCCGGACTCTATATCAACCGTGCTCTGGCACGCTATTATCAGGACAACTTGCGGGGTGCCATGTCGGATTATGACGCTGCGCTGGACATCGAGCCCAACAACTATCTCGGACACTTCAACCGTGGACTGCTCCGGGCAAGCGTGGGGGAGGACAATCTGGCCATTGAGGACTTCAACTTTGTACTCAAGATAGAGCCCGACAATACCATTGCGCTCTATAACCGCGCACTTCTGCTCGATAATGTAGGCGACTACAAGGGCGCCATCAGGGACATCAGTGCTGTCATACGCGATTATCCCCAGTTCTGGGACGGCTACCGCAAGCGGGCTGCCATCCGCAGAAAGGTGGGAGATGTGTATGGTGCCGAGCGCGATGAGTTTGCCCTGCTCAAGGCACGTATGCAGGTGGCACAGGGAACCTACAAGAAAGACAAGAAGACACGAAAGAAGAGCGAGCACGCCATCGAGGACTATGACAAACTGGTGGAGGAGGATGTGCAGCAGCAGGAAAACGAGTACGCAAGCGATTACCGTGGGCATGTACAGAACCGCCAGACTGACCTGAGGGTGGAGCCGATATACGTGCTCTCCTATCATCCGCAGAAGTCGGAGATAAAGATGTACGTCCCCTACAGCCAGGATGTGGAGAATCTCAACAGCCGCCATGTGCTTCCCTCTACGCTCTATCTCACCAACAGCGAGAGCGGAATGGATGCCACACAGAGCGAGCAACACATGAAGTCAATCGCTGAGGCTACGGCCGCTCTGGAGGAGAAGCCGCATGACAAGGCACTTCTCCTGCGCCGGGCGCTCGACTATTATCACGTGCGTGATTTCGAGAATGCCATTGCCGACATGAACGATTACCTGCAGCAGGAACCCGCCTCGCTGGTGGGACTGATGCTCAGAGCGCAATGCCGTTTTGCCCAACTGGAGGTGTCGCAGACTACAGCATCGGCTTCTGACCTGCGTCTGGGCTACCTCATGGTGCAGCAGGACTACAACCGCGCGCTGGAGCAGCATGCCGACTCGCCCTATCTGCTCTATAATGCCGCCTGTCTGATGGTGCAGCTGTCGGACTACTCAGGAGCCATCAGCCTCTTTGACAAGGCGCTGGCACTGGACAGCAAGTTCCCCGACGCCTATTACAGCCGTGGTGTGGCACACATCCTGGCCGGGCATGTCGAACAGGGACTCACCGACCTCAGCCAGGCAGGAGAACTGGGTCTTTACACGGCATATAGCCTTATCAAGCATTACTCAACGCACAAAAAGTGATGGAGAAAGGCAAAAACTTTTCATTATCAACACTCCTTTCATTAAAAAGGAGTAATTTTGCATTCCCGAACAATGGGATATATAAGGAATAAATAACACATACATCATGATAAAGATAACTTTCCCCGATGGGTCTGTACGCGAGTACGAGGCAGGAGTGACTGGACTGCAGATAGCAGAGAGTATCTCACAGCGCCTGGCACAGGATGTGGTGGCGTGTGGAGTGAACGGTGAGACTACCGAGTTGAACCGCCCCATCAACGAAGATGCTACCATCAACCTCTACAAGTTTGACGATGAGCAGGGCAAGCATGCCTTCTGGCACACCAGCGCCCACCTGCTGGCCGAGGCTCTGCAGGAACTCTATCCCGGCATCCAGTTCGGTTTTGGTCCCGCAGTAGAGAATGGCTTCTTCTACGACGTGCTGCTGCCCGACGGCAAGCAGATAAGCGAGGGTGACTTCAAGACCATCGAGGACAAGATGATCGAGTTGGCTCGCAAGAACGAGGCAGTAGTGCGCCAGGAGGTGAGCAAGGCAGACTGCATTGCACAGTTCCAGGCTGCAGGACAGGTTTATAAGGTGGAGCACATCGAACAGGATCTGGAAGATGGCACCATCACCACATATACCCAGGGCAACTTCACCGACCTCTGCAAGGGTCCCCACATCCTTTCGACAGGCATCATCAAGGCTGTCAAGCTGATGAGTGTGGCTGGAGCCTTCTGGCGCGGCGATGCTACCAAGGACCAGATGCAGCGCATCTATGGCGTTTCATTCCCCAAGCAGAAGATGCTCACCGAGTATCTGGCTATGATAGAGGAGGCCAAGAAGCGTGACCACCGCAAGATAGGCAAGGAGATGGAGCTCTTCATGTTCTCAGAGCGCGTGGGTAAGGGTTTGCCCATATGGTTGCCCAAGGGTACCGAACTGCGCCTGCGCCTGCAGGATATGCTTCGCAAGATTCAGAAGTCATACGGCTACCAGGAGGTTATCACCCCCAATATCGGCGGCAAGAGCCTGTATGTGACATCCGGTCACTGGGATCACTACGGCAAGGACAGCTTCCAGCCTATCCACACACCCGAGGAGGATGAGGAGTATATGCTGAAGCCTATGAACTGCCCTCACCACTGCGAGGTGTATGCCTATCGTCCCCGCTCATACAAAGAGCTGCCTTTCCGCTGCGCAGAGTTCGGTACTGTGTATCGCTATGAGCAGAGTGGCGAGCTGCACGGACTGACCCGTGTGCGCTGCTTCACTCAGGATGATGCCCACATCTTCTGTCGTCCCGACCAGGTGAAGGACGAGTTCATCAAGGTGATGGAGATTATCCAGCACGTGTTCTGGATCTTCAACTTCACCGAGGAGAATGTTGAGGTGCAGATTTCACTGCGTGATCCCAAGAATACCGAGAAGTATATCGGAAGCGACGAGGATTGGAAAACAGCCGAGCAGGCTATCATCGACGCTTGTAAGGAGAAGGGCATGAAGGCCCGCACGGAACTTGGTGAGGCTGCTTTCTATGGTCCCAAGCTCGACTTTATGGTGAAGGATGCCATCGGACGCCGCTGGCAGTTGGGTACCATCCAGGTTGACTACCAGTTGCCACAGCGCTTCCAGCTCGAATACGTGGGTGAGGACAACCAGAAGCACCGTCCTGTGATGATCCACCGTGCACCCTTCGGCTCCATGGAGCGCTTCGTGGCTGTGCTCATCGAGCACACTGCCGGCAAGTTCCCTCTGTGGCTCACACCCGACCAGGTGGCTATTCTCCCCATCTCAGAGAAGTTCAACGACTACGCCAAGGAGGTGAAGGAGTACTTCGACCAGCACGATGTACGCTCCTACATCGATGACCGCAGCGAGAAGATAGGACGCAAGATCCGTGACACTGAGCTCAAGCATGTGCCTTATATGGTGATTGTAGGCGAAAAGGAGGCTGCTGAAGGCCTCGTAAGCTACCGTCAGCAGGGCGGAGGCGAGCAAGGTACGGTGAAATTCGAAGATTTTTCAAAGAAAATCAACGAAGAGGTGCGCCGTATGACGGAAAAGTATTAATTTTGCACCGATTTTAACGTTTTTAATGAAGAAAGACAACGCAAAGCAGCAGTATCGGGTAAACGAACAGATTCGTGTACGTGAGGTACGCATCGTAGGTGATGGCATCGAATCCTCTGTAATGCCCACACGTAACGCTCTCCATCTGGCTGAGCAGAAGGGGGTTGACTTGGTGGAGATATCTCCCAACGCACAGCCTCCTGTGTGCAGGTTGATAGACTACAGCAAGTTCCTCTATCAGCAGAAGAAGCATCAGAAGGAGATGAAGGCCAAGCAGGTGAAGGTGGATGTGAAGGAAATACGTTTCGGACCACAGACCGACGACCATGACTACGAGTTCAAGTTGAAGCACGCCAAGGGCTTCCTCTCTGATGGTGACAAGGTGAAGGCGTTCGTCTTCTTCAAGGGACGAAGCATCCTGTTCAAGGAGCAGGGTGAGGTATTGCTCCTGCGCTTTGCAGCCGACCTGGAAGAATACGGAAAGGTGGAGCAGATGCCTCAGCTCGAGGGAAAGCGCATGATTATGTTCATCGCTCCCAAGAAGCAGCCCCAGGCTCCCAAGAAGGTGCTCGAATCAACGTTAAATGAGAAGCCCGCCGACGAAACTCCACGTGAGAAGAAGGCTCCACAGCAGAAGGCCCGCAAGGAATACACAGGCCCGAAGGTGGAAGGTGAGGACTTCGACGACTGAACAACAATCCTCAGAAATGGGGTGAAGCTCAGTAGGACAGAAAGAAAAGGGTAGTGCGTAACGCCTGGTATATGCGTTGCCACGCCTGAAATTAAACAATAAATAAACAAAAAACAATTATGCCAAAAGTTAAGACTAATTCTGGTGCTAAGAAGAGATTCTCATTCACCGGTACAGGCAAGGTAAAGCGTCATCACGCATACCGCAGCCACATCCTGACCAAGAAGACCAAGAAGCAGAAGCGCAACCTGGATCACAGCGACATCGTTGTCACTGAGAACATGAAGCAGGTTCGCGACCTCCTCTGCAAGCGCTAATCGTCATTCATAGGCCAAGATATAGTTTTCACTTAAGTATTTAACCGGATGTCCAGCACGAAGTTCGTCCAACGATAGACGGCGCTGGCTTTCAAAAAAGAAAAATTATGCCAAGATCAGTTAATCATGTAGCTTCAAGAGCTAAGAGAAAGAAAATCCTGGGTCTGACCAGAGGTTATTTTGGTGCCCGCAAGAACGTATGGACCGTTGCCAAGAACACTTGGGAGAAGGGTCTTACCTACGCCTGTCTCTTATACACATCTGACGCTGCCGACGACTCCTTACCTACGCCTTCCGTGACCGCCGTAACAAGAAGCGCAACTTCCGCGCTCTCTGGATTCAGCGTATCAACGCTGCTGCCCGCCTCGAGGGTCTGAGCTACTCTCAGTTGATGGGTCTGCTGCACAAGGGTGGCATCGAGATCAACCGCAAGGTTCTTGCTGACCTCGCTGTCAATCACCCCGAGGCATTCAAGGCCATCGTAGCTAAGGTGAAGTAAGGAGCAGGGAACATCATTCCCCGGTTCTTTATAACAAACAGAGGAGCATAGTCTGTCATCAGGCTGTGCTCCTTTCTTTTTCTCCCTCTTTCTTCCCTTCCTTTCCAAGCGTTTCTTGGATATTTGGCGAGACGGCATAAGTTTTTGGCTCCAGGAGCTACGGGGAATATCTCTATTCCCTTTGGTTGGCATGACAGACTCCAGGGGCGGGAAA
>ERZ1026894.1650-NODE-1650-length-12779-cov-27.283008_pt1 | contig 12779 bp, 9 predicted proteins | sample MGYA00380177_ERZ1026894 | MGnify/ENA primary metagenome ERZ1026894 (study PRJEB33269, sample SAMEA4719813) | human gut metagenome | biome: human-associated habitat; feature: organic feature; material: feces | place: Cameroon | collected 2013-10 ... | reverse complement strand
CAGTCTTTTTGGCGTATTTTTTAAGCAGCAAGACATACGTCTTAACTCCTTAACTCCTTAACTTCTTTAACTTCCCCATTTGTGAAAGTTGAGTTAGGTTGTTGACCTTTAGAAATCGAGGGTTATGCCTTTCTCGTCGATTTTCTTGTAGGTTTTGCTGTTTACACTTACGTTCTTGGAGTTCTTGGCATCAAAGGTATGAGTCTTTGCTGTAACCTTGATATTTTCGAGCTTCACATTCTCAGTACGGTTGATCACGATGCCCTGCTCGGCATTGTTCACCTCCAAGTCCTTGATACTGATGTTCTGAACAGGCATCTCTGGCAAACCGTTGAAATAAGCAGCACGGCGAGCTGTACGACAGATGACATGGTCGATATCGATATTGCGGAAACATGGAGTAGTCTCGTCAACCTTGAACTTCTCCACCTTCTGCTGCTTGGCCTCGTCGCCATCGTTGAGAACCTCAACAGCCGACTTGCCACCATAATAAAGGTCGAAGGTTATCACGTCGGTCTGGATGTCGAACATAGACATATTCTTGATGAAGATGTTCTCTACCACACCGCCACGGCCACGTGTACTCTTGAATCGCAGACCTACATCTGTACCGAGGAACTGGCAGTTGGTAACCATGATGTTCTTTACACCACCGCTCATCTCACTACCTACAACGAAGCCTCCATGACCCTTGAAAACGGTACACCCGTCTACGATGACGTTCTCGCAAGGTATGCCACGCTTTCTTCCATCAGCGTCTTTACCACTCTTGATGCAGATACCATCGTCGCCAACGTCGAAGGTAGAGTTGACGATGAGTGCGTTCTTGCAGGATTCCAGGTCAAGACCATCGCCATTCTGTGCGTATGCAGGGTTGCGTACCAACACATCTTCGATGAGTACGTTCTCGCACATCAAAGGATGGATGTTCCAGGCGGGAGAGTTCTGGAAGATGACACCATTGAGCCATACGTTCTTACAGTTTACCAAGCTTACCATGACGGGGCGGAGGAAACGCTTGATTTCGTTCCATCCTTCTTCTGTAGCAGGTTCTGCTGGCACGTTCATGTTGGCGCTGTTGTCTGCTTTGAGTGCACCTTCTGATGGGAACCAATAGTCCTTACGCTTGTAGGCGCCACCGCGCGAAGTAATGGCTTTCCACTGAGCATCGGTCACCTTCTGCTTCTTCAGTGGACGCCAGTATTCGCCATTACCATCGATGGCACCCTGGCCAGTGATAGCCACGTTGGTGAGTCCGTTGCCCGAGATAGGCGACTGGCAACGGCGTGTGTCGAGACCCTCGAAAGAAGTCTTGACGAAAGGATAGAGGGCATCATCGGGTGAGAAAAGGATAATTCCACCCTTCTCGATGTGCAGGTTGATGTTGCTCTTCAATGTGATAGGGCCAGTAAACCATACACCCTGTGGCACGATGAGCTTGCCGCCGCCTTTCTGACTTAGGGCTTCGATAGCCTTGCTGAAAGCATCGGTGCACAGAGTAGAACCATCACCTACAGCTCCGAAATCCTTTAGGTTTACCTCGTTGGCTGGGAACTGAGGACGTGTCACCTTCTCCATTTGGAACGGAAGGTTCTCATAGAGCGCGTCATACTTGTCGGTTTCTGCTGCCTGCATGCTCATAGCTAACAAACAGGTGAAAACCAAACTAAATAGTTTCTTCATGAATAAATGGGGTTTTAATAGAGTTATTAAATAGTTTTGTCAAATTGCTGCAAAAATACGGATAAAATCCCATATTGCCAAATCTATATTCATTTTTTTATAGTTTCTGAAGTTTCGCATGTACGTAAGTTATAGTAGTTAAAGAAGTTATGTATCTTCATCAGCTTATTTCATGCTACTTAATAAAGGTGTCAATGCGTAAAAAAATGCCAAATGCATGTATTTTTTACGTATTGTTCTCTTTTTGAGAAGCCTAAACTTGTTTTTTTGTGAATTATTGGCTATATTTGTAGCATCCTTTTGGAATATGATAGCTATTCACTAACTTAATAAATATATTATGAAGAAGAATTTTTTACTTTTGTTCTCGTTGATGTTATTATTGTCGATCTCGGCAATAGCAGGCCCGCGTAGTTATCAGCAGGCGAAGGCTATAGCTCAGCGACAGGCTGCCATGCTTGGTATAGAGATGGATGCAGAGGTGTCGGCATCTGCAAAGGTGGCTCCCCGCATGTCGGTTTCTTCTGCAGTGTCTCCTTCTGCCACATGCTATTATGTCTTTGCCAATGGCGAGGATAAGGGATTTACCATTGTGTCGGGTGACGACAGAATGCCGGAAGTGGTGGGCTACTCTGCTCAGGGCACTTACGACCCAGACCAGTTGCCAGCCAACTATGTGGGCTTTATGAAGGCTTATCAGGAAACGGTAGAGGCTTTGCTCAAGGGTGATGCTCAGGTGTCTGGAGGATTGGCAGAGGCTCGCCAGTGGCGTGCCGAGCGTGCAAGCTCTGCTGCTGTAGCTCCTCTCTTGGGTGGTATCAAGTGGAACCAGATGGCACCTTATAATAATATGTGTCCCTCTTACAATGGTACCAATCGTGCCGTTACGGGCTGTGTGGCTACTGCCATGGCGCAGGTGATGATGTATCATCAGTATCCCAAGAAGTTGAAAGCTACTATTGAAGGGTATACTACTCATAGTTATGGAATTAAAGTACCAAACATTTCTTCTGGTGCGACTTACGACTGGGATAATATGTTGCCTGATTATTCTAAATCGGATTACAACTCTGCGCAAGCTGATGCTGTTGCCAAACTGATGTACCATTGCGGTGCTGCGGTCAAGATGGACTATGGTCCTTCATCGGGAGCAAACGTCACACCAACCATCTTGGCTACTTATTTCGGTTATGATGCCGACTTGATGCAAGACCTTACCCGTACAGTGTTTACCTTGCAGCAATGGATGACGCTGATCGATAACGAACTGAAGGCAAAGCGCCCTATTCTTTATAGCGGTCAGGCTTCGGATGGTGGTCACGAGTTTGTATGCGATGGAAGCGATGGCAACGGTCTTTATCATATCAATTGGGGATGGGGAGGCTATCAGGATGGTTACTTCGACTTGACGATTCTTCAACCCACGAAGGGTGGTGCAGGCTCAGGCTCTGCTGTAGATGGCTACAACCGCGACTGCTCAATGATTATCGGTATAGCTCCCGATAATGGGAAGGTGGATGAGCCTCTTGCTTCATATCCGCAGATCATGAGTATAAATGAAAATGCTCAGTGTGGCATTACCTGGAAAAAGACAAACCGTGCAAATGTCTCTGATAATTTCCAGGCAGAAGCCACAATTTGCTTTGCCAATCAGAGTACTTCTGATTTCTTGGGTTATTTTGCCTATGGTATCAAGAAGGGAAACGGAACCATACAACTCGTGTCTAACTATTCTGGACCATGGAATATGCCTAAAGTAACCCCAAAAGGAATACCTTATGGTACTTATGGTAACAATCCAACTCTTACCATCAGCTATCCTTTCCCTCAGGGCACCAATGTGATTTATCCTATCTATAGTTCTGATACGAAGAATTGGCATGTTTGTTCATTCTATAACAACCAGCCTTTCATCATCAATGTTGATGCCACAACGCTGTCTCCTGTTACTACTCCTTTGGCTGCAACGGTAACAGCCGAAGATGGTCTTTACACGGGTATGACCAATCCGCTGACAGTTACCTTTACCAACAGTATGGATATGGAGTTCAATGGTTTGGTGAACATTTACACCAATACGACCGGCACCAAGCCCAGTTCGAAAGTTTTCGACTTGTATATTACCATACCAGCTCGCGGTTCAGTGACACGACAGATAGAGATACCAGAGACATCTTCGTCTCAACTATATCTGTGGATAACGGATGTAGCCAACAAGGAAGCTGTCATCGTGAATGGTCAGCGTTTCACGTTGACTACTGCAGCGGCTCCTAATTTCACAGTCGTTTCTTCAGAGAGTAATGCTACTCCAGGTAAGTTTGGTGTAGGAAAATATTATGAGAACGATTATAAGTTGCCATTGGTTGATGACGATAAGTTTGTGGTAAGGTTTGGTGTAAAGAATACTGGAGGCCCTGGCTATCTGGATTGTTGCTTCGTACCACGTAATGCGAATACCATGGCAGGCAGACCGTATCCATACAAGGTAAGAGCTGCAGGTAATGGAGCGATTACCTATGTGGAATATACGGTCACTCCTGAAGATGTGGGCAATAATTCGATTATTGTATATTTCAATTTCTATGATTTTGCTACAGGAAAATGGATAGATACTCCATATACAATTCCTGCTTATAGGATTTATGCATCTACGGGTACTGGTTATAAGAATCTCAGGGGCAATACCCTGATTGCCTATGTCACGGGCGTACCATCTTCTATATCTTCTGTCAAAACAGATGCTGGTACTTACGTACGAGGCGAAAAGGGAGCTGTGGTCATCAAGACAGATAGCGATAAGCATTTGGGTGTTTACCACATCAGTGGACAGAAGATGGCAGATGTTCGTCTGACGGCAGGTCAGGAGCAGACCGTAGCCCTTCGTCCTGGCCTCTACATCGTAGATGGCATAAAGATTATGGTGAGATAATATTCTCTCTCAATTTATCAACATCATGTTTTTAGGAAAAAAGCCTAAAAAGTCCTCTTAAAAACGCAAGTACTTACGATGGCGATCGAAAGTACTTGCGTTGACCATCGAAAGTACTTGCATTGGCACTTGCAAGTACTTTCATTTTTTTTACCCACTTTTGTGCGTGATAATGACAGAATTGATAATGATGTCAGAATGAAGTGTGATGTTGAGAAATCACATACTTATATGAGACGAAAAAAGGTTGATAATCTTTCGATTATCAACCTTTTAGTACCCAGACCCGGGATCGAACCGGGATGGATTGCTCCACTGGTGTTTGAGACCAGCGCGTCTACCGATTCCGCCATCTGGGCTTTTGCGGTTGCAAAGGTACTAATAATTTTTGAACTGACAAACTTTTTTGGAGAAAAGTTTCAGAAAAGATGATTTTTCTTATACGAAAGCTTAAATAATTGTTTTATTTTGCCTTCTCTGTCTTAAATTCTGGAAAAAAGCTTGGTAGGTTCATAGATATTGTTTAATTTTACACATGATTTAAAACAATATTATTATATTGCCTGCAAAATGACAAACAACGACCATAACAATTATTGCATCATACTTGCCGGAGGAAAGGGAAGAAGACTGTGGCCCAGCAGCCGCAATGCTTATCCCAAACAATTTCTTGATTTCTTCGGGGTAGGACGTACACAGTTACAGCAAACTTATGACAGGATGGCACGGATTCTGCCAGCCGATCATATCTATATTAATACCAACGAGGAGTATGTGGAATTTGTAAGGCAGCAGCTGCCTGATGTTTCCTCCGATCACATCTTGTCGGAACCCATTCATCGCAATACAGCTCCGAGTGTGGCATGGGCTGCTCATCGCATAGCCATGCAGAATCCTGAGGCTTGCATCGTGGCTACGCCCTCCGATCAAGCTGTATTCAACGAGGAGGCTTTCTGTAAGGATATGCAAGAGGGATTGCACTTTGTCGCCGACAACAGCTGCTTTCTCACGATGGGTGTGAAGCCTACTCGCCCAGAACCAGGCTATGGCTATATCCAGTTGGGCGACTCTGTGGGTGATGGATTATATAAGGTGCAGTCGTTTACGGAGAAGCCTGAGCGCGACTTTGCCAAGATTTTCGTAGACAGTGGCGAGTTCTATTGGAATACGAGTCTCTTCCTTTTCAAGGTAAAGCATCTCTACGAAGAGTTTGCTCACCTCTTGCCATCTGTAATGCGCGGTTATGATGAGCAACATCCCGTCTTCGATGTGGAGACCGAGAACGCCTTTATGAAGGAGAACTTCCCTTCTTATCCCAACATCTCTCTCGACTATGCTATATTAGAGAAGTCGAGTGATGTCTATGTGATGAAGTGCGACTTTGGCTGGGCCGACTTAGGCACGTGGCACAGCATCTATGAAGCCATGCAGAAAGGAGAGGACGATAATGTGGTAATTGACAGCGATGTCATGCTGGAGGATTGTCATAACAATATAGTCAAACTGCCGAAGGGTAAATTAGCTGTATTGAATGGCCTTGATGGCTTTATTGTGGCAGAGAAAGACAATGTGCTGTTGGTTTGTCGCAAAGAAGACTCCTCTGCGTTGGTGCGCAAGTATGTCAACGAGGTACAGATCAAGAAAGGAGATGAGTTTATATAACTCTCATCCATTCGATAACATACTAACAGAAAGGGAAGTGAAGACGCATCTTCACTTCCCTTTTCCTTTGAATAGCCTCTCTTCCTAAGTTGTCGAAGAGAAGAATTATAGTTTTTTGAATGCTTCGTATATCTTGTTGGAGATATCCTTAAATTCTTCTTCATTCAGTTGGAGGTGCTCCTTGCGGAAGTTTACATCCGCCTCGCTGTTCATAGGAATCAGATGAATGTGAGCATGAGGTACTTCCAATCCGAGTACCACCTGTGCTACCTTCTTACAGGGGAACACAGCCTTGATGGCCTTTGCCACCTTCTTGGCAAAGACTTCAAAATCAGCCAAATCCTGATCTTCCATATCGAAGATATAGTCTACTTCCTTTCTTGGAATCACTAAGGTGTGGCCTTTACCGATAGGGCTAATGTCGAGGAAAGCGTAGAACTTATCGCTTTCAGCACACTTGTAGCTGGGAATTTCACCAGCAGCAATCTTTGAGAAAATACTTGCCATAGTCTGTTTCTATTTTTAGTTCATCAATCTGTTGTTAACAATTTCTCATTCTTGGTAAAATATCGTTGTGGCTTACATATCATAAAAAAGGAACTGCCATAGGGGTTTGTATGCCCTTATGATAGCTCCTTATAATTTTACTCGAATGAAATCTTGTCGATACGGAGGTTGATGGTGCCGCGTGGAATCTTGATTTCCACGACATCACCCACTTTCTTGTTGAGCAAGCCCTGTGCGATAGGGGTCTTGATAGAAATCTTGCCCTCCTTCAGGTTTGCCTCGCTCTCGCTCACGATGGTATAAGTCATCTTTGCCTTGTTGCCCATATTGGTCATCTCCACCTTCGACATGATCTGCACACAGTCGGTGCTGAGCTGCTTGGTGTCGATAATCTTGGCCTCGGCAATGGTGAGCTTGATGCGATTGATCTTATCTTCGAGATGAGCCTGTGCCTCTTTAGCTGCATCGTACTCAGAGTTCTCACTCAGGTCACCCTTGTCTCTTGCTTCAGCAATTGCGGCTGATGCCTTAGGGCGCTCCACAGCAACGAGCTGTTTCATTTCAGCCACGAGTTTGTCGTAGCCTTCTTGTGACATGTAAGCCATAATTTTCTTGTTGTTTAATATAATTAATAATGTGTTCTTAGAGAAGGGGTAAAAAATAAAGAATCCCGGTGCCTGTATAGCATCGGAATCCCCAATCTTATATTCTCTATTTCGTTTTAGTCGTACCTATATCTGTTTGCAAAGATAGGACTTTATTTCTGAATCGCCAAACATTTTCGATGAAATTTGATAAAAGTGCGGACTTTTGTCTCTTTTACGCATTTGCCTAAGCATCAAACAGGTATAAAACTTGTGAAAAAGTCAGAAGTCCCTTATATTTATACTCCTAAGATGTGGTTTATTCGTTAAAAAGTTGTATATTTGTAACCCCGATTTAAAAAAAATGGGATGAGAATGTATAACTAATAACTCGAACAACATGACAAAAGAACAACTGATGCATAGAGCTATCCTTCTGTCAGAGAACAGCGTGCGCCATGGTGGTGGTCCTTTCGGAGCCGTCATTGCCAAGGATGGTGTTATCGTGGCTGAGGCCTCCAATAGTGTTACCATAGACCAAGACCCTACGGCTCATGCCGAAGTGAATGCCATCCGTATGACTACCCGTGCCTTGCACACTTTCGATTTGAAGGGTTGTGAGATTTATACCTCTTGCGAGCCTTGTCCCATGTGTCTTGGCGCTATCTACTGGGCGCATCTCGACCGTATCTATTATGCCAACGATCGTCAGGATGCTGCGAAGATTGGTTTCGATGATGAGTTTATCTACGAGGAGATTGACCGCAAGATAGCAGATCGTCGCAAACCGATGATTGCCTTGATGCGCGATGAGGCTTTGGGTGCTTTCCGTATGTGGGAAGAGAGTACCGAGAAGACGGAGTATTAAGTACCATCTCTTTATTCCCTCTATTTGAGAGATTCTAAAAACAAGACGTCCCGATGCAGGAATACCTTGCGTCGGGACGTCTTCGATAAAGATGGGTTCTTGTGAAAACCTATAGCCTTTCTTTTTCTTTTCACTTCTTTCAAATGCGAAACTTGACCCCTTTACTTGATTTTAGTAATCGAGAAAGGATGTTTCACAGCTGCGTGAGCGGCTTTCTGGGCGATACTCTTCTGTTGTGGGGTGATACCCTCTGGAGCATAGCTGTTTCCGATGACCGATTTTTTGAAGATAGCCTCAAACCATGTGCAAGCAGCAGTATATCTACCATAAACCAACTGCAGATGATAGCCATCACGATTTAGGTTGTCGCCAAGCGCTGATGTGCGGGCATTCTGTATGGCTGTTCCTGCAGGCACTAAGAGGTCGATGGGTGCATCTTTAAGCGCCTGTTTGGTTGCTCCCAAGATAGAACTGAACATCATGTCCTGACGATTTCCATATTTACGGAAACCATCATGGTTGGATGTCTGGGCGTATGCCCATGTCTGATGGAAGATGATCTTAGCCTTGGGTGCCTTTTCCTTTACGTAGGCTATCAGTTCGTTGAGGTAGGGCTGATACGTATAGTAAACTCCCGAGAAATGACTTGCCTGTTGCACGCTGACATAGTCCCAGTCTTCCTCGCTCAGAGCCTCGCTTACTTGCTTCTTAGGTGTTTCTACCATCTTGCCATCTACTCCTGTCTTTCTGTATCTGTATGCCTTTAGGTCACCCTTCACACACTGCATGTGTCTTTCGAGTGAGCATCCAGGGATATACAGGTTGGCTACAATCGTCTTGATGCCTTCTGCATCAGCCAACTCGTGCAGATTCTGCTCGATGGCATCTTCTGAGAAGCTGTTGCCTATGGCAAGAATCTTTACTGTGTTCTCGGCATGGACTTGTGGAAAAGCCCATGCCAAAATGAATGTCATTATAATCCAAATATTTTTCATATTAAGTAGTGTTTATCTTTATTTTAGTGTGAATTTCAGAGTCTGCACGTCCTTGCTGTTAGGACCTACCATTACCTCAAACTCTCCAGGTTCGTTTTTGTATTCCAACTCCTGGTTGTAGAACTTCAGGTCTTCAGGAGTGATGGTGAAAGTAACGGTCTTGGTTTCGCCTTTCTTGAGTGACAGGCGCTCGAAGCCCTTCAGTTCCTTTACAGGGCGAGATACACTGGCTGCCAGGTCGCGTATATACATCTGTGCTATTTCGTCAGCATCGTAGTTACCCGTATTGGTGATGTCTACACTTACACTGATTGTCTCGTTGTTGGTCATAGTGTTGCTTGAGAGTGTAGGCTTGCCATACTTAAAGGTGGTGTACGACAGACCATAACCGAATGGGTACAATGGGTCGTTGTCTATATCGAGGTAGTTGCTTTTAAACTTAGAGAACCATGTTCCCTCCTTCAGAGGTCTACCTGTGTTGAGGTGGTTGTAGTAGAGAGGTATCTGACCAACACTCTTAGGCATGGTGGCAGTAAGTTTTCCGCTTGGCACCTTGTCACCGAAGAGAACGTCACAGATGGCATCGCCCGATTCGCAACCACCAAACCAAACGTTGAGGATGGCTGGGAAATTCTCCTGTTCCCATGTCATGACTGTGGCACGACCAGAGAAGTTGACCAGAACGATAGGTTTACCAGTCTTCTTCAGAGCGATGAGGAGGTCTTTCTGTGCATCAGGCATCTCTAAGTTGGAGCGGCTGCTACATTCTCCACTCATCTCTGATGATTCACCCACAGCGGCAACAATGATGTCTGCCTGTTGTGCTACGTCGAGTGCCTCTTTCAGCATCTCCTCATTGCTACGGCTGTCGCGCATCTCACGACCAAACATGGTTGCGTCAGCCTCACGCTTAGCATCATACATCAGGTTAGAACCCTTGGCATAGAGCACCTCTGCCTTACCTTCCAAGGTTTTTCTCATAGAACCGAGAATTGTCTTGTTGTCGTCCAGACGGGCTACCACACTCCATGTTCCCGACATATTCTTTGAGTTGTCAGCCAATGGACCAATGAGGGCTATCTTGCCCTTGCGCTGCAAAGGCAAGATGTTGCCTTCGTTCTTGAGCAGTACGAAAGTCTTGGCTGCTATCTCGCGTGCGATGGCTCTATGCTCTGGTGTATAGATCTCCTTCTTAGCACGTTTCACGTTGCAGTATCTATATGGGTCGTCAAAGAGACCGAGTTTGTATTTAGCTTCGAGAATACGGCGGCATGCGGTGTTGACAGTTTCCATAGACACCTTTCCTTCGTTGATAGATTTCTCTATAGTACCTAAGAAACCATCAGCCACCATGTCCATATCGGTACCCGCATTGAGTGCCATGGCAGAAACCTGCTGCAAGTCACCCAGTCCGTGAGCCATCATCTCTTCGATGGCGGTATAGTCGGTTACTACCATTCCCTTGAATCCCCACATCTTGCGCAACACATCGGTAAGCAACCATTTGTTACCTGTTGCAGGAATACCATCCACTACGTTGAAAGAAGTCATGGCGCTCAGAGCACCAGCATCAACGGCAGCTTTGTAGGGAGGCATATAGTAGTTGAACATACGCCAGTGGCTCATGTCTACGGTGTTGTAGTCGCGTCCTGCTTCAGCACCACCATAGAGTGCAAAGTGCTTCACACACGCCATCACGGTGTTGGGAGCAGCCAAGTTTTGTCCTTGGTAGCCTTCCACCATCGCTTTTGCGATGCAAGAACCGAGGTATGGGTCTTCACCATTGCCTTCCGCCATGCGTCCCCATCGTGGGTCTCTACAAATATCGAGCATAGGGCTGAAAGTCCAGTTGATACCATCAGCCGAGCATTCTTGTGCTGCGATCTGTGCTGTGCGCTTGATGGCTTCCATATCCCAAGAGCATGAGAGCGAGAAGGGGATAGGGAATACGGTTTCGTAACCATGTATAACGTCCATACCGAAGAGCAGAGGAATATGCAGACGGCTTTGCTCCACTGCGACCTTCTGTACTTCTTTGATTTTCTCAACACCTTTCAGGTTGAAGAGACCACCCACTTCACCTCGTTTTATTTTGGTGGCCACATCACTACTCTTAGCCTGTCCGGTAACAATTTCTCCTGTAACAGGAAGATTCAACTGACCGAGTTTCTCTCTCAGCGTCATTTTGTTCATCAGGTTATCGATGAAGGTGTTCATCTTGGCTTCATCGCTTTGAGCCTGTGCCAGTGTGGGGCAGAGGCTTGCTGCCAGCAAGGTACATGCTGCAAGAATGTTTTTTGTCTTCATAGGTTTATGTCTTTTTAAATTGTCCTTGTTTAATTGCTCTTGAATCCCAGTTTCTTGAGTCCTTGTTGTATCTCTGGGCAGCTCATGAAAAGTTTCCAGAGCAATCCTGAGCGATAGTTTTCTATCATAGGGGTGATGGTCAGCTGGTCGATTGCCAAATAGCGAGGCACAGTCCAGTTGGCTGTTTCGGAGAAGGCATCATAGAAGCCATATTTACCCCATATCCAACTACCTTTCTTCCAGAAATACTTCAGGGCTGCCATCGACTCTGTTGGTGTGTAAGGGAACGATGATAGGGCAGCGGTAGGTGTGATGACACCTAAGTCGTTGTTGGGTGAATGAGCAGAATATCCGTTCACCGAATAGCTCGCTGTCAGTCCCCAGCAGTCTTTACCATAGCCTTTATATCCCTTCGGATTGCGCACACAGTATTCATAGTCGCTGAGGGCATGGTTCTTCACCACGTTCCAATAGTTAGCATATTGGTCGCTCAGGTTCTTGGGGTTGAGACAGATATAAGAGTACTGAGCCCAGAACAGCGGACCACCAGTCTGTTCGGCTCCATTGTGTTTCAGTTCGAGAGGATAGCCGTAGGGCTTAGCGTTGCTCTTGATGCCTCCGCTTCTTGCCCATCCCTTGTGATAACATTCGGCAGGGATAGAATGAGTCGGTGAGGAGGCTCCTAAAATGTAGGTGATGAGGCACTCGTTGTAACCTCCGAGTGGGAAGTTCATGTCCCAACCATAGTTGGGCGACCAGTGCCAGTAGAGTACGTCTTGTCCTCCACGGCGATACCAGTCAAATTCCATTTCCTTCCATAGCTTGTCAATATGGCTTGCCAAGAGCTTCTCTTGTTCGTTGCCGTTCTCGAAGTATTGTCTAACACACAGCAGACTCGCCATGAGGAACGAACTTTCCACGAGGTCACCACCATCGTCTTTCTGTCCGAAGGGGACGGTTCTGCCAGTGTTGCCATCTATCCAGTGCGACCATACGCCATGATGTCGGTCTGCCTTACCCAAGAAGTCAACGATCTTGGTAAGTCGTTTCACGCCCTCTGTACGGTCGATGTAACCTCTGTCTATACCTGCCAGAAGACCGGCAATGCCAAATCCGCTACCACCTGTCGTAATCACGTGTTTGTCGTTTTGTGGATAGATGCCATCGAGGTGGATGCGCTCGGGTGCCAGTCCAGAGTTTGCGTTGGCTCCCTCCCACATATAATTAAGGTGGGTCTTCTCAAT
>ERZ1026894.1649-NODE-1649-length-12784-cov-3.835415_pt1 | contig 12784 bp, 9 predicted proteins | sample MGYA00380177_ERZ1026894 | MGnify/ENA primary metagenome ERZ1026894 (study PRJEB33269, sample SAMEA4719813) | human gut metagenome | biome: human-associated habitat; feature: organic feature; material: feces | place: Cameroon | collected 2013-10 ... | reverse complement strand
AGAGATATTTTTTCAACGGAATGCCGATGTCGCGCGAAAAGTTTTTGGAGAGCAGGTCGCGCGTCATGCCGGAAACTTCCGCGAGTTCGGCGACCATGAGTTTCGCGCTGACGTGTTTTGAAATGTATTCGAACAGTTCGCGGTACTTGTGGAAACAGTCTTCGCGGAAAAGCTGTTTCTCTTTCGGGAAAATCCTGGAGACTTTTTGAAAGAGAAGCCCTTTGATGAGAAAGGCGGCAGAAATGTCGGAGGCGTTTTTGAATTCGGTTTCAAGCACTTTGACGAATTCCGGATCGTAGAGTTCCCGCATGAACCGTTCGGAGAGAAAAACGTCCTGATATGCGCAGTAGCGCAGATTGAAATGAAATGCAAAGAATCCCGTTCCTTCTCTGAAATGGAATGCGAGCGGAAATCCGCAACTGAAAAAATAGAGGTGTCCCGGTTTCATTTCGAGCTGTTCCCCGGTTTCGTAATTGCTGACGACCGAAGGTTTCCCGTTTGAGAATGAAACGGCAAAGAGGCGGTTGAACGGGTAGCTGTTTCTGGTATTGCATTCAAAATTCGCAAACGAAGATTCATGAAGTTCCAGATTCAGCTGGTTCGCATAACTGATCATGACCGTGTCGAAAAGAACGCCGTTTTTATCGGTTATAGTTTTCATAAAATCGCAAGTTTTTTTCTTGTTTTCCCATTGTTTTTATTGAGTTTTTAGTGTATAATATAGCAAAGAACAGCAAGAATGTCAATAAACAGAGGAATGAAAATAATGAAAAAAGAGATTTCAGAACAAACGGTCGGAAACGTCATGAAAAACAAACCGGCGGCGCATCGTGCCGCCCGTGAGAGCAAATCCAACAGGTTCACCCTTATAGAGCTCCTCGTGGTAATTGCGATCATCGCAATCCTTGCCGGCATGCTTCTGCCCGCCCTGAATGTGGCAAGAGCAAAGGCAAATGCGATCAGCTGCACCGGAAATTTCAAGCAGATCGGGCTTGGTGTTGCAATGTACGGATCGGACAACGGCGACTATCATGTTCCCGCGTATCTGGACGAGATGATGCCTGATGTCGACAACAATGTCAACTGGGTCATGATGCTCTGGCCGTATGCGCAGGGGAAGAATTTTCCGAAAAACGGCGCTCCGGACAAAACCGTGTTCATCTGTCCCGCCGGACAGGACGACATTGTCACCACGGCGAACGGGAGCGACAGGACCCGCAAGATGACCAATCTTGCGATGAACGGAAAAATCACCTCCCGCTACGCCGGACAGTCGAACTGGAAGCTGATTCCGAAATGCAGATATCCTTCGAAAACCACAACCGTATGGGATGCCCTGAAATATTCGCGCGACGGTTTTGGTGTGAGCCGGGATGACGCCGACCGCTCAAGGGCGATTCTCGATGTTCATTCTCTGCCCGTCGTTTACGCGTCGTTTGCCCGCCGCCATTCCGGCTGGTCGGACAACAATCTTTTTGTCGACGGGCATGTTCAGCTTCTGAACAGTTTTCAGGAGGTTCAGGCGTTGAACTGGGCGGAACAATGCATGCGTTACTATGCGCCGTTTGTCATGGAAAACGGTTCGAATCCCTATTGGCCCTGATCGAGGAGAAAAAAATGAACAGACTCCTGGCTGCTCTTTTCTGTTCCGTTCTGTCCGCCGGCGCGACGGAAAATCTCGTATTCAACTCCGGATTTGAAATGGGAACGGACGGTTACGCAATTGTCCGGATTCTGGAACCGGAAGTGAATCCGGACTTGAAATTCCTGCCGCTGAAGACGGATACGGAGAATGCCGCATCGGGCAAGCGCGCGCTCAGAATCGAGAATCCGAACGGGGAATTCTACGAGCTGCACACAAAATCTTTTCAGCTGAAACCCGAAACGGATTACACGGTTTCCGTCAAAGCGAAAAGCGATGCTCCCGGGGCGAAAATCCGGTTGATTATTTACAACGTCGTCAACAGCTCCTGGAATGTTCATGCCCGGGTGTGGACGCTTGACAAAGCGTACAAAAATTATTCTTTCACGTTCAACACGGGGAAGAGCGGGACGGAATGGCACATTCAGATCCCGCCTGGAGTACATTACGAGAAGAATGTTCCGCGCGGCACCACCTGGCTGGATGATCTTGCTGTCTATGAAACCTCCAAAGCCGCGGCCGTTCCGGAAACGGTGCTGGAAGCCTCCGTTTCCTCTTCCGACCGTCTGTACGAGAAGGAGCGGAAGAATGCGAAACTGACTCTGAATGTCTACAACCGGAGCAAATCAGCCGTTCGCCGGAATTTGACGGTCCGCGGATTCGATTCCCTGTCCGGAACCGAGCTTTTCCGCCGTCCGTTTGAAGTGGTTCTGGATGCGGAGAGCGGGAAAAATTTTTCGTTTGATGTGCCTCTGACCCGTTACGGTTCGGTGCGGGTCGCCGTAGACGGCGCGGACCGCTGTTACGAAGGTTTCTATTCGGTTGTCGGCAAATATACGGCGCGTCCGCTTGATCTGATGAAGGAGTCCTGCGTCGGGGTTTGCGGAGGACTTGAGTATGCGATTCCGCCGAAGCTTTTCCGCGCGGGGTATCAGGTGGGGAACGCCCCGTTTGAACGCGTTCCGGAGATGCTGTCGCGGATCGGTGTGCGTCTGATGCGCGAGCACGACGGCGGGATGTCGGCAACCCAGTGGTCGGCGGTTGAAGCGGAACAGGGAAAGTTCGATTTCTCGCATACCGACCGTTCGATGGCGGTTTATAAAAAATACAACATTGAGTTGCTTCCGGTTCTTGGACGCGTCGAGTTCGTGGAGCCGTTCCGCGGCTGGACGATGAATGAGCCGCAGCCGGAATGGGTGCGCAAACTCAGCAGGCGTCAGGAACCCGACATGGGCGGCTGGAATGCGAAGCACGTCATTCTGCCCCCGCTCGAACTCTGGGAAAAATATGTTTCGGCGGTCGCGGAACACCTGAAGGGAAAGATTCAGGCGTATGAAATTCTGAATGAGCCGAATCTTCATCTCTGGCCGGCAAACTACAACACCTATCTGGCGTCCGCGGTGAAGGCGATCCGCAAGGCGGATCCGGCGGCGAAGATCGCGGCGTTCTGTCTGACCAGCGATTTCGGCGCGGACGGAACGGGCTGGCTGGATGAGTGCATCCGGCTGGGCGGATTCAGAAATATCGACATCGCGGGATTTCATCCCTATTCAAGCCGTGAACTCGCTTCGCCGCTTCCGGCGGATTTGACGATTGAAACCTTCCGGAAACAGGTTCGTGCGGTTGCGGACATTCCGCTTTGGAATACGGAGCTTTATTACCTTTATGATGTGGAGCGCGGCAAGCCGGAGATGAAGCAGAAGGCGTACCATTGCGCATGGCGTTTTCTGGTCGACCTCGGGGAGGGCGTGGGACAGTCTCCGTTTATTTCCTCCAGGCAGATATTCCGGAACGTGCTTGTTCCGGAGTTCCCCGGTTCGTCGCTTTTCGATACGGTCCCGAACGAGAGCGCGGTCGTTTTCAACGCCATGGCGCGCCTGTTCGAGGGGGCGCGCCCTGTCCTGAAACGGAAGTTCGATCAGGGAATCATTCTGTACGGATTTGAACGGCGCGACGGAAGACTGATCGCCGCACTATGGAATTTCCGGTACAGAAAAGGTCTCCGCATGGATTTGCGCGGACTGGAGATTCTGGATATGTTCGGCAATCCGCTCAAGGCCGGGATTCTTCCGGTTGGAGTCGAGCCTTTCTATCTTCTGCAAGGCGCGATGAGTCGCGGGGAATTCCTGCGGAAACTGGAATCGCTGAAACCGCTTGTCGAGAATCCGGTCGCCGCGGTTCCGCTCCTGCGGATTTACAAAAACGATTTCGGCGAGTTTGCCGTGCTGGAACTGAAAAATGAATCCTCCGATCCGCAGAAAGGCGTTGTCGGGCTCGGCGGCGCGGTCGTGTCAAAGAAACTTACGGCGTTCCGGATCGAACCGGAAAAGAGACTTTCTCTTGTCGTTCCGGTTGCATTTGACGGCACGAACGGAGAGACCGGGGAAATCCGCATCAGCTGCGATTCCCGCATTTCCCGGGTGAAAGCCCGGGTCGTTGAGAGCGTGAACGTTTCCGCCGGAATTCCGGTTCCCGCCGGCCCTGCCGTCTGCCGCGTGTTCCGCGAAAACGGCAAACTGGTCGTCGAGGGAACCGTCCCCGATGCAACCGACGCCGGAGTCTCCGGAAAGCGTCCGGCGTGGGAGACTGATTCCGCCGAGCTGTTTTTCGATTTCGATCCGATGCGGTTCGGCGCTCATCCGGAAGTTTATACGGCTGCGACGGCGCGGGCGTTCATCACTCCGCGCGATCCGGAAGGCAAACAGCTTCAGCTTTGGGGGGATTTCTGGAAGGGAAAAAACTGCAAGCTGAAAGTTGCCTCCGATGCGAAGGCGTGGAAGTTCCGTCTTGAGTTCCCGTCCGGGCTTCCGGCTTGCGGTCAAATCGGTTTTGAGATGATCGTCAACGACTCGCAGAAAAAGCGGTTCGGTTCCTGTTTTAACTCGAAACAGGCGTACTGCAACCGTCTCGAATTCGGACTGATTGATTTCAACACAAAGAATAAGGAGATTCAGAAATGAAGACAAAAATGCTCATCTGCACCGGAATGTTCGCCGCCGTTGCGGCGTTTGCGGCACAGCCTGTCGAAACGAAAATCACTCATGAAGGCGTCTGGAAAAACGCGGAGGGCGTCTACACCCAGAATTACCCCGGACATGATTACGACAGTCTGCTCTTCCGTTTCCTCGTGGAGTCCGACGGCTTTTACAAGCTGAGCGGAGAATTCTGCGGAACGGATCCGGTTCTTGTCTGCGGACTTGACCAGAGTCCGGAAAAAGAATTTCTGCCGTTTACGCATTATCGGTTTTTCGGGAAAGGGAACGGCGAGTTCCGTATCTACCAGAACCCCGGACCGAAGAACACGCTGAAGTTCCGCAATCTGAAAGTGGAGCGTCTGGAGGAAGCCGATCTGAAAAAGAATATGATTCCGGACGGAGAATTTGAATCCGGAGCCTGGAAACCGTTTTGGCGGAAAGGGCGCTGGGGCGACCAGGAGGCGGTGAATGTTTCCGCGGCCTCCGATTTCCTTCAGGGCAGGAACAGCCTGAAAATGGGTGAACCTGCAAAAGGCAAAGTCAGCGCGCTTGTCTCGCGCCACATGCCCGCCCGTTCGAATCAGACGGTTGTCATGACTCTCTGGGCGAAGGCGGATACCCCGCAGCCGTTGCGCCTGAATCTGGATTTTGAGCAGCAGTTCGGCAAACATCTTTACCAGTTGAAGACGGTTGCCTTGACTCCGGAGTGGAAGGAATACTCGTTTGAGTTCAAGACTCCGGAGCTTGAAAACAAACGTATTCAGCTTCATCTCCAGCGGGAAAGTTTCCCGGGCGATGTCTGGATCGATCACGTGGAATTCCGGGAAAAATAATAGTTTCCCTGTTTGAGAGAGTGTTTCCGCGCCGCCTCGGAGACGGCGCGGATTTTCCCGTTCGGGAGTCCGGTTCAGCGTATTGCCCAGAAGAGCCCGCGGAGCAGAATTTCAAGGATCTGCGGAGTCCGTTCGAAATCTTCGAGGTTGTGTCCAAGCGAAGAGTAGAAGACGCGTCCTTTGCCGTAATGACGTGTCCAGACAACCGGCATGACCGTTCCGTCGATCCACGGAGCATGCTCTCCGTTGAAACGGGTGGTGGCGAGCACATGATTGCCGGGATCGGTGTGCATGTAATACTGTTCGCTGTGAACGGGGAAATCGCTGATTCCGGCGAGGAGCGGATTTTGAGGCTCCACGATATTCACGACATAGTCAACGGCGTTTCCCGGATGCGCAACCCATTGTCCGCCGACCATGAACTGGTAGTCTGTATGTTCCCGGAAGGCGTCGCCCATTCCGCCGTGCCATCCTCCGATGCCGGTTCCGCTGGCGACGGCGTTCAGAAGCCCTTTTGCCGCTTCGCCGGAAATGGCTCCCATGGTCCAGACGGGAACAATCAGGTCATATTTTTTGTTGAGTTCCGGATCGGTCAGGCATTCCATGGAATCGAAAATATCCACGTGAACATCTTTTGAACGGAGGCGTTCCGCGATGAGATCCGAGGTTCTGACGGGGTCGTGTCCGGACCATCCGCCGCGGAAGATGAGACAGTTTTTCATGGTAGTATCCTTCATTTGATTTCTCCTCCTTTGAGTCCGGAATCCAGCGGTTCCGGGCGGATGCAGGTGCTTTGCACCGTTGCGGTTTTTCCGGATTCCGCGGAGTCGAGGATGGAACACATGACATCAAGGACATGGTATGCCAGTTCGCCGGATGCGCGGTGCGGACGCTTTTCCTTAATGGCAGCGGCCATATCGGCGAGTCCGAGAATGCGGGTGTTGTCGTTGTAGATGAATGCGTTGTCGGCGTCGCTCCAATTTGAGGTGAGGCCGGCGCGGAAGAAGCGGATGTTTCCGCTGAATGAGTTCGGGTCGGGTTCGGCGAGGCTTCCTTCGGTTCCGTAGTATTCAATTGCGCAGTTGATCGAGTGCTTCCAGACGTCAAAACTGGTGGTCAGGGAGATTACCGCGCCTTGTTCAAAACGGAGAATCGCAGAAATATGGGTGTCGATTTTCACGGGGAAGGTTTTTCCTTCGTTGACCTTGGTGCCTTTGCGCAGATCGGTGGAACGGGTGGTCATTGCGGTGACTTCGCGGACCGGACCGAGGACGTTGATGAGCGCGGTGATGTAATACGGCCCCATGTCAAAGAGCGGTCCGCCGCCTTTCTGATAGTAGAATCCGGGAGCCGGATGCCAGCTTTCGTGTCCGTGGCAGAGCATGAATGCTGTTCCGGCGACGACTTTCCCGATGAGGCCGGAATCAATGAGACGGCGGCTCTGCTGGTGTCCGCCGCCGAGAAATGTATCCGGCGCGCAGCCGGTGCGCAGACCTTTTTCTTTTGCTTTTGCCAGAACTTTCTGGGCGCTCTCCCGGTCGAGGCTGAACGGTTTTTCGCAGTAAACGTGTTTTCCCGCTTCAAGTGCGCGCAGGTTGATTTCAGCGTGGGACTGCGGAGTTGTGAGATTCAGGATGACTGCGATTTCCGGATCTGCGAGGATCTCCTCCACGGAGCATGCCTTGATTCCGTATTGAGAGGCCCGGTTTTCCGCAGATTCTCTGCACAGATCGGCGCACGATGTGACCATGATCTGCTTTGCAAAGACCGGTGCATTCTTCAGGTAGATGCTGCTGATGTTGCCGCATCCGATCAACCCGACTTTCAGCATAAAAATCCTTTCGTTGAAGTTTCCGCCGGGACGCTGTGGCGGTTTGCATCCCGGTTCTCTGCGGATAATATAGCGTGCAGGCGTTTTTCCGCAATGGACAAAATTTTCAATTAAATGGACGAACGTTTCTTTTTGACGATTTTCTTTGAGAATTCTTTTTTCTGTGCTATATTTCCGCATAAGGAGCAGCAGTTTATGAAATCAGACACAAAACATCTTTCCCCGTTTGCCAGACAGTTTCCTGTCTTGCCGCAAATCGAAACGATCGGTTATCTTCCGGAGAAAAAAGATTGTATAAACTTTTCATTCGATACATGCAACTTTTCATTTATTCTGAGCGGGGGCGGCACGTACCTTCTGCGTGGAAAACTCTATCCGGTGACTGCTCCTGCCGTTCTGCTCCAATGGCCCGGGGAACCGATGCTGTACGGTCCCCGCGAAGGCGGGAGCTGGGAAGAGCTGTATCTGATCTACCCCGGCAGCTGCCAGACGGCTCTTTTGAATACGAATACATTCCTGCCGGATACCTTTCCGGTTCGCCCGTTTGTGAGAACCCCCCGCTTTGAGTCCGCATTGGCGCGTTTGAAAGCGTTCGTCGCTTCGCACCGTATTCAGGAAACGGATGGCGATACGGGAGATCTGCTTTGCTGGGAGCTGATTGCATCCAGTTTTGCCCGCCCGGAAGAGCGCGCCGCCGAGAACGTCCGGCTGAAGCGGATCCGGGAATATTTGGAAAAGAACCTGTCGAAAGATATTCATCTGGAAATACTTGCATCGGAGTTGAGAATGTCCGTTTCAAGTTTGCGCCGCTGCTGGTATGGCGGAGCGGGGAACACGACCTTCCGCGAATATCGCGACGAGATTTTTTTGCAGAAAAGCTGTCGGCTCCTGGTCGAGTCGCGGGATTCGGTCAAAGAGATCGCGAGTGCGCTTGGATTCGATGACATTTACTATTTCAGCCGGAAATTCCATCATTTGTCCGGCATGACCGCTTCCGCATATCGTCGAAAATACTGCATACCTCCGCTGCTTTTTCCGGGGGCCGCTCCGGAGTGCCGCTGACAGAAACAAGTGTTGAATAATTGACGCGGATGTTCAAAAAATGAACCTCTTTTTGCATGGAGACATGGTTTTTTATGCGCAATAGATGCTGGCATGGAAATTGCTGTATCAGAATCATCCAATGCTCATTGCAAGGTTTTGCACAACCGGCGGTTTTTTGCGGAAAACACTTGATAAACTATGTGTCTGAAGTTATAGTAAATGCCAAATGCCAAACGAGGAGGCTTCTGCGCAGGACGAAAACAAAAGAACACGATTGACAGTCTTTTGCGTAAATTTTACCGTCCCGTCGAAAAACTTGCAAATTCGCTCAGGGAGAACGGAAGTTGAGGAAATGTGCCGTATAATTGACACGTTTTCTCTTTCTTGTGTTCCTCCGGCTTTGCAGGAACCTTCAATGGGCATGGATTGGTTCCGTGCCTTTTTATCGGCATAAAAACAAAAAAGCCAGAGGATTTTATGGCAACAACATCGTTCACGATTACCACCGGAGCAGGAAGAGAAGTGAAGGAGTGCTGTGGAACCTGTCAGTTCTGGAGTGCGGAGACTCGCAGAATCAGGTACAACGGCAAAGTTCAGCACATGATCGAAGTGGATCAGCATGAAAACAATTATGATGCGGCTTGCGAGCTGCTTCAGGGCCGTTCGAGCTTGCGGACTTACAGCAGAGGCTGCCCGAAATGGAAGAAATGGGTGGATCTGGACTGAAAAAAGAAAATTCCGGAAGCCGCATAAAGCGGTTTCCGGAATTCCTGAAAAGGGTGATTGAATAGAAGTAGAAGTCTTTGTCCCGGAAAAATTTGCGGAAGAGTTTGCTAAATTTCTTTTCTGTGTTATAGTGAAAAAAGTTGCCCGGATGGAGATCATAAAACAGAAGAGGTGCGCAGCTATGAAATATCCGCCTGTGAGAGTTCTCCGTGCCGGATTTGTCGGGCGGAAAACACTTTCCGACGATAGATTCCGGAGCCTCGAAGACGAGCCCGGCGATCTGTCCTGCGGCGAAAGCGGAGGACCAGTTTTTCCATTCGGAACCTGTCACGAATCTTGCATGGAACGAGCGATTCGGCAACGGCAGCCGCTACGGGCTCCGGAAAGTGACCCGCTGCAGAGTACCTTCCAAAGCCGCAACTCTCTGGGATGTAAGCAATTCCGATTCCGAATTGAAACTTTCCTATACTGCGACGCGCAACAGTCGGGATTACAATCTTCCTGCTGTTGCGAAGAAGTGGACATCCGGGCGTCATGCGGGTGGATTCGACAACATTCTGTTTGTTGACGGTCACGCCGGCTGTTTCAATATCGCCAAGCTGGTGGATCATGTATCTTTTCTGTATTCCGCGTTCATGCCCGATTCGGAGGACATCGGTTCCCCCCTCCGGCCGTGCTGAGGACAGATTCAATTTTTATGTTTCAGCCGGTATTGGCCGGGAGGGAGGCCGAAGTGCCGGTGGAAGGCGGATGTGAAAAACGGAGTGCTTTGATAACCGCACTGAAGGGTGATCTCATCGACCAGAAGATCGGTTGCGCGCAGAAGAAAGGCCGCGTGTTCCAGACGCATGGAACGGAGAATTTCGGAAAACGAACTGCCTGAGCGCTGGCGGAACAGACGCGAAAGATAGTTGGGATTCAACTGAAAATAGGCGGCGGTTTCCTCGCGCGTCAAAGGCAGACAGAAGTTCTCCGCCATGTACTGCCTGATCTCCTGAAACGTCCGCTCCGCTTTGCCGGTGCGGCTCCGGTTGTCGTTCGCCAGAAACCCGCGCGTCAGACGGAACAGGGCGCGCGCAAGGTCGGCGCCCGCGGTTTCATCGTCGACTTCCGCAAGCAGATGAAGAAGTTTGCGGAGGGCGGGCGTCGGAGCCGCGCTTGTGTGATAAAAATGCGTGCAGACCGGACGCCGCTTTTCCGGATCCGGAGAGGAATAGTCAACGTAGGTGCAGCGCAGAAAGTCGGCGGAGTAGACCAGGCAGAATAGCTCATGCGCCGAATCCCAGAGCGGAAGTTTCCAGGATTCGGGCGGGGTGAAGAGCGCTTCGCCGGGCGTCAGATTCTCCTCGCGCCGTTCCGTTCCGGTTCCATGGAGGATGTGCTTGACGCCCGAAAGAGGAATATCGAACACATGGCGCGGATAAACTTCAAGTCCCTCGTGATCCGGAGGAGCCGGACGCGGGTGTGCGACTGCAAGCCGCCGCGGCGGAATTTCCGTCAGAATATAATCCAGCAGATGCATGGCGTCGGTGCGGGCAAAGCCCCGGATTTTCAGTTTTTCCGCAATTTTTCCCATAAAACCTCCGAAAGGTGACTTTTCAATAAGGAATATAACATTCGAGATATTGCTTTTCAAGTGTTTTTATAGTATAATTACAGCAAAAGAAAACCGAAACACCTTAATGCAAGAGGCGAATATGAAAAATCATCTTCCGGGAAGTTTCATCACGGTCGGCAACATTCCGTGCGCGACGACATCGTATCATAAAGAGCCGCTATCTCTTCTCTTCGGCATGTGCGAGGGGGCGATGAACTGGAACAACCGCGTGTTCATGTACGGCGACCGTTTGGTGCGCGTCAATCTGAACTGGATCCGCGATTATGTTCTCACTCTCAAAGGGTTCCGCTATACGGAGCGCGATATTACGAGCTTCCCCGATCTGCTGCTCGAAAAACAGCATGAAAAAGGTTTCTTTTATGAAATCATCGCTCCTGTGACGGATATGCATTCAGGCTGTCCGAGAGTGCTGCCGGATGGACGCACCGTTCAGATTTCCAGCCCGGAATGCTGTTATTATGAGCCCGGACTCAATTTCGGACTCTGCCGTCTGGAGCTTGAGGCGGACATTGAATATCTGATGGTCGAGGGCGCATATATGATCTGGCAGGCGACCGGAGACGACGCATGGATTCTCCGCAACCTGCCGCGTCTCGAAAAGGGGCTCCGTTACATCATGACCGATCCCCTGCGCTGGGACGCGGAACACGGACTCGCCAAGCGTCCGCGCACGCTCGACACCTGGGATTTTACCGACAATCCCCGCTCCTCCCATGAACGCGAAATCTTCCCCGATGATCCGATGGGCATTTTCCACGGCGACAACACCGGGCTTTACAACTCCAAGCTCCTGATGGCGAAACTTTACCGCATTTTCGGCGACGACGCCTCCGCCTCCCGGCATGAAGAGGAGGCCGCCGCTCTGCGCGGACGCATCATGAAATATCTTTGGAACGGACGTTTCTTCCGCCATTTTCTTCCGCTCACTCCGGTGGATTACGGCGTGGACGAGGAGTTTCAGATGAGTCTTTCCAATTCCTACGCGCTGAACCGGAACATTCTGAATTTCGAGGAGCGGCAGAGCGTCATCAACGCCTATCGGGATATGCGTAAAAAGTATGGCGGCGAGCTTGACGACTTCCGGAATCTGGAGCCGCCGTATCCCGTGTTCCATGGGATGAAGGCGGGCGCATACGTCAACGGCGCGAATGCTCCGTTTGTGGCGGGCGAACTCGCGCTCGGCGCGTTTGAGACCGGAGAGGAAGCATACGGCGCGGATATTCTCAAGCGCATGGGACGCAAGTTCAGCAGCGACGGAAAAATCTCCTTCCTCTACAACTGGGAGGGGAACGACATCGGCGGCGGGCCGCGCTGCTGGTGCGGTGCGGAAATCATGCACGCGGAGTGCGCCGGGCTGGCGGGGGTGGTTGACAACGGCAAGCTTTTCCGCGACGTCGTGCTTTCGCCCCGGTTTGTCGCCGCCGATGAAAAACGCGCGTATGTCCGTCTGGAATACGGCGCATCCGGTGCGGCGGTTGAGTATGAATACCGTTACAATCCGGAAACGCGCACGCTTTCCTTCTCTCTCGTTTCGGAACATGACCGCGCGAAACTGCGGATGCTCGTTCCGGCGGGAACCGTTCCGACGGAAGTGAAAATCAACGGCGCCGCGGCGGAATTTCGCGATGAAACTGTCGGGAACAGTCATTACGCGGTGCTGGAAAACGTGCCGTCCGGCATGACCGCGGAGATTCTCTGTCAATGACTCTCGGCGTGGTATTGCTGATTCTGACCGGGTTCTGCTGGGTCGGCATTGCGGCCGTTGTGGATGATGCGGCGCGGAAACGTCTGGACATGGATTTTATCCAGTTCGGCGCTTCGGCTGTGATTGCGCTTGCGGCGGCCGGCGCGATCCTCTTCCGTCCGTCGCTCACGGGGACATTGGCGGAGAAACTGCTGATCTGCGGATGTGTCTTCGCCGCCGGCGCCTGCAACTTCCTGATGCTGAGTTTGATGCGCCGGGCGATGGCTTTCGGCTGCAGCGGTGCGGTATGGGGAATCACGCAGAGCGCGATGGTCTGTCCGTTCGCGATGGGGATGGTGTTTTTCGGCGTGGCTCCGACCCTGCCGCGTCTGGGGGGAATTCTGCTGATTCTGACCGGAATCCTTCTGTTC
>ERZ1026894.1638-NODE-1638-length-12854-cov-4.519962_pt1 | contig 12854 bp, 8 predicted proteins | sample MGYA00380177_ERZ1026894 | MGnify/ENA primary metagenome ERZ1026894 (study PRJEB33269, sample SAMEA4719813) | human gut metagenome | biome: human-associated habitat; feature: organic feature; material: feces | place: Cameroon | collected 2013-10 ... | reverse complement strand
AGAGGCGACCTCAAGTCGCCCATCATCTGCCTCTACGGCCCTCCGGGAGTGGGCAAGACCAGTCTCGGAAAGAGCATCGCAGCAGCAATGAAGCGCAAGTATGTGCGCATGTCATTGGGTGGTCTGCACGACGAGTCGGAGATTCGCGGACACCGCCGTACATACGTGGGTGCCATGCCGGGACGTATAATAAAGAACATACAGAAGGCAGGTTCAGCTAATCCCGTATTCATTCTTGACGAGATTGACAAGGTGACGCAGAACACCATCAACGGCGACCCGTCGTCGGCTCTGCTTGAGGTGCTCGACCCTGAGCAGAACAACGCCTTCCACGACAACTATCTGGACGTGGACTTCGACCTCTCTAAGGTGCTCTTCATCGCCACAGCCAACGATCTCGGTTCCATTCCGCGTCCATTGCTCGACCGTATGGAGCTTATAGAGGTGAGCGGATACATCACCGAGGAGAAGATAGAGATAGCCAAGCGCCATCTCATCCCGCGTGAGATTGACAACTGCGGTCTGACTGCCAAGGAGGACAAGCCGACATTCACCAAGGCTGCCATTGAGAAGATAATAGAACAGTATACAAGAGAGAGCGGTGTAAGACAGCTCGAGAAGCAGGTGAACAAGGCTCTGCGCAAGCTCGCATACAAGAAGGCTCTCGACGACGTGCTCCCCTACGAGAAGATCACCCCCAATGAGATAGAGGACCTGCTCGGCAAACCGCCATTCTATCGCGACATCTATCAGGGCAACGATTATGCTGGTGTAGTGACGGGTCTGGCTTGGACAAGCGTAGGCGGAGAGATTCTCTTCATCGAGACTTCGCTGAGTAAGGGCAAGGCTGGCAAGCTGACGCTGACCGGAAACCTCGGTGACGTGATGAAGGAGTCGGCAGTTATCGCCCTCGAATACGTAAAGGCTCACATCGACTCTCTCGGCGTGGACTATCGTATCTTCAACAACTGGAACATCCACATACACGTGCCGGAAGGTGCCACACCAAAGGACGGTCCTTCTGCAGGTATCACTATCGCCACTTCCATAGCTTCGGCTCTTACCCAGCGTAAGGTTCGCAAAAACACAGCGATGACGGGAGAGATAACTCTGCGTGGCAAGGTTCTGCCTGTAGGCGGAATAAAGGAAAAGATTCTTGCAGCCAAGCGCGCCGGCATCACGGACATCGTGATGTGCCAGGACAACCGCAAGGACATCGAGGAAATCCCCGAGATTTACCGCAAGGGCGTAGAGTTCCATTACGTTGAGAACGTACAGGACGTATGGAAATTCGCCCTCACAGACGAGAAGGTGGACAATCCCATCGACCTCAGCATCAAGGAAGAAGAAAAGAATTAAGTAAAAAAAGAGACAAGAAAAACAGAAAATGACATTCGAACTCCAACATACAGACAGTGCCTCAGACGCTCGCACCGGTATAATAACAACCGACCACGGACAGATAAAGACACCTATCTTTATGCCCGTGGGAACGGTAGGCTCTGTAAAAGGCGTACATTTTCAGGAGTTGCGCGAGCAGGTGAAAGCCCAGATTATTCTCGGCAACACTTATCACCTCTACCTGAGACCCGGACTCGACACTATACGCAAAGCAGGAGGCCTGCATAAGTTCAACACATGGGACCGTCCTATCCTTACCGATTCGGGTGGTTTCCAGGTATTCTCGCTTACAGGTATCCGCAAGCTTCGTGAGGAAGGATGCGAGTTTCGCTCACACATTGACGGATCAAAGCATATCTTCACTCCTGAGAACGTCATGGACACGGAACGCATCATCGGTGCTGACATCATGATGGCATTCGACGAGTGCCCTCCGGGAGAGAGCGACTACGAGTATGCCAAGAAGAGCCTTGCCCTCACACAGCGCTGGCTCGACCGCTGCATTAAGCGTTTCGACGAGACCGAACCGCTTTACGGACACCGTCAGAGCCTCTTCCCCATCGTACAGGGATGTAAATATAAGGACTTGAGAAGAGAGGCTGCCAAGTTCGTGGCAGACAAGGGAGCCGATGGCAATGCCATCGGAGGATTGGCTGTAGGCGAACCGACGGAGGTGATGTACGAGATGATTGAGGTGGTGAACGAGATTCTCCCGAAAGACAAGCCCAGATATCTTATGGGAGTGGGAACACCGCAGAACATTCTCGAGGCTATAGAGCGCGGAGTGGACATGTTCGACTGCGTTATGCCTACACGTAACGGACGCAACGCCATGCTCTTCACCTACAACGGCACCATGAACATGCGCAACAAGAAGTGGGAACAGGACTTCTCACCCATAGACCCTGACGGATGTGACATCGACCGCATCCACACCAAGGCATACCTCCACCACCTCTTCAAGGCGCAGGAACTTCTTGCTATGCAGATAGCGAGCATACATAACCTCGCCTTCTACCTACGACTCGTCACAGACGCACGCACCCACATCGAACAAGGCGACTTCGTACAGTGGAAACGCAGCGTTATTGACAATCTCGGAAGAAGGATTTAGGAAAAAACAGTAAGATGAAAAGAAAGAACATCAGACGCTTTCGCCACCTGCTCCACGTCGCACGATGGTGGGAATCGCATACAAGGACACTAAGGAAGGCAATGGCATGGACTGCACGCAAGCTTGCTTTCCTTAGAGTATTGAATGTCCTTAACCCGCTGAGATACATAAAGATTCTCGACTGGTATATCATACGTAAGTTCATCGGTACGTACATCTATTCCATATTGCTGATTATCAGCATCTCCATCGTCTTCGACGTTAACGAGAACCTTGCGAAGTTCAGCCAATACCATGCACCTCTCAAGGCCATCGTATTCGACTATTACGCCAACTTTGTGCCTTACTTCGCCAATCTCTTCAGCCCGCTCTTTGTCTTCATTGCCGTGATTTTCTTCACGTCAAAACTGGCATCCAACTCGGAGATTATATCGATGCTGGCAGCAGGCGTGTCCTTTAAGCGGCTCATGAGACCATACATGATATCGTGCGTGCTGATATCCACTCTGTCGTTCTTTCTCTCTGCCTACGTCATTCCGCACGGAACAGTGGTAAGGCAGAACTTCGAGTCGATGTATAAGAACAAGAAGAAGAACACCAGTGCGGATAACGTGATGTTGCAGGTAGACCGAGGCACGATAGCCTACATACAGCATTACGACAATAACATGAAGCGTGGATTCGGATTCTCGCTGGACAAGTTTGAGAACAAGAAGCTCGTCAGTCACATGACGGCAATGGAGGCACAGTACGACACCATCTCCGACTCGAAGTATCATTGGACACTGACCAACTGGAAGATACGAGAGCTGCACGGACTGAAAGAGCACATCACCAGCGGAGCAAAGCGCGACACGCTGATACAGATGGAACCGACTGACCTCGTCTACTCAAAAGGTCAGCAAGAGACGTTCACGTCGCCGGAGCTGAAGGAATATATCTCTAAGCAGATTGACCGAGGAAACGGCAACGTAGTGCAGTATCAGGTGGAATATCACAAGCGTATAGCCTCGTCCTTCGCCTCATTCATCCTGACCACCATTGGCTTGTCGCTGTCATCGCGCAAGAGGAAAGGAGGCATGGGTATGTATCTGGGAATAGGTCTGGCGCTAAGTTTCGGCTACATCATGCTGCAAACAGTATCGGCGACATTCGCCATCAACGCCGGAGCTCCACCAATGCTCGCGGCATGGGTGCCTAATATGATTTTTGCTGTAGTGGCATACTTCTGCTACAGAAAGGCACCGAACTAAAAGCGGTAGGCACAATTTCTACGTGCCTTACCGCTACGTAAACTTATAAACATTATTCAATTAAACATTACAAGTAATGTATTTCGACGAAACAGAACTCAACGACCATGTGCTTGACGCACTATATGATATGCGTTTCGACAAATGCACACCTATTCAGGAAAAGTGTATTCCCCCAATCCTTGAGGGACGCGACCTCCTCGGTGTAGCACAGACCGGAACGGGAAAGACAGCTGCTTATCTCCTTCCTATCCTCTCGAAGCTGGACGACGGAGGATATCCAAAGGATGCCATCAACTGCGTGATTATGAGCCCGACTCGAGAACTGGCACAGCAGATAGATCAAGCTATGCAGGGCTTCGGCTATTATCTCTCAGGTGTAAGCAGCGTGGCTGTGTATGGCGGCAACGACGGCAACCGCTATGATCAGGAGCTAAAGAGCTTCCAGATGGGAGCCGATGTCGTTATCGCCACACCGGGACGACTCATCAGCCATATCTCGCTCGGTAGCGCCGACCTCAGCAAGGTGAGCTTCTTCGTACTCGACGAGGCTGACCGCATGCTGGACATGGGCTTCTCTGAGGACATCAAGATGATAGCAAGCAAGCTGCCCGCCGACTGCCAGACCATCATGTTCTCCGCCACTATGCCGGAGAAGATAGAAGAACTGGCAAAGACCCTGCTCAAGAATCCGGTGGAGGTAAAGATTGCCGTGAGCCGTCCTGCTGAGAAAATCAAGCAGAGCGCTTATGTCTGCTACGAAACACAGAAAATCGGCATCATTAAGGACCTTTTCAGAAAAGGCGACCTCAACCGTGTGATTATCTTCTCTGGAAAGAAGCAGAAGGTGAAAGCTATAAACCGCACCCTGCAGCAGATGAAGATCAACTCTGGCGAGATGCACTCCGATCTGGAGCAGGCAGAACGTGACGAGATTCTCTATAAATTCAAGACGGGTCAGATAGACGTGCTCGTGGCTACGGACATTGTGGCACGCGGCATCGACATTGACGACATTGCCATGGTCATCAACTTCGACGTTCCGCACGATCCGGAGGACTATGTTCATCGTATCGGACGTACGGCAAGAGCGCAGCGTGACGGCGTGGCTATAACCTTCGTGGCTGAAGACGAAATCAGCAGCTTCAAGCAGATTGAGAAATTCCTCGGCAGAGAGGTGGAAAAGAACCAGCTGCCTGAAGGTCTCGGCGAGGCTCCTGACTATAACGCTGCACGTTCCAACGGACGCGGCGGCAAGCAAAGACGCGGCGGCAACGGTGAGAACAATGGAAGAGGACGTGGCGGCAACGGAAGAGGACGCGGAAAGAAGCGCAACGCAACCGACGAGCAGAACAAGACTGATGGCAAGAACGCTCCTACAGATAAGGACGCAGCTGCCACAAGCGCCAATAACGAGACAAAAGCGCAGGATAACACCAACCCTGAAAACTCAGAGCAGAAGCCACGCAAGAAGCGCTCAAGAGGACCACGTCAGAAGAAAGACGTAACTGCAGAGAATGGCAACAACGAGGCTACAAACAAGAAGCCGCAGCAAAACAGACGCAAGGAAAGACCTCAGGGTGACGGACAGAAACAGCAGGACGAGAAGCGCCAAAGCAAACAGCAGACTGAGCGTCAGAACAAGCCACAAGCCGATCGCCAAGACAATAAGCCGCAGACGGACGGCCAGCGTCGCAAGCAGCGTCGTCCTTCCGGCAGAAACAATCGCAATGGCGAAGGCAGACAGAATTCTGCAAAGACGGAGCAGACAAAGCAGCAGACATCCAACGTACCCGCTGTGAAGCAGACAAGCGCCATCACACAGATTCTGAAGAAGCCAATCAGCTGGATAAAGTCTCTCGGAAAGAAAAAAGACTAAAAACAGAGCAGTCTAAAATTTTGCACTTATTACTATTTGTAGTATCTTTGCATTATTCAGTGACAATCCGACAAACAAATCAATAACAAGAAAACACTTAACATGCCAGAAATATCAGTACGCGGACTTGAAATGCCCGAATCGCCAATCAGGAAATTGGCTCCCTTAGCGTTAGACGCAAAGAAACGCGGTGTAAAGGTGTATCACCTGAACATTGGTCAGCCTGACCTGCCGACACCGCAAGTGGGACTGGACGCTCTGAAACACATCGACCGTTCTGTCCTTGAGTATTCGCCATCACAAGGCTATCTCTCATACAGAGAGAAACTGACGAATTACTACAAACGATTCAACATCAACGTCAGCGCAGATGACATCATCATCACGGCTGGCGGTTCGGAAGCTGTGCTTTTCGCTTTCATGTCATGTCTGAACCCTGGCGACGAGATTATAATCCCGGAACCGGCATACGCCAACTACATGGCGTTTGCCGTCTCTGCCGGAGCAAAGATACGCACCATTGCCACCACCATAGAGGAAGGATTCTCGCTGCCTAAGGTGGAGAAGTTTGAGGAGCTGATTAATGAGCACACACGTGCCATCCTTATCTGCAACCCCAACAACCCTACCGGCTATCTCTACACACGCCGTGAGATGAACCAGATTCGCGATCTCGTGAAGAAGTACGACCTCTATCTATTCTCTGACGAGGTATACAGAGAGTATATCTACACCGGCTCGCCATACATCTCGGCTTGTCACCTTGAGGGCATAGAGCAGAACGTCATCCTTATCGACTCCGTTTCGAAGCGATACAGCGAGTGCGGCATCCGCATTGGTGCCTTGATATCGAAGAATCCGGAAGTGCGCGCCGCAGTAATGAAGCTCTGTCAGGCTCGTCTTTCTCCCCCACTCCTCGGCCAGATAGTAGCAGAGGCGTCCCTTGACGCACCGGAGGATTATTACCGTGACGTGTATGAGGAGTATGTGGAACGACGCAAATGTCTTATCGACGGTCTTAACCGCATACCCGGAGTCTATTCGCCGATACCGATGGGAGCCTTCTACACCGTGGCAAAACTTCCCGTGGACGACTCGGAGAAATTCTGCCGTTGGTGTCTGGAAGAGTTCTCGTACGAAGGCGAAACCGTCATGATGGCTCCTGCCGCCGGTTTCTACACCACCCCGGGAGCCGGACGCAATCAGGTCCGAATCGCATACGTCCTCAAGAAGGAAGACCTCGAGCGCTCACTCATCGTGCTGCGCAAGGCTCTGGAAGCTTATCCAGGACGCGTGGAGGACGCTGACTGATAATTAAGAAAACAATACATTTAACAACAACTTAAATTAATGTTTGATATTTAATGTTTGGCTTTTGCCACTGGATTTACAAGCAAAGCCAAACAATTAAATATCAAACATTAAACATTTCTAAAAATGAACTTTCCCCTTTTTATAGCACGCCGCATACATTCAGACCATACTGCCGACAAGCAGAAGGAATCGAAGCCGGCTATACGAATTGCCACAGCGGGTGTGGCAATCGGACTTGCAGTAATGATAATCAGCGTCAGCGTGGTGCTTGGATTCAAGCATACCATAAGGGACAAAGTAGTGGGATTCGGCAGCCACATCCAAGTAGCCAACTTCTACGCCCTGCAGTCGTCAGCCACAGACCAGCCGGTCGTGATGAACGACTCGATGATGAACGTGCTCAACAAGACGCAAGGCGTGGAACACGTTCAACGATTCGCCACCAAACAAGGTATTCTTAAGACCGACAACGACTTCCTTGGAGTGATGTTCAAGGGAGTTGGTCCGGAATTCGACTCCACGTTCATCCACAAGAACATGGTGAGCGGCAGCATACCCGTATTCTCAGACAAGGCAAGCACAGGCAAAATCCTTATCTCAAAGACTATGGCTGACAAGCTGGACGTGAAGAGCGGAGACCGCATCTTCGCCTATTTCATCGGCGAAGGCGGAGTGCGCACGCGAAAGCTTACCATCCAAGGCATCTATCAGACCAATCTTTCACAGTATGACAAGATAACGGTGTTCTGCGACCTCTATACTGCACAGAAGCTGAACGGCTGGACCACCGACCTTGCAAGCGGAGCGGAGCTTACGGTCAGCGACTTCAACAAGCTCTCGGAGACAAGCGACATCATTATAAGAAATGTAAACCGCACAACAGACAGTTACGGCAACACATATTCGTCAAAAAACATACGCGAGCTTTCGCCACAGATATTCTCATGGCTCGACCTGCTCGACCTTAACGTATGGATAATCCTCGCCATAATGACAGCCGTGGCTGTAGTGACAATGATTAGCGGCCTACTGATCATCATCCTTGAGCGTACCACAATGATAGGCATCCTTAAAGCATTGGGAGCACGTAACGACACCATACGCCACATATTCCTGTGGTTTGCAGCATTCATCATCGGCAAGGGACTCATCATCGGCGACATCATCGCCCTGGCATTGCTGTTCCTGCAAGAGGCTGCAGGCATATTCAAGCTCGACCCTACGACCTATTATGTCGACACAGTACCCGTGGAAATCAACTGGTTTTTCGTGCTCCTGCTTAACGTCGGCACGCTCCTCATAGCGCTCTTCGTGCTTATAGCGCCAAGCTATATGATTTCGCACATACATCCGGCCAAATCAATGCGATACGAATAGGCTTGACAAAAACTGGTCTAAAACGTATAAAAATAGGGATATCTTGAACCAAAGAAACCAATTACCGCACAAAAGTTTTGGTATTGTGCAAATAATGACGTACCTTTGCACAAAATTTAGAAGATTGTGCAATGGAAGGAATACCCAGTTTCAACTCTTATATAGAGAACAGTATTATTAAGTATTGGGAAAAAGACGCTTTTACAGACTATAAGGGAGCGACACTCCAATACCATGATGTAGCAAGAAAGATAGAGAAGCTGCATATATTGTTTGAAAACAGCGGGGTACAGAAAGGTGACAAGATAGCCCTTTGCGGACGAAACAGCAGTCATTGGGCAGTGGCTTTCTTAGCCACGCTGACATACGGAGCCGTCGCAGTACCTATACAACATGAGTTTACGCCAGATCAGATACATAACATCGTAAACCACAGCGACTCAAAGCTATTGTTTGTCGGCGACATCGTTAAGACACAGATCACCCCTGACGCCATGCCGGGACTGGAGGGTATAGTCTACTTACCCGATTTCTCCATTGTCGTAGCAAGAACAGAAAAGCTCGTCTTCGCAAGAGAACATCTCAACGAGATCTTCGGTCAGCGTTATCCCAAATACTTCCGTAAGGAACACGTACATTACTATAAGGAGCAAAGCCCAGAGGAACTCGCAATGATAAACTACACGTCGGGTACAACCGGATTCTCCAAAGGAGTGATGTTGCCCTATCGTGCCATCTGGGGAAACCTCGACCATATCCTCAAGTGCCTCTCTCCGAATGTCAAGCCGGGAAGCAATCTGGTAAGCATTCTGCCTATGGCACACATGTACGGACTGGCTGTAGAGTTCCTCTTCGGATTTATCGGCGGATGCCACATCTACTTCCTCAACCGACTGCCGTCGCCGTCGCTGATAGCAGAAGCCTTTGCGGAAGTGAAGCCCCGACTGATCGTTGCCGTGCCGCTCGTCGTAGAGAAGATCATCAGACGCAAGGTGCTCACAGAAGTGCAGACCAGCCGTATGAAGATTCTGCTCAACATGCCCGTAATAAGCAAGAAGATAAAGCAGCACATACGCGAGCGCATCATGCAAGCCTTTGGCGGCAATGCCTTTGAGATAATCGTAGGCGGAGCTCCTCTCAATCAAGGTATTGAGAAATTCCTCAACGATGTCGGCGTACCCGTAACCATCGGATACGGCACCACAGAGACAGCGCCACTCATAACCTTCGCCAACTATGACAAGTATCGCATATCGTCATGCGGACCTGCCGTGGAGCACATGGAGGTGAAGGTTGACAGTCCTGACCCTGCCAACAAGCCCGGCGAGCTGATCACAAGAGGCACAAACGTGATGCTCGGCTACTACAAGAACGAGAAAGCCACGCAGGAAGTGATAGACAGCGACGGATGGTTCCATACCGGCGACCTTGCCACCATGTCACCAGACGGCTACTTCTACATAAAGGGACGCATAAAGAACATGCTCCTCGGCGCCAACGGACAAAACGTCTATCCGGAGGAAATAGAAGACAAGCTCAACAACCTGCCGCTCGTAGGCGAGAGCATCATCATACAACGCGGCAACCGACTCGTTGCCCTCGTACATCCCGAGCAGGAAGACAAGGACGCCATGGACTTCGACGACAACGACGTACGGGGAGTGATGGACGAGAACCTAAAGACACTCAACTCACAACTACCACCCTTCTGCAAGGTCTCAGCAATAGAGATACATAAGGAAGAATTTCAGAAAACTGCCAAAAAGAGCATAAAGAGATATCTTTACAAATAAAAGAGATAACACCTCATACCAAAATAAAGACAAAGGATGAAAATACCGAGTTATAACGAACTGATAGAAAAAAGTATCGTATCCAACTGGGAAAAGGACGCACTTACTGACTTTAAGGGTGCAACACTGCAATACCACGACGTGGCTCGCAAGATTGAGAAACTTCACATCATCTTCGAAAGCAGCGGCGTACAGAAAGGCGACAAGATTGCACTTTGCGGACGAAACAGTTCCAGCTGGGCTGTGGCTTTCCTTGCAACACTGACCTACGGTGCTGTGGCTGTGCCCATTCTGCACGAGTTCACAGCAGACCAGATTCACAACATCGTAAACCATAGTGAGGCAAAGCTGCTCTTTGTGGGCGACTACGTGGCTACGGTCATCGACCAGACAAAGATGCCGCATCTGGAAGGCATCATTTACCTGCCTGACTATTCGCTCGTGATTTCACGCACGGACAAGCTGACATACGCCCGCGAGCACCTCAACGAGCTGTTCGGAAAGAAATATCCCAAGTATTTCCGCAAGGAGCACGTCAACTATTACAAGGAGCAGTCACCGGACGAACTCGCACTCATCAACTACACCTCCGGCACAACCGGATTCTCAAAGGGTGTAATGGTGCCTTACCGCGCACTTTGGAGCAATTACGACTTCGCCATGACTGTGCTTGGCAAGATAATCAAGAAGGGCGACAACGTCATCAGCATCCTGCCAATGGCACACATGTACGGCATGGCGTTCGAGTTTATGTTTGAGTTTATCTTCGGTTGTCACGTATTCTATCTCACACGTGTGCCCAGTCCTGCCATCATCGCAGCAGCCTTCGCAGAGGTCAAGCCAGCCATCATCATAGCCGTACCTCTGGTTATCGAGAAGATTATCCGCAAGAAGGTATTCCCGAAGATTCAGAACAATCGTATGCGCCTTCTCCTCAATATGCCTGTTGTAAACAAGAAGGTAAACCAGAAGATTTGCGACCAGGTGGTTAAAGCTTTCGGTGGCAACTTCTATGAGATTATCGTCGGAGGTGCAGCCTTCAATCAGGAGGTGGAGCAGTTCCTCAAGCGCATCGGCTTCCCCTACACCGTAGGATACGGAGCCACGGAGTGTGCACCGATTATCTGCTACGCTGACTATCACGATTTCGCCCCCGGATCATGCGGAAAGCCCGTCGTTCACATGGAGGTAAAGATTGACAGCCCCGATCCCGAGAATGTTCCCGGCGAGATTCTCGCACGCGGTCTGAACGTAATGCTCGGCTACTACAAGAACGAAGAGGCAACGGCACAGACTCTCGACTCTGAGGGATGGTATCATACCGGTGACCTCGGCACAATGGACGCCGAAGGCAACGTATACATCAAAGGCAGATCGAAGAACATGCTTCTTGGAGCAAACGGCCAGAACATCTATCCTGAGGAAATCGAAGACCGCCTCAACTCCATGGCAATGGTTAACGAGTGCGTGGTGGTACAGCGCGGAGAGAAACTCGTTGGCTTGGTTTATCCCGACTTCGACGAGGCTGCCACAATGCGCCTCAACGAGTCAGACCTCGAAGGAATCATGGAGCAGAACCGTCAGGAACTCAACTCCACACAGCCTGCATACTGCAAGCTCGCTGCCATCGAGATCGTAAAAGAGGAGTTTGAGAAGACTCCGAAGAAGAGCATCAAGAGATATCTCTATAAGTAATAATTACGCTAATAAAAAAAAGAGCGCCAATAAGCTATGCAATCAATACACATAGCTTATTGGCGCTCTTTTTCTTTATTCTTAATACAGCTCATATCTTGCATCTTTAATGGCAATCAATCTCCAATCTTCTTTCCAAAGTAATAAGTGGAGAACGTATCGTGAGCATAACCATTTTCATCCACACTAAAACTTGAGGCACTGGCATCGCTTACCTTCTTACCATAGAAATAGACGTCAAAGGCGTCTTTGGCATAGCCGTCCTTCAGCAGTCGGAACGAATTGGCACTTGCACCACTGATCTTCTTGCCACAGAAATACACATCAAAGGAATCCTTACCATATCCGTATCCCAAATCCTTGAACGAAGAGGCTGATGCATCATCCAATTTCTTTCCATCATAGAACACGTCAGAATGGGATATGACATATTTCTCAAAACACCTATAGCTTTGATGGCCGTCGCATCTTTTCAGCGAAAAGGTATGTGGATCAACCCACGGAAGCACCTGTCCATTAAGATATACATTCTCGCTGTCTTTGGCATAACCATGACCCAATACCACATAAGTGTCATCTCCCATTCTCTGAGCCTCAACCATAGAAGCGGCAAACAGCATTACAGCCGTCATCATCAGCCTTGCAAACAATTTCTTCATAACCTTGTGTCTTTTATGTTATATATGCAAAGGTAAAAAAATGCCGTGTAACTCAAAACGGGGAATCGCCTATTTAAGATAGGAATATCCCTATCATGAAATGAGTGGAAAGAAAATATACTAACAATCAGCTCCATTACATCAGTATTGGGATGACAATATTTGCATTTCTAACGCTCAAAACTATGAGTTGAGCGCACAACAAAATCTTTGGTGCGTAATTCGTGAGTTTTAAGAAGGTTAGGGTAACTACTTCTTATACAACACTTTACAAGGATACAATAAAAATAACAGAAGAAACGTTGTCATTAAACAAGCCTAATAAATCGCTAAAGCGCCACTTTTACACTATCATACATCCACTATTGC
>ERZ1026894.1627-NODE-1627-length-12887-cov-79.620402_pt1 | contig 12887 bp, 17 predicted proteins | sample MGYA00380177_ERZ1026894 | MGnify/ENA primary metagenome ERZ1026894 (study PRJEB33269, sample SAMEA4719813) | human gut metagenome | biome: human-associated habitat; feature: organic feature; material: feces | place: Cameroon | collected 2013-10 ... | reverse complement strand
CACTGCTATCCATTGTTATCTTGATAATGACCAAGCAGGAACGATGGCTACCCATACAATCATGGAGCGTTATCAAAACAAGGCAATCAACGAATCCATAAGATATGCAGAATACAAGGATGTCAATGATTATCTTATCGGCAGAAAATCCATTATTCCGCATAAAGAGGATGTATAAAGCGATAATTTTCTACGGAGAAAGTCAATATTCTCCGTAGAAAACTATCGTTTGCGTGATTTTTGCGTAGATTTCCGTACAAACATACTACACTTTTGAAAATATGTAGTAACTTTGTACAGAATTAAAGATGCAAATCATGGAAAAGTGTATGACAAATCCAAAATCTGAAGGCTATATCTCTGCAAAAGATATGGCAGGAAGAGCTGCATACTATAAAGTATTGCAAGCCGCCAAGAATGGCGAACTCACCAGAATAAAAAGAGGTGTGTATGCAACCGATGACCATTTGGCAAGTCAAATGCTTGATGTGGAAAAGGTTGTTCCTGGTGGTGTGTTGTGTCTGTATTCCGCTTGGTCACATTATCAGATGACTACACAAGTACCACAAGAATATTGTCTTGCAATAAAAAGAGGCCGAAAAATCACCCTTCCAGATTATCCCCCAATCACACTATACCATTGGAGTGATACCGCCTTTAACCTTGGAATTACGAATACAGAGATTGAGGGGTTCAAGGTGAGGATATATGATGTTGAGAAATGTGTCTGTGATGCTGTAAAGTATAGAAACAAAATTGGCATAGATGTCTGTACGGAGATTATAAAGGAATATCTTAAACGCAGAGACCGCAATGTCAGCAAACTGATGAAATATGCCTCACAACTGAGAGTTGCCAAAACATTGGGAACATATCTACAAATGGAACTATAAAATAATAAATATGACAACAAAGAATTATGCTCGCTCAGTAAGAGCGAAACTGCTTAATATATCGAAAGAAGAGAATGTCTTCTACCAATCGATATTGACACGATACTTTCAGGAGCGTCTGTTATACCGTCTGTCGGTAAGTCCATACAAAGAACGCTTTATATTGAAAGGTGGTGCATTACTGTATGCCCATGAGCATTTGAAAGCAAGACCAACATTGGACATAGACTTCCTTGGTCAACAGATTAGCCGTGAGTTGGACAATATCAAGGAGACATTCCGAAATTTATGCGACATAGAATGTCTGGAAGACGGAGTTGTCTTTGACAAGGACAGCATTAGTGTAGAAGAAATCACGCTCAAAAAAGAATATAATGGTGTGCGAGTGCATGTCAAGGTAGGACTTGACACGGCAAGCCAAGTCATTTCCATGGATGTAGGCTTTGGCGACATCATAACTCCTGCACCCGTTGACCTTTCTTATCCGGTGTTGCTGGACACATTGCCAGAAGTTGACATCTTGGCTTACTCTTTAGAGACCGTGGTGGCTGAAAAGTATCAGGCAATGATAGACCATGCGACAGAAAACAGCCGCATGAAAGACTTCTTTGATGTGTACAGAATACTAAAAGCAGGAAATATTGACTTGAACACATTGCAAGAAGCCATCACAGCCACGTTTGAGAACAGAGGCACCGCCATCTCTACGGATTATAGCCTTTTCGAGGATTCTTTTGCGACAGATGCCAAACGAAATATTATGTGGAATAGTTATTTGAAGAAAATCAAATTCAAGGAGCCACTAACCTTCCAAGAAGTTTGGACATATATCACTCAGGAACTGAAACAATACATGGAAAAATAAAGGTATTACGATATACCTTATCAAGCTCTCCCATTCGGAGGGCTTTTTTTATGCCCTTTTGCCAAACATGCGAAAACTAACAGAATAAGCTGATTAAAGTATGATTGAGAGTATGATATATAGTTATAATTTGAATATATCTTAAACTTTGGCGGCCATACTTTACAAAATTCTTTTATGTCGGATTTTACTCTTTACTTTGCACTCGCAACTGGCACTTTTGCCACTGTATAGAGTATAAATCATCAATAAAACAAAGTATTATATGAGTCCATTTTTGATATTCGCCATCAGCCTTACCATTGCATACGCTATCTACTATGCGGTGATGATAACGAGAGACCTGTATGGTAAGAAGGAAGAAGCCAAGAGCAACGAGGAAGTGTTTGACATCAGCAACATAACGGAAGAGGAAGCCGCAGTAGCCGTCAACGAAAGCAATGGTGGCTTTAGCGTTGCCGACAAGCAATACGACACAAGTTTCCAAGACGGCACATCATACGATGAGGACTATGGCATGGGAACAGAGTGTAACGGAACGAATGGTTGTTCTCCTGGTACGGATTCTTCCGGCAGAGAAGATGATGTTGATGAAGACGAAGAAAATGATGTCAACCAACAGAAGCCGAAGAACGCAGCCGAGTCGTTGCAGGAAAAGATGGATGGACAAATGGAGTCCACTTCTCCCATATGGATAGACGGACTATGGCAGGACGACTTCACGGAGAGTCTATTGAGACAAGGCGAGACAAAGCCAGGACAACCAAACATCAAAACAATACCAATCAAGGATGAAATTTAGCCATATCATAAAGAATGTAGTAAGTTCCTTTGTCTTTGCGCTGCTCCCCCTGTCTGCATCAGCCAAATGCGGTAATGTGGACTATAGCTGGGGAGCAGACGCACTGGCAGGGATGCACGACTATGTGGTGACGATGATGCTGTATGTGCTGTATCTGACATACGCCGTCGCTGCCGTGATGGTGATTATATCCGCTTTGCAGATATACATCAAGATGAACACAGGGGAAGATGGAGTCACCAAGTCCATACTGACGCTGATAGGAGCCTGTCTGTTTATGATAGGCGCATCCATCCTGTTCCCGGCATTCTTTGGCTACCAGATTTAAGACTCAACTGCAGAAGAGTATATCATGTGAAAGCGACAACACCTTTCTATATAATTATAATAAGGTGTTGCCAAACGAATCATTAACAAGTAAAACAAGAAAGAATGTTTAAGAAAACAACGAACTATTTGAAGAAGACCGCCAAGAGCGTTCTCTCTTCAGGACGCTTGAAGACATTGGCATTGATGCTCCTTGTGGGCGGTGGCATTGCCATGGCGCAAAACTCGGCAGGTGACTACACGGCAGGTACCACCGCGCTTACAACAGTGACGGAGGAAATCAATTTTGGGGTAAATCCAACTAAATATAATACTTGCATAAAATCATACTTATCGAACAATAACACTTCATACACAATGAATTACAGCGTAAAAGTGAATTTTAATAATACTTAATCGGTTTGCATAAAGTTTGATTTCTATGGGAACATTTGTGGGAACCATATTATCTTTGCATTGAAAAAGGGTAATATTACCCCAGTTTTGAACATTCATAAATTTGTTTTTGAGATGAAGATTATACCGTATTTTCGCAAGAGTACTTCTGCTGTTTATGTAAGGTTGAGGGACGGAAGAGATGTTGATTTCAGAATTTCAACAGGTCTGTATATCGACCAAATTCATTATGATGCATCTGTGCCAGGCTACTCAAAGGAGAGTGATGTACCACAGGAGGTAAAGGACAAGTTCAACAAACAACTTGCAGACATTCTTCTTTTGATAGGCAAGGAATATTACAATGGCTGCACACCTGACTATCTCCGTAGTGTGATAAACAGTTATTTCGAGCCTAACTTACAAGTAAAGAAGCATGAGGACTTCGACAATACCAAGACAGGTTTCTTTGACAGAGCCGAGCAGTATTTGAGAGAGGTAAAGAATGGAGCGGAAAGCAAAGGTGCTATCACCGCCATATTCCGCAGACTACACCGCTATGAGGCATGGCAGAGGGAAATGGAAGGTCGCAAGGACTTTGTTCTTCGTGTTGAGGATTTCGGAGCGGACGAGTTGGAACGCTTCATGAAGTATATCACTGAGGAATACACATACTTTGCCAACAATCCCGACTTCTTCAGCCGATTTGAGATTTACCGCAATACAATGAAGCCATCATCTGCCAATTCCGCCTTTAGTGGAGGAACAAGGTTAAAGGCGTTCTTGAACTGGTGTGTGAAGAAAGGCTACACCACCGACACATCATTTCGCACGGTCAAGGTGGACAAGCATGTGTACGGCATTCCTTACTATCTCACCATTGAGGAACGTGACCAAGTGCTGCACAGAGACTTATCCATCAGTCCACGTATTGAGCTGGCAAGGGATATGTTTGTGTTCCACTGCCTTGTGGGTTGCCGTGTTGGCGATTTGTTCGCTTTAACAAGAGAGAATGTCGTTGGGGATTTCTTGGAATACATACCGAGCAAGAACCTCAACAAAGGCAAGACAGAGGTAGTCCGTGTTCCCCTATGCGGCAAGGCATTGAATATACTGGCTAAGTACGAGAAGTACAGCCCGAGAATGTTCCCTTTGTTGGATGAGCATTTCTACAACTTGGCTATCCAGTTTGTTCTTGAACTCTCTGGTGTCAACCGCATGGTGCCAGTTCTCAATCCGCTAACACGGCAAGAGGAAATGAAGCCTTTGTATGAGGTGGCTACAAGCCATGTCGCACGAAGAACCTTTATAGCGAACATCTACAAGCATGTCAAAGACCAAGCGTTGGTGGCTTCGCTCACAGGACATGCTCCTAACAGCCGAGCATTCGCCCGATACCGCACCATAGACGATGACATGAAACGTGAAATTATCAATCTTATAAAGTGACAATTATGAACGTAACCGCTTTTATACGCAAGACATCAGCCAAAGACAAGGCTACAATATATTTCCGTGTCCGTGACGAGAAATGTGACATCAAGTGTGCGAGCGAACTGACCATCAATCCCAACCATTGGGATTCCAAGCGTCAGAGTTACAAACAGCGCATAGCTTTGGTAAAGGATAGCGAGAGACAGCAGCTTAATGATGCCATTCTTGACTTGAAGAGACTCATATCAAAAGAATACTATATAGGGGCAACCGCAGAATGGCTGAAACGTGTGATATTCGTCTTCCATCATCCCAATGCCTACAAGTTGAAAGACAACCAATGCCAGGAGACAAGGTTGTCGGTGCTTGTGGAGCAATACATTCAGGCAAAAGGCTTTGAGAAAAGACAGGCATCCGTAATACGTGCCAATATCGGGAAGATAGAACGCTTCGAGCAATACCAGAAGACCGTGAAGAAACGCACCGACTATGTGATGGGCATTGACAATACTACAGCAGAGGATTTGGAAGACTTCTACCAGTTCTTGGTGCATGAGCATGAGTATGTCAAGTTATACCCATATCTGTACAGAAATGCGGCAAAGTCTGTGACGCAAGCCGTGCGTTCAGACAACACGCTGCACTCCAACTTCGCACGCCTGCGGACAGTCTTCATGTGGTGCATACATCGTGGCATCACCACCAACAATCCGTTTCTACAGTTTGAAATGCCAAAAGCCGTATATGGAACTCCTTGGTATATCAGCATAGAGGAGCGTGATTGTCTTTACGAACTTGACCTTTCGGACAATCCGCACTTGGCTACGTTCCGAGATATGTTCGTCTTCCAGTGCTTCCTCGGTTGCCGTTTCGGTGACCTGCTCAACCTCAAAAAGGAGAATGTCATAGACGGTGTGGTGGAGTATCTTCCGCAGAAGACCAAGAATCACGACGGAAGAACCGTCCGTGTTCCTCTTACAGAGAAAGCTCTCGCTATCTATGACAGATACAAAGACAGACCGACCCTTTCGCTGTTTCCACACTACAACGTGGCAGACTTCAACAAGGCTGTCCGTGCGGTCATGGAACTGGCACATCTTGACAGGAAAGTGCCGATACTCAACCCTCAGACCCGACAGAACGAGATGCGACCGATATACGAAGTTGCCACTTCCCATGCCGCCCGAAGAACTTTCATCGGAAATCTCTACAAGCAAGTGCAAGACCCGAATTTGATTTCCTCAATGTCTGGTCATGCCAATGGCAGCCGAGCTTTCGCCCGATACCGAACAATAGACGATGACATCAAGCGTGGGCTTGTTGACCTTATCGGTTGATGGTTCACGTATTCACACAAAAATCAAAAGAAAGGAATAATATGGATTTATACTCAATGATACAGAATGGAGCACACTTCAAGGTAGAAGTGACCTCCGAGGATCTGGTCACATTTGCCGATCGACTTATAACAAAGTCGCAGGAGATAAAGGCAATGGAACTGGCAAACAATCCCGACGAGGAGAAATGGCTGACCGCAGAGGAAGCAGCCAAGATGTGCCGTGTATGCGCCACCACTTTATGGTCTTGGGCGAAGTCTGGCTATCTTGTCCCTGCCAAGATGGGACGGCAGCGTCTGTTTGCCTTGTCGGACATTCAGAAGATACTCAATGACAGAGCCAAGAAGTAACATTTGTAACACCACAGCACCAGTCAAGACATTCTCTGAGAGCCTTGCTTCTTTTCTTCCCTAAGTTCGCCATAGCTTCACCTTACGGCAAGGCTGTTGGCAAATCTATCTCTTGTAGGTCAGTCGAACCGCCAAGCGTATCTTTGATTATTGGGGATGTTGGGGAGCAAGTATAGGTTTAGTGTACCACAAAACCACGGCTCACAAGCCGGGAGTGTCCGCACAGGTGCTTCAGACACGATAGGACAATGACATCCCCAACATCAACAGAACATAAGAAAAGAGGCGGTCGTCCGAAACAGCCGAAAGGAACGCAGCGCACCCACCCAGTTAAGGTGTATTTTGACGATGCCAATTACAGGAAACTGCTCCGCATACAGAGGAGAGACAACACTCCGCTGTCCACCTTGGTATATAATCTTGCTGTAAACGGCTATGTCAAAGAGCCGATTTCAAGGGAACTCACGAAGTACATCCGTGACCTTTCGGGCATGGCAAACAACTTGAACCAACTGGCACACCTCGGACACATTCACGGTGGCTTGGCTGTGGCAGACGAGAACAAACGGCTGGCACAGTCCATCAGTGAGATTATCATCAAAATCAACGAACAGTTATAGTCTATGATAGCAAAGATTAAGCAGGGCAAGGGCTTTGGTGGATTGGTCTCATACGCCAACGACATCAAGAACAAGGACACGAACATCATCGCATCAGAAGGTGTTGACCTTTCTACCAACAAGTCGATTGTCGCCAGTTTCAACATTCAAGCCAAGGCTCGCCCGACACTCAAAGCGTATGTCGGGCATATTTCTCTGAGCTTTTCACCAGAGGATTACAAGCGAATGAGTGACGAACTGATAGCGGAAATATCAAGGAAGTATCTCCAGAGAATGGGGATAGTGAACACCCAGTTTGTCATCTTCCGTCACCACGACAAGGCGCACGACCATGTTCACATTGTGTACAACAGGGTGGATAATGACGGCAACGCAATCACTGGTGACAGCAACTTCAAGAAGTCAGCAGCCATCACCAAGGCACTCACAAGGGAATACGGCTTGACATTTGGCAAAGGCAAGAAGAATGTGAACCGTGAGCGACTGAAAGGCAAGGATGCCGCCAAGTACAGAATGTATGACCTCATTACCGCAGCATTGAAAGACTGTCGTACTTGGGATAGCCTTAGACAGGCTCTTTCCAAGAAAGGTATAACTATGGACTTTATACACAGGGCGGACGGAAGTGTCAAAGGGATTTCTTTCTCTGATGGCAATGTCACATTCTCTGGCGGCAGGATAGACAGAAGTCTTACCTTGGGAAATATTCAAAAGGTACTGACTGATGAACGAAAAGCTGTCGGTGCTGTGGAGAATATCGGAAACGAAAGCTACACGGAAAACAAGGTGGCAAATGGCATGGATAATGCAAAGTCCTCGTCCTATTTCACATCGTCTTCTTCCCTAAATTCTGACAATGGGGAAAGCGTATCTATTGCAGACGAAGAAAGCACTCCAACTGCTAATGACACAGATGATAATACTTCTATTGGCATGTCTGATGTTGTAGGAGCGGTTGCAGAGTTAGTGCTTCAACCTCATGCAGTTTCGTCAGTTGGCGGAGGTGGTGGTTCGTCACGTTCTGACGATGATGACAAGGACAAGAAAAAGTACAAACCAAGACGCAGATGATTATGGCAAACAAGAAACCTGTTCCTTTGAAGGACGAAGCGATAGACACTCTTGATGAATTGCAAGACAAATTGCAGACTTGCATAAATGCACTCAATTCGTTGTCAAGCAAAATCGGCTCGCAACCAACAGACAACATAGATGTGGAAAAATTCAAAGTTGATGTGGCATCCGCTGCAAAATCGGCTGTCGAAGACTTGTTGGATGGCAGACAGAAGCAACGTGAGGAAAAGGATAAAAATGACAAAGAGAAATTTGGAATAACCCAAGATGAGTACATGGGGACTCTATCTGAAAGGTATGATATTGTCCTTTCCAGATGCGAGGGACTTCTAAACATTATAGAAAAAGAACGAGCTTTGGCTTTTTCTTTGAATGACAGGTATAAGAAATCCGATGATTGTATCAAGATTATTGGCAATACATTGGACTCTATCTGTGAAAATTTGGGGGTGCAAGCAAAAGTTGGCGTAACGCAGCCATCAATGCCCAAGACATTAAAGGAAGTTCCGTCATTTCTGCTATGCACCATTCCTTGGTATTGGATAAGGCGCATTTGGTATTCTCGCTATGTTAGACAGTTTGCCCTTATACTCATGCTGTGTTCTTGGGCTTTGTCTATTGGATTGACATTGTTCTTGGCAAGAGAAAATAGTTATTTACAAACACTTTACTATATTCCACAATCGGAATAACATAAAAATAGCCACGATACTTATAATAAATAAAGCGCCGTGGCTATTCCTTATTCTATTTTTATCAAAATATGACTTTGATATATTTATCTTTTTCTTTGATTATGTATAAATCCCCTTTTTAGGATTATTTTCACGTACTCCTTCTATTGTAAAGAAAATCAACTCGCTCTTTTCTTTATCTTTTTCAATAGCAGTTATTGCCGTTGGCTCTAATTCAAAGATATTCTTAAAATTTTTCCGCCCAATTATCTCTTCGTACAGCTCTTTAATTCCATGAGGTAAGTACAACTTAGCATTCCAATATGTACTATTTGTAAATGTATTATCTGCAATTTCAAAAGGTTTGAACATATTACATTCCACTAAGTCAAACCAAACATTGGCATAATCCCTAAAAGCATCTTCACCAATAGATACCAAACTACATGGTAAGGATAGTCTTTTAGCAACACCACGTCTGCCAACTTGTAACGAAGTAACAAAAAAGAGACCGGCGGCCTCCTTGTGTTGAACACTATATTACATTGTCTATTCGCCAATTCTTCTTTATCCACTCCACACGGTCATCTTCAGTAACAATAAAGTCGATTTCGCCCAATGAAGCCACATGATAGGCTCGTGCCGTGCCGAGTTTTTCTGCTGTAGCAGTAGTAAGACGTTTAGTTCCTTGTAGCAACATGCAGCGCTTGATTATGGCTTCCTCACGGTCATCAGTCATCATACCTTTATCGGGATGCAAATCGCTAACACCTATTACGCTCCAGTCGGCATACACATCTTTAGCCATCTCGTAAGTTTGTATTCCTACTGTTACTTGCGAAGGTCCCCAGACGTGTCCTCCAAGCACTGTAAGGTCTATGTTGGGCTTTTCTGAAAGTGCGAGTGCAATGGGTAGGCTGTTTGTGAACACCGTGAACTGCTTGTCATCAGGCAACTGGTGTGCAATCTCAAGGTTTGTCGTTCCACCATCAATCATTATCACGTCACCATCATTAAATAAAGCTACTGTTTTCTCTGCAATACGCTGCTTTATCACAGTCTGAGTATTGAGACGTTCATTGAATCGCAATGATATGCCCGACTTGGCTATTGCTCCGCCATGCACCTTTGTCAGCATACCTTGTTGTTCCAATTCTTGAAGGTCGCGGCGTAGTGTGTCGTCCGATACTCCAAGTTCTTCACTCAGTTGAGTGACGTATATGTGTGAGTCGCGACTGAGTCGTTCTGTTATCAGTTTATGTCTCTCTTCCTTTAGCATATTTGCGGTTTTATATTTGTTTGTTTCCGCAAAATTACGTATATTTGTTCAGAAAACAATAGATAAAAGCGCATTTCTATTTGGCTATTGCGGATTTTTGCGTAATTGATTATTCAGCACATACAATTGCTGATGCCCAATACACCAAAAACGCATGGCTGTAGCTTTATGTATAATAGAGAGAAATAGCGACAAACGTATTAAAAAACATTAAATAAACCGATAATTATGACAAAGAAAAAGACAGAATTAGAGAAATGTTTGGCTGGAGAGTATTTCAATGGAGTAGACCCAGAACTTTGGGATATGACAGTACGTACCAAACGTCTGTTGAAACAACTCAACGCTACCGACTACACCGACTTAGAATCAAAATATGCCATCTATCGTCAGATGTTTGGCTCGGTAGGCGAGCAAGTTCACATCGACATCGATTTCCACTGCGAATACGGTCGGAATATCCACATTGGCAACCGCGTGATAATAAATATGAATTGTACATTTGTCGACAACAACGAGATACGTATTGGCAACGATGTGCTTATAGCTTCGGATGTCAAGATATACACTGCCACACACCATACAGACCCTGCACAACGTGTCATGCCCAACTGGAAACCAGGTCTGTCAATATGCCGCACATACGCAAAGCCCATCACCATTGAGGACAACGTATGGATAGGAGGCGGAGCGATACTACTACCAGGTATAACTATCGGCAAAGGTTCGGTAGTAGGTGCAGGTAGCGTTGTTACACGTGACGTTCCTTCAGGATGTGTAGCAGTGGGTAATCCATGCAAAGTAATAAGAAAAATGATGTAAACAAAAGTAATCATGACACTCACTTATTTGGCAATTATCGTTCGTGTCCTCCTAAACCCATTCTCGAATGTCTTTCAGAAACGGCTTATGGGTAGAGGGCACGACCCACTTTTGGTCAATTTCATTTCTTACATGATGCTCAGCATCGTATGCATCGCATTTGCATGGCAGACAGACTGGACTTCCTTTTCCGGAGAGTTTTGGGGATATGCAGCATTGGGCGGACTGTTTGGAGCCATAGGCAACGGTTTTCTTGTTATGGCTCTAAAGCGTGGCGACTTGTCGGTACTTGGACCTATCAACTCCTATAAATCAATTGTCGGCATCATTGTGAGCATTATTATGCTTGGCGAACTGCCATCGCTTACAGGATTGGCAGGAGTGGGCACTATCGTCTTCGGCAGTTATTTCATCTTCGACACTACCGAAGAAGGATTCTCTTTGAAACTGCTGAAAAACCGTGAGATACAATATCGCATATTGGCTATGGTTTTTACAGCCATTGAAGCTGTCATCATCAAGAAAGTGATTATATATTCAGATCCGACCGTTTCGTTCATAGTATGGTGTTGGGCAGGAGCGTTGTTCTCATTCATTCTACTCGTTATAATGAAAACAGACCTGAAATGCGGTTTTCAAAGCATCAAGCCTCATGACATGCGAATTGTCTTCGGGCTTGTAGCATGCATTGGTTTGACGCAATACACCACCAACTATACGTTCAAGCATATTAATGTGGGATATGGTCTGGCTTTGTTCCAACTGTCAACCATCGTCAGCATTGTGTTGGGATACAAGATATTCCATGAAGAAAACATATTGAAGAAACTCGTAGGCGCATTGATAATGATTGTCGGTTCGATACTGATAATTTTCAGTTAAAATCTCTTGTTTTCCTCCATCTTATACAAAATATAATAAGTATGGAGGAGAAGAAAACGCTATCTCTTCCCAAGCATCTTCTCCGTCAACAATGCCGTGGTGCAATCTGCCCAGCCTATCATCAGCTACAACTATGGCTCTGGTTAGGAGGAACGTATGAGACGTGCCTTGAGGGTGGCGGTGTATGCAGGTTTGCTCTGCGGACTGGCAGTGATGCTGATACTTATCGCGGGCGGCCGTTACATCGTGGGAGCATTTCTCCGTCCGAGCAAACCGTCCTATGAGTTGGCGATAAACGGACTGCCATGGTTTACCACTTGTTCACTGTTCTTTGCCCTCAATGTGGTGTTTGTGTGATATTATCAGAGCATCACCTTGGCGAAGAGGACTATGATTATTACCATGCTCCGTGGTATCGTCTTCGCCGTGCTCGGTTTCATGGTGTTGCCAAGACTGATAGGCGTGACAGAATTATGGACAGCGATTCCTGCGGCAGAACTGCTTACGCGCTTGATTATCATTGCGATGGAGACTGGAGCAAAAAAATCAAGTTCCCCTCACTCATAAAATTCATTTCACCCAAGAGTATTGTGACCTGCTCAACATTCGCCATCCTCGGCATCGACAGCATAGAGCACATCGACTTCCTCTTTTCTTCCAAATTTTCCGTTCGCCTGAAGGTTTATCCCGAGGTGGAAGGCATTGGGAGCAGGGAAAAATCGGCTCAGCTCAAAGAGTGGATTGACAAGTGATATAAGAATAATGATTTACAGCAAATGCCATAATGTTGTAGTATATACACCATAAATTATGGGCTGACAGATTGCAATTCATTTCGCAACCTGCCAGCCCATCCTTATATAAGCCTAATGCTTATTTCGACAATTCCTTATAGCCTACGCTATAACTTAATGACATTTCATCTTGATATAGACACACCAAAGGCTTGATGACTGCACAAAGTTTAAATTCTAAGGTTAAATGCACGTGTTATTTTTAGGCAATGTTATACTTGCATTCTCATTTTGGGAACATTTCAAGTGACCACCAAGCAACAAGTATTAGGTATCAATGCAATAGCACCACTCTTATACAATCCTACCAAGATTGCACAATCTAACCGTCATCTTACCACAACGCAATCTTGCCTGCA
>ERZ1026894.1626-NODE-1626-length-12889-cov-4.870266_pt1 | contig 12889 bp, 12 predicted proteins | sample MGYA00380177_ERZ1026894 | MGnify/ENA primary metagenome ERZ1026894 (study PRJEB33269, sample SAMEA4719813) | human gut metagenome | biome: human-associated habitat; feature: organic feature; material: feces | place: Cameroon | collected 2013-10 ... | reverse complement strand
TTTTTATGTTTGTCATGGCTGTTATTGCTAATGTCAATACAGGAAGTGTACATATTAATGTAAGAGAGATTTTTGACATAATCGTGTTAAAAAAGCAGACAGATATGTCGAGTTATAACATAATATGGAAGATAAGACTTCCAAGGATGATGACAGCAGCAGTGCTTGGCGGGGCTTTGTCCCTGTCAGGCTTTCTTTTGCAGACTTTTTTCCGCAATCCGATAGCTGGTCCATATGTGTTAGGTATATCAGCAGGAGCCAAGATGCTTCTTGCAGCATTTACAATTATATTTGCACAGTTTTTTTCCTCAATGCCAGTAGGAATTACCGTTGTTGTAACATTTGCGGGTTCAATGATATCCATGCTATTCGTACTGTTGTTTGCAGGATATGTACATAATATGTCAGTGCTTCTTGTTATAGGCATAATGGTAAGCAACATATGCAGCGCAATTACGGATTTTATGATAAACTTTGCCAATGAGGCACAGATTGTTAATCTGACACACTGGTCACTTGGAAGCTTTTCTGGAGCTAAATGGTCTGATGTAAAGGTTGCATCTGTTATTGTGCTTGTAACATTTATAGTTACGATATTTGTAAGCAAGCCAATGTCTGCGTATCAGCTTGGAGAAGGATATGCGAGGAGCATGGGTGTTAATATCAGGCTGTTCCGTATAGTGCTTATTATCCTTTCAAGTATGCTGTCGGCATGTGTAACAGCTTTTGCGGGTCCTATAGCATTTGTGGGAATAGCAGTGCCACATATTACCAAGCTTTTGTTAAAGACAGCTAAACCGATTATTATGATTCCAACCGTTTTTCTGGCAGGTGGAGTGTTCTGTATGTTATGTGATCTGTGCGCAAGAACAATCCTTTCACCTACAGAATTATCACTAGGAACAGTGACATCAATTGTTGGTGCTCCAGTTGTCATAGCGCTTATGCTTAAACAGAGAAAGGGGCAGCAGTGATGGAGAAAGCATATATAAGTACGGAAAATCTGTGTGTTGGTTACAGTGGCAAATCAGTTGTTGATAATGTTAACATAGATGTAAAAAAAGGAGAGATTCTCGCTCTTATTGGACCTAATGGTGCAGGAAAATCAACGATTCTTAAGACGCTTACAAGACAGTTATCCAAGATAAACGGTGTTGTAATGCTCGATAATACTGAGCTTAATAAGATTAGCGTAAGAGACCTTGCAACCAGAATGTCGGTTGTTCTGACAGAAAGGATTGAGCCAGAGCTTCTTACATGTAAAGACGTAGTTGCTATGGGACGTTATCCATATACTGACGGCTTTGGCAGGCTGACAGATGATGACGAGAGAATTGTGCGGGAATCACTGGAGAGCGTTAACGGACTGGAACTGGCTGATAAAAGCTTTGATGCTGTAAGTGATGGACAACGCCAGAGAATTATGCTTGCAAGGGCATTGTGCCAGCAGCCGGATATAATGATACTTGATGAGCCGACATCCTATCTTGATATAAGGTATAAGCTGGAACTTCTTAATATATTAAGAAACATGGCAAACCGCGGCATAACAATAATCCTTTCGTTACATGAGATTGACCTTGCCTATAAGCTGGCAGACAGGGTTCTGTGTGTCAATGGTAAAGAGATGCTCAGGCTTGGAACGCCTGAGGAGATATTCAGTGGCAATACAATAGAGAAGCTGTTTGGACTGGATGATGGCGCATATGAGAATCAGTTTGGAAGTGTTGAATTGAAAAAATCGGACAATAATCCGGATATTCTTGTAATAGGCGGCAATGGCAGTGGGATAGAAGTATACCGCAGATTACAGAAGAAATGCAGAGCATTTTATGCAGGACTGTTATATGAAAACGACTGTGATATTCTGGCTGCAAAAGCACTTGCAACAGATGTTGTAGTTCAGAAAGCATTTACACCAGTATCGGAGGATAACAGAGATAAAATGTATAAGCTGCTTGAAAAAGTGGATTATGTAATTGACTGTGGATGTGAACATGGCGAATATGATAAGATTAACAGTGATATTATCAGTATTGCAGAACGTAATGGAAAGTTAGTGGATGTAAGCAGTTTATAAAAAATATAAATAATAATTCAGGAGCAGAGGACATGATAAAGAATAATCTTTCAAGAATCCTTATATCAGCGGCTTCAAGTGGAAGCGGAAAGACAACATTTACATGTGCGCTGCTCTATTATCTTAAAACACATGGATTCAGGATTAATGCATTCAAGTGCGGGCCAGACTACATTGACCCGATGTTTCACCGGATTATATCAGGTGTGGAATGCGTTAATATTGATCCATTTTTTTTAAAGTCAGACAGTGGCGCAGCATGCAGCCTTATTTCACGATATTCTTCTGGCAGTGATATAACAGTTATAGAAGGCGTTATGGGACTGTATGATGGTAAAAATGCAAAGTGTGACTATAGCACATATTCAGTTGCCAGAATGACTAAAAGCCCGGTTATAGTCATTGTCAATGCCAGGGGTACCTCGCTTACAGCACTTGCGATAGCAGCAGGAATAGCGGAATTTGGAGGAGACGATGTTGTTAAAGGTATTATATTTAACAATATGGGTGATGTTGTATATAACCAGGTGTTGGATGAGTATAATGAAAGATATATTAATAATGGAGAAAAGTGTAATTTTGAAATAATCGGACATATACGTACTATGCCAAAAGAGCTAATGCTTGAAAGCAGACATCTTGGACTTATAACACCAGACAATATGGAGAGTGTCAAAGACAGGATTGCCAGAATGTATGAGCATATGCAGGATTCGATAGACTGGGAGAAGCTGGTGCGCATTGCAGAATCAGCGCCAGAGTATGGTGATACTGGAAACTTGTCTGTGAATAAAACGTATATAGCATTAAACAGCACAATGGACAGTGCTGGAACAGAAGCGGACAAGCCGGTTATTGCTGTTGCCCGTGATGAAGCGTTTAATTTTTATTATGAAGAAAATCTGTGCGCACTAGAAAAGGCAGGGGCTGTTATTGAATATTTCAGCCCTCTTGCAGATGAGGCTGTTCCAGAAAATGCCAGCGGATTGTATATTGGTGGAGGTTATCCTGAATGTTTCGCTGAAAAGTTAAGCCGGAATAAGAATACAAAGGAATCAATCAGAAATGCAGCAGCTTCGCACATGCCGTTGATTGCCGAGTGTGGAGGATTTATGTATCTTACGGACTCTATTGCTGGTGAAGATATGTGTGGTGTCATTAAAACTGACAGTATATATACAGGTCATCTGGTAAGATTTGGTTACACATTGCTTACGGCGAAGAGAGACAATGTTATTATGAAAGCAGGACAGAGTATCAGGGCACATGAGTTCCATTATTATGACACTGATAATAATGGAGCTGATTATGAGGCTGTTAATCTGAAAGGCATATCGTATGACTGCGTGACAGCCAATGAATGGATGTATGCTGGATTTCCGCATATATACTTTCCATCATGCGATGGACTTGCTGAAAGATTTATAGATAATTGCAGGAGATATAATGGATAAGATTACTTCTATAGAACAGGTGGTTACAGAAATTAAGCCGGCTTCAGACAAGCTGAAGGCTGATACAAGAAAAAGAATAAATAATATTGCTAAACCTCTTAATTCTCTTGGAATGTTAGAGGATGTGCTTGTAAGGTTAGGCGGCGCAGGAATGCTGAAAAAAGTTTATAATCCATGTGTTGTTGTCATGTGTGCAGACAATGGGGTTGTAGCGGAAGGAGTGTCACAGACAGGCAGTGATGTGACAGCGAAAGTTGCAGCAAACATGACAAGGAATATGTCAAGTGTGTGCCTTATGGCTTCATCAATAGGTGTGCCGGTATTTCCTTACGATATAGGTATGAATACAGATGTCAATGGTGTGGCATCAATTAAGACTATGTATGGAACTAATGATTTTTATAAGGAGCCTGCCATGTCAAGAGATACGGCAGAAAGTGCTGTTATATCAGGAATTAATACGGCAATTGATATGTATAACCGGGGGTTTGACATGATTGCAACAGGTGAGATGGGAATAGGCAATACAACCACATCATCAGCTGCTGCATCAGTTCTTACAGGGCAGGATGCAGCCGTTATGACTGGACGGGGAGCTGGATTATCAGATGATGCCCTTGCAAGAAAGATAGAAATCATAAGATATGGAATTGATACACTAAGACCTGACAAGTCAGATGTGATAGATGTCATATCCAAGGTAGGAGGACTTGATATAGCAGGCATGGCTGGGCTTTTCTTAGGCGGTGCATATTGTGGCATGCCTGTTATAATTGATGGCTTTATATCTGGTGTTGCTGCACTTGTTGCGGTAAAAATGTCTCATGCATGTGTGGATTACATGATTGCCTCACATATGTCAAAAGAACCAGGAGCGGCAGTTGTGTTTAATGAGCTGGGGCTTAATCCTCTTATGTCTATGGGAATGGCTCTTGGAGAGGGAACAGGAGCAGTTACTGTAATACCTCTTATCAATATGGCAGTATCGGTGTATTATGGAATGCCGACATTTGACAAGCTTGATATGGAGGCATATAAGGATTATGACAGAGAAGACTAACAGGTTAGTGCTTGTTATAGGCGGCAGTGGGAGTGGAAAGAGTGAGTTTGCAGAACATATGGCTCTAAAACTGCATGACAATAATAATGGCCATATGTATTATGTTGCAACTATGGTAAGCCGTGATAAAGAATCTGATGAGAGAATATTGCGCCATGTAAAAAGAAGAGATAACACGGCATTTGAGACAATTGAAAGACCAGCTGATATCGGTGGAATTGTTGTACAGGATGAAGATGTCATACTGCTTGAGTGTATATCTAACCTTCTTGCTAATGAAATGTTTAAAGGCAGTATAATAGATGATGAGTGTGCCACAAGAATTATAAATGATATATGCAGGCTTCATAATATTTGTGACATGGTGATTGTGTCCAATGAGGTGAGCGTTGATGGCTGCGAATATGATGATATAACAAAAAAGTATATTGCTGATATATCATATATTAACAGACAGATTGCTGGTGTGGCAGATATGGTTGTTGAGGTGGCAGCAGGTATTCCGATATATATTAAAGGCAGTGGGGAAAACGAATGAGTGTTATAAAAGCTTTGATAGCAGCATTTTCAACATTTTCAAGGATTCCGGTTCCAAGCGTCATGGTTGATGAGAAGGATTTCAGATATACATTGTGTGCTTTTCCTGCAATAGGACTGGTGACAGCATTGCTTGAAATGATTATCTTTAAGGCGTGTAGTCTGGCGGGACTTGGAGATATACTAAAAGTGTGTATAATGTGTGCGGTTCCGGTAATTGTTACTGGCGGTATTCATCTTGACGGCTACTGCGATACATGCGACGCCAAATCGTCATACCAGCCGTCAGAGAGGAAGCTTGAAATATTAAAAGACCCGCATATCGGGGCATTTGGAGTGATACGCCTGATAGTACTTATATTGATTTATATGGCGGCGGTTTCAGAGATTAAGAACGAAGTGGTGTTTGGCCTTACATTCGTTTTATCAAGGGCATTTACAGCTATATCAGTTGTAAGCCTTAAATCTGCTAAGAAGACAGGGATGGGCGCATCAGAGAAGGATAATTCCAATAAAAAGGCAGTTATCATTTCGTCTGTAATATGGATTCTGGCATGCATTCTGACAGGATATATGATGTATGGCTTAACAGGATTTATTGCCAGCTTAACCATGATAGCGGCATGCACCATAATATATATGCTGTATAAAAGGAGTGTATACAAACAGTTTGGAGGATTTACAGGAGATACCTCAGGCTGGTTTTTATGTGTTATGGAAAATGCGATGGCATATGTATGTGTGTTATGTCAGATGATTAATATATGATGTGATAGTAAAAAACTATTTGTGAGGTCATGTTATGGTACTTGTTATAGGTGGTTACAAGCAGGGGAAATTAGATTATGCAAAATATAATCTTGGTGTGACAGATATTAATGATGGATGCTTTGGTGAGGCAGACTGTATATATAATCTGGCTTCGATGGTGGATGATGAAGCGTTTGATATAAATCTTAGAAGCTATATAGACAGACATCCTGGCTGTGTTATTATATGTGATGAGGTCGGCGGTGGTATTGTTCCATTGAAAGAATCAGACAGGGCACACCGCGAAAAGGTTGGAAGAACATGCTGTATGCTTGCAAAAGAGGCAGAGGCTGTATACAGGGTGTTCTGTGGAATAGGAGTTAAGATAAAGTGATTGTAAGCCTTATACGTCATGGGAAGACACAGGGTAATATAGAAAAACGCTATATAGGAAAAACAGATGAACCGCTTGCGGATATTGGGATAGATGAACTAAAAAAACACTCATATCCAGATTGTGATATTGTATATACATCACCAATGTTAAGATGTACACAGACAGCGGCGATTATATATCCGGATAAAGAGAAAGTCATAATTGATTCATTCAGGGAATGTGATTTTGGAGTATTTGAGGGACATAATTATAATGAATTATCTGGAAATCCTTTATACCAGCAGTGGATTGATTCATATGGGACAATGGATTTTCCAGAAGGTGAGAGAATAGAGGACTTTAAAGAAAGAACAGTCAATGCATTTGACGGACTTATAGCACGGACAGAAAAGAAAAATATAGCAATCGTCGCGCATGGCGGGACAATAATGACTTTGCTTTGGTATTTTGAAGAAAAACACGACTATTATGCGTGGCAGGCAGGTAATGGATGTGGTTTTGTATGTGAGTACAATGATGGAATAATTAAAGTGACAGGGAAGATAGAGTGATATGGCACATTTTATTGGTTTATCGGTAATAGGGATGGTGGCAGGATATATTCTTGATATATTATTCGGTGACCCTTATATTTCGTGGCATCCTATAAGGCTTATAGGAATGATTATATCAAAATATGAAAAAATTCTCTATAAAGGCAGTGGCTCCAGGGAACTGAGGCGCAGGGGAAGGCTGCTTGTGTGTCTTGTGACAGCGACAGTTTTTGCATGCGTAGAATTAATAAGAGGTGTTTCGTATATAATACATCCGTTTCTTTTTGTTGCAGCTGAGGCAGTCCTTGTATGGTTCGGGCTTGCACAGACTTCTTTAAAGAAAGAGAGCATGAAGGTATATGATGCATTTGCAGAAAATGATACTGAAAAGGCAAGATATGCAGTGTCGATGATAGTAGGACGTGATACAGCAAAGCTTGATGAAGCAGGTATCATGAGGGCAGCAGTTGAGACTGTGGCAGAGAATACATCTGATGGTGTGACAGCACCGTTGTTTTACGCATCATTTTTCGGGGCAGCAGGAGAGTATGTATACAAGGCAGTCAACACGATGGATTCGATGACGGGATACAAGAATGACAGATATATTGATTTTGGAAGATGTGCGGCAAAGCTTGATGATGTGTTTAATTTCATACCTTCAAGAATATCAGCATTGCTTATGATTGCAGCTTCATGGATTCTTGGGATGGATTATAATAATGCTTACAGGATATTTAAAAGGGACAGATTCAGGCATGCAAGCCCTAATTCAGCGCAGACAGAGAGTGTGTGTGCAGGAGCACTTGGACTCAGGCTGGCAGGGGATGCGTGGTATGGCGGCATCCTTTTTAAGAAAGATTATATCGGTGATGAGGTTAAAAAGATTGACCGTGAAGATATAAGACGCGCTTGTAAGCTTATGAGCATTACAGGAGCAGAATCATTCATATTGGCAGTGCTTGCAAGATGCGTTATTATTATATTGTTTGCGTTGGCATGATAAATTATTCAGGGTGGTTAATATATGCTTGTTAATGAAAGATATGTACATGGTGGAAGATATAGTGATAAAAAATATATAGATATGTCCGTTAATATCAATCCATATGGCACACCAGAAAAAGTTATGAACGCAATGCAGGAGGCATTATACGAGGTGCGTGGATATCCTGACGCCGGCTGCACAGAGCTTGTGGATAAACTCAGCAAAGAATATGCATTACCAAAGGAGTGCATCATATGCAGCAATGGTGCGGATGAGATTATATATAATTATGCATCAGTGCTGGGCGCTGGTTCTAAAGCACTTATATATGCACCGGCATTTGCAGAATATGAACGGGCATTGTCTGCTTATGGTGTGAACGTTGATTATCACATGCTTGATGAAGCGTGTGGATTTAAAATGAAGATGTCAGATATAGATATTGATGAGATTACATCGTCTGATGCAGTTTTTATCTGTATGCCGTCTAATCCGGCAGGACAGCTTATAGAAAGAAATGTGCTTGAAAGGCTGATGGATATATGTAAGAGGCACAAGATAAAATGTTTTCTTGATATATGCTTTTATGAACTGACCATGGATTACGATATATATTATATTACATATCTTGTGAACCAGTATAGTAATCTGTGTGTAGTGTCATCATTTACCAAGACATATGCAATACCGGGTGTGAGACTTGGATATATGCTTTGCCATGATACAAAGATGATGCGGAATATAAGCCGCAGACAGCAGTGCTGGAATGTGTCAGTTATAGCACAGAGGGCGGGAACAGCATGTCTTGACTGCACAGATTATGTTAATGATTCAAGAGCATTTATTGAAAAAGAAAGAGAATATATCTATAACAATCTTTTAAAGCTTGTTGATAAGGTATATAAGTCAGATGCTAACTATGTGCTGTTCTATGATAAATACATTAATTGTAAAATGCTTAATGAATATGGTATACAGATTAGAAACTGCTTTGATTATGAGGGATTAGGAATGGGATATTACAGGGTATGTGTTGGGAAACATGATGATAATACAAAATTAATCGAAGCCCTTAAAGATATTAAAGAAGAAAGGAGTGGACATGGAGAAGGGTAAAGCAAGACCAATAATGATTCAGGGAACCATGTCCAATGCAGGAAAGAGTATTCTATGTACTGCACTCTGCAGAATATTTGCACAGGATGGTTACAGGACTGCACCGTTTAAATCACAGAACATGGCTCTCAATTCATTTATAACAAAAGATGGCTGCGAGATGGGGCGTGCGCAGGCAGTTCAGGCAGAGGCGGCAGGAAAAGAACCATGTGTATATATGAATCCAGTGCTTTTAAAGCCGACAACAGACGTAGGTTCACAGGTTATCGTTAATGGAAAGCCGGTTGGCAATATGAAAGCAGTTGATTATTATGCGTATAAAAAAAGTCTTGTCCCAGATATATTAGATGCATATGACCAGCTTGCAGCAGATAACGACATAATAGTTATTGAGGGGGCAGGAAGTCCGGCAGAGATTAATTTAAAGCGTGATGATATAGTTAATATGGGGCTTGCAAAGCTTGTCGATGCACCAGTCCTTCTTGTCGGGGATATAGACAGGGGCGGTGTGTTTGCACAGCTGTATGGAACTGTAAAACTCCTTGAAAAGAGTGAGGCCCGCCGCATCAAGGGGTATATAATCAACAAATTCCGCGGTGACGTGAGGCTTTTGCAGAGCGGACTGGATGAGATGACCAGTCTTATAGATATTCCGTGTGCCGGTGTTGTTCCGTATGTTTATGTGGATATAGATGATGAGGACAGCCAGAGTGAGAGGCTTGAGAACACAAGTGATGCAGATTATAAACCTCTTATTGATATAGCAGTTATCAAACTTCCACGTATGAGCAATTACACAGATTTTACTACTCTGGAAAGATATGATGGCGTTAATGTAAGATATGTAAGTGATGTGTCTAAGTTAAGAAATCCAGATGCAGTTATTATTCCAGGAACAAAGAGTACAGTTAATGACATGAGGTGGCTTCGTGGGAATGGCATGGAATGTGCAGTGAAAAAGCTTATAGACAAAGGTATTCCAGTTATCGGAATATGTGGAGGATTACAGATTCTTGGAAAAAATATTGTGGATGAATGCAGTGCTGAGTGTGATGGTAATGTCATTGGGATGGAAGTGCTTGATATTGACACGGTATTTCATGCTCAAAAAAAGCAGTGCCAGACAGACACTGTTATAGATGGCCTTGATGGAATATATGCTGCGTTTAATGGGACGAAGGTGCATGGTTATGAGATGCATATGGGGATAAGCAGTAAAGACAAATGCTTTATCCAGAAAGAAAATGTTCTCGCAACGTATATACATGGTTGCTTTGATGATGGGCTTGATGATAAACTAATAGATATGCTTTTCAGACTGAAGGGATTAGACAGAGAAACTGCCGATAAAAAATCTTTTTATGAGTACAGGCAGGAGCAGTATGATATACTTGCTGATGTTGTAAGAGACAGTCTGGATATGGATATGATTTATAAAGTGCTTGGATTATGAATGAGACAGCACAGATTATGACCTGGAGGAAGTTATGAAGAAGAACGTTTTAAGCAGAATGCTGGTACTTCTTATGGTAACAGCAGCTTTGCTCACAGTTTTTACGGGATGTGGTGCAAAGGACACAAATGAGGAAGACAGAACAACATTTACAGTTGGATTTGATGCTGAATTCCCACCATATGGCTACAAGGACACAGAAGGCAATTATGTCGGATTTGATCTGGATCTTGCGGCAGAGGTTGCTAAAAGGAATGGATGGACACTTGTCAAGCAGCCTATTGACTGGGATTCTAAGGATATGGAGCTTAATTCTGGCTCAATAGACTGTATATGGAATGGATTTACACTTAATGGAAGAGAGAAGGATTATACATGGTCAACAGCCTATATTGATAACTCTCAGGTTGTTATCGTTAAGAATGATTCAGATATTAAAAAGCTTTCAGACCTTGCTGGTAAAAATGTTGTTGTGCAGTCTGATTCATCAGCGCTTGCAGCATTTACGGGTGAGGATGCAACAGAGGATAATATCAAGCTGTGTGCTTCATTTAAGAGCCTTACACAGGTTGGCGACTATAACAGTGCATTCATGAACCTTGAAGCTGGTTCGGTTGATGCAATATGTATGGATATAGGTGTTGCAAGCTACCAGATTAAGCAGAGAGGTGGAAAGTTTACAATTCTGCCTGAAAATGTATCAAGCGAGCAGTATGGTATCGGCTTCAAGCTTGGCAATACAGCGCTCCGCGACAAGGTCCAGGCTTCGCTCAATGAGATGTTAAGTGATGGAACATTTGCTTCAATTGCGGATAAATGGGAATTATCAGACAGTGTGTGTCTTGGAAAGGCAGGGACAGATAGTGCATATCTTCAGGATGCACAGAGCAAGGATGGCAGTTCATTTGGAGCTAAATTTGTATACATAGTAGGACAGCTTGCTAAAGGTATGCTTTCAACAGTATCAATATTTATTCTCACACTTATCTTTTCACTTCCATTAGGACTTCTTGTATGCTTCGTAAGAATGTCAAAGATGGCTGTGCCAAGATGGATTGCCAAGATATACATATCAATCATGAGAGGTACGCCTCTTATGTTACAGCTTCTTGTTGTGTTCTTTGGTCCATACTTCTTATTTGGCGTAAAGGTTTCATCGCAGTACAGATTTACTGCTGTAATAATTGGTTTTGCGCTTAATTATGCAGCGTATTTTGCAGAGATATACCGCTCAGGAATTGAGAGTATTCCTGTCGGACAGTATGAGGCTGCGGATGTTTTAGGATACACTAAGATACAGACATTTGTAAGGATAATATTCCCTCAGATGGTTAAACGTGTGCTTCCACCTGTAACTAATGAGGTTATAACGCTTGTAAAGGATACATCTCTTGCGTTTGCACTTGCTTATACAGAGATGTTTACACTTGCAAAACAGCTTGTTGCGGCAGAGGCGAGCATGATGCCGTTGTTTATAGCAGGTCTGTTCTATTATATCTTTAATTTTGTTGTTGCACTGATTATGGAACGTATTGAAAAGAAGATGCAGTATTACAGATAGGAGGCATATCAGAGATGAAATTACTTGAAATTAATAATCTTGGAAAAAGCTTCGGACAGAATGAGGTTTTAAAGGATATAACGATGAGTGTTGAAAAGGGCGAGGTTATAGCTATTATAGGACCATCTGGTTCTGGTAAATCAACACTCCTTAGATGTGCAACACTTCTTGAGACTATGGATAAGGGAAGTCTTAAGATTGGAGGAAGGCTTGTTGCATCTGATACTGATGGCAGGTCAGAATATGTGTCAAAGAATGAGTTAAGACAGATAAAGAGCCTGTTCGGGCTTGTGTTCCAGCAGTTTAACTTATTCCCACATTACACAGTCCTTAAAAATGTCATGGATGCGCCGGTTGTTGTTGAAAAGAGAGATAAAGCGGATGTTGAGAAGGAAGCAAGGGAACTTCTTCTGAAGGTAGGACTTGAGGGCAAGGAGAACAGCTACCCATGCCATCTGTCAGGTGGACAGCAGCAGAGGGTTGCCATAGCAAGGGCTTTTGCCATGAATCCAGAGATACTTTTCTTTGATGAGCCAACATCAGCACTTGACCCTGAGATAACAGCGGGTATTCTTAAGGTTTTAAAGCAGCTCGCCGCTGAGAAGATGACAATGGTCATAGTTACGCATGAGATTGACTTTGCAAGAAAAGTTGCAGACAGAGTTATCTTCATGGATGGAGGGGTTATCGTGGAGCAGGGTACGCCAGGAGAGGTGCTGGATAATCCAACTAATGAAAGAACAAAGGCATTCCTGCAAAAACTTGATTTGTAATAAAGGGAAAATCCCTGTCATGCAAGCATCAGCTATATGGCTCCGGCGGATCTGACCGTGCGCCCACAGCCTGACAGCGGCATGCGTATATATAATTAATTCGGGTCCTTTGTGTCTAGCTACTCTAAGGCTGGCACGACAAAGCTTATTAAATCCGCCTTGCTAAAAACGCACTTCGTTTGGACGT
>ERZ1026894.1624-NODE-1624-length-12906-cov-3.505953_pt1 | contig 12906 bp, 13 predicted proteins | sample MGYA00380177_ERZ1026894 | MGnify/ENA primary metagenome ERZ1026894 (study PRJEB33269, sample SAMEA4719813) | human gut metagenome | biome: human-associated habitat; feature: organic feature; material: feces | place: Cameroon | collected 2013-10 ... | reverse complement strand
TGGTCTCGTGGGCTCGGAGATGTGTATAAGAGACAGGTGGAATATACCGCCAACCCGTCATGGCTCATGATACAGACGCTGCCGTATATCTCGACAGTGGACTACAAGAACGCCATAAACCTTGCAACGGCATATTACGCCAACGCCATCGGACGATATATCATGAACCAGTCGCCGGTGATAAAGCAAGTGGTAAACATCTGGAAACAAGAGCCGGCAGACAGCGACAACAGTCTGATGAGCGCTCTGCAGCGCAACCAGGAGCTGAAGACCCTCGTGCTCGACGAGACGCCATGGGTGATGGATGCCGACAACGAGGCTGACCAGAAGAGGATGCTCACCACATTCTTCGACGAGTCGGCGATGGACTACCGACTGGCTTCGCAGCTCAAAGACCTGAAAGACCTCCAGAATAGCGACGGCTCATGGAGCTGGTGGCGAGGAATGAGAGGTTCGGCATGCATAACGGCGCAGGTGTTGCAGACCCTCGCCCGTCTCAATGTGATGACAGGCTATCAGAAAGCTACGGCCAAGATGATAGAGAATGGAATGGACTATCTCAGAAAGGTGGTGATGAAGGAGTTTGAGGAAATGAAACGTATGGAAAAGAAGGGACAGAAACCGATGATCTGTGACTACCATGCCATACAATACCTATATATAAACACACTGCTCGGCAAAAATCCTTTCTATGACTCCGGTTATGTGGAGCTGAAGAACTATCTCCTCAAATATCTTGAGGCTGACCGCCACCGTGACATCTATTCAAAGGCGCTCATGGCTGTGGTGCTCAATGGAGACGGCAAGGCTAAGAAGGCAAAGGAGTATGTGGAGAGCATACGCCAGTATACGGTGACGAAGCCGGGCATGGGAACATATTTCGACACATGGCATGCCGGATACTCATGGTTCGACTATCGCATACCTACCCAGACTGCTGCCATAGAGGCTCTGAAGGTTGTAGACCCTGCCGACACGGAGACCATAAACCAGATGCGTCTATGGCTCCTGCAGAGCAAGCGCACACAGGCTTGGGACACACCGATAAACACTGTCAACGCCGTGTATGCCTTCCTCGACGGCAACTATAAAGAGCTGTCTTCTGACCAGGAGGAATCCATGACGCTTGCCGTAGACGGCAAGAACGAGTCGCTGCCCAAGGCTTCTGCCGGACTGGGATATACCAAGGTGGTATACGACATCGACAAGCAGAACTCTCTCACGCTGACCAAGAACGGCGAGGGAGCATCATGGGGAGCTGCCTATGCACAGTTCACGCAGGCGGCTGCCGACATCGCCGACAGCAATTCGGGCATCAAGGTGGGTCGCCAGGTGATGGTTCCCGAGAATGGCAAGGCCGCCAAGAGTGGTGCTCTCAATGTGGGCGACCGCATCGCTGTGCGCATCACCATCACCGCCGACCGCGACTACGACTTCGTGCAGGTAGTAGACAAGCGTGCGGCATGTATGGAGCCAGTGGCGCAGACCAGCGGATATGGATGGGGCTACTATTGCACTCCGAAGGACAACGCCACCCATTACTACTTCGACCGCCTCTCGAAAGGCGAGCACGTGGTGGAGACGGAGTACTATATCGACCGTGCCGGAAACTACACCGCCGGAACATGCACCGTGCAGTGTGCCTACTCACCTGAATTTTCAGGCAGGGCAGGAGGCATGGAGCTGAAGGTTGTGAAATGATAGTATCGGCGCGATTGGATGTCGGACAGTATTGTCAGATTGTATAATAGACAGAGTTATCAGCCAGTATTGTCAGATAGAACATGGGATACGACACCTTATAGAATAACAGACGTAAAAAAACAGATATATAATAGATGAATAACAAAACGATAATATTATCCTTGCTGGCTATGGCGTCGGTTGATGCCATGGCGCAGCGCATAACGGCAAAGAATGAGATAGTGGACTGTGGCAGCGTGATGTATGAAACTCCTGTTACGGTGAAGTTTGAACTCACCAACAAGGGTAGCGAACTGAACATCGACCAGGTGAGGGTGAGCTGCGGATGCACCACGGTGGACTATCCGCATACGGCAATCCCCAAGGGTGACAGCTTCACCGTTACGGCAACCTACGATGCGCGCCAACTCGGACATTTCGAGAAGGAAGTGGCGCTCTTCTGCAATTCCTCCAAACACCCCTTCTATCTCAAGATGAAGGGAGTGGTGGTGGATGAACTCTCTGACTTCACAGGTACCTTCGAACACAAGATCGACGGTATGATGGTGGACAAGAACGATGTGGAGTTCGACGATGTGAACCGTGGCGACTATCCCGTGCAGCTCATTCATATCAAGAACAACACCGGCGAGACCATCAGTCCTGTGGTGATGCATCTTCCTGCCTATCTCACGGCAAGCGTGTCGCCTACTAACATCGCACCGGGTAAGACCGGTGTTGCCACACTGAAGCTCAACTCCAAGAAGCTGCGCGACTTCGGACTGACACAGACCTCCGTGTTCCTCGCCAAGAAGCCGGGCGAGAAGGTGAGCATCGACAAGGAAATATCTGTCTCGGCAGTCCTGCTGCCCGATTTCGACAATATGTCGGAGACGCAGCTCGCCAACGCACCGAGCATAAAGCTCTCTGCCACGGAACTTGACTTCGGAGATTTCGGCGATAAGCCGACCAAGACCGAAACGGTGATAATAGAGAACACCGGACGTTCGGTGCTCGACATCCGTTCGATGCAGATGTTCACCACCGGCATGAGCGTGAAACTCAACAAAACGAAGATAAAGCCGGGCGAACAGGCAAAGCTGAAGGTGACGCTGAACAAGAAACAGCTGCGCAATGCCAGAAGCAAACCGCGTGTGCTTATCATCACCAACGACCCGAAACAGCCTAAGGTGGTAGTGAAAATGAAACTGAAAACACGATAATCTTAATCTAAATACACAGTATGGACCATCCAGAGAACAGTAAAGAATACGTAGGACTGCAGGTGAACCAAGGTGTGGCGCAGCCCTCCATCATAAACCCATATCTGAAGCGCAGCCGCTTCCAGCGCCGCGAACTCTCCGTTGCCGACATGGTGGAAGGAATCGTGAAGGGCGACGTTACCGTGCTCTCACAGGCGGTGACACTCGTAGAGAGCGTCAATCCGGACCATCAGCAGAAGGCGCAGGAGGTGATAGACAAATGTCTGCCATATAGCGGCAAATCCATTCGCATCGGTATCAGCGGTGTGCCGGGAGCAGGAAAGAGCACGTCGATAGACGAGTTCGGAGTGCACGTTCTCGACCGCACCGGCGGCAAGCTCGCCGTCCTCGCCATCGACCCCAGTTCGGAGCGCTCCAAGGGAAGTATCCTCGGCGACAAGACACGTATGGAGAAACTGTCGGTCAGGAAGGAGTCGTTCATCCGTCCCAGTCCGACGGCAGGATCCCTCGGTGGCGTGGCACGCAAGACCCGTGAGTCGATAATCCTCTGCGAGGCTGCCGGCTACGACAAGATTTTCGTAGAGACCGTGGGAGTGGGGCAGAGCGAGACAGCCTGTCATTCCATGGTGGACTTCTTCCTCCTCATCCAGCTTGCCGGCACCGGCGACGAACTGCAGGGCATCAAGCGAGGCATAATGGAGATTTCCGACGGTATAGTGATAAACAAGTGCGACGGCAGCAACGTGGACAAGTGTCACATCGCAGCCACCAACTTCCGCAACGCACTGCATTTCTTCCCGCCATCAGACAGCGGATGGGTGCCGAAGGTGCTTTGCTACAGTGGTTTCTATGGAACAGGCGTCAAGGAGGTATGGGATATGATATATGAGTATTTCGACTTCGTGAAAGGCAACGGATACTTTGACTATCGTCGCAATGAGCAGAACAAATACTGGATGTATGAGACGATAAACGAGCACCTGCGCAACAGCTTCTACAATAACTCTGATATCCAGCAGAAGTTGCAGGCATACGAGAACAGTGTGCTGCTCGGACAGAAGACCAGCTTCGCCGCCGCCCGCGACCTTCTCGACATTTATTTCAAGAAACTGTGATGGATAGAAACAACGGAAAAGAGGTGGCACGACATGCCAATTCCTGTGGCAATGCGTCGCCTGCGGTAGAGATAGACAGCGGGAGCGGTTTCTGCTTCGGTGTCACCACTGCCATTCGCAAGGCGGAAGAGGAACTTGCCAACGGGGGCACGCTCTATTGTCTGGGCGACATCGTGCACAACAGCATGGAGTGTGAGCGGCTGAAGAAACTCGGACTCGTCACCATCAACCATGATGAGATGGAGCGCCTGCGCAATGTCAAGGTGCTGCTCAGAGCCCACGGCGAACCGCCGGAGACTTATGCCATGGCGGAGCGCAACGGCATAGAGATAATCGACGCCACGTGTCCTGTGGTGTTACAGCTGCAGCGCCGCATAAAGAGTCAGTATGACGCCCATAGCGAGGCGCAGATAGTGATATTCGGCAAACCCGGACATGCCGAGGTGCTCGGCCTTGTGGGACAGACCCAGGGCAGCGCCCGGGTGATTGCCCACTTCGACGATGTGAAGACGCTCGACTTCTCTCGCGACATATATCTGTATTCGCAGACCACCAAGTCGCTCGACGAGTTCCACCGCATCATCGACTACATACAGTGCCATATCTCGCCCGACGCCACGTTCCGCAGCTTCGACACCATCTGCCGACAGGTGGCAAACCGTATGCCTAATGTCAGCAGCTTCGCCTCGCGTCATGATCTGGTGCTCTTTGTTTGTGGCAGGAAGAGCAGCAACGGCAGGGTGCTTTTCAACGAATGTCTGCGCATCAATCCCAACACACACCTCATCGAGGGACCGGGAGAGATATGCGACGAGTGGCTCCATGGTGCCGCCACGATAGGAATCTGCGGAGCCACAAGCACTCCCAAATGGCTCATGGAGGAGTGTATGCAGAAGATATTGAGTGGCGAACAAGTATAAGCCCCAAATCAGTCTGATGACCGGTTTGGGATAATGAATAGGAGACCGTAGCCCAATGAAGCAATCTTATGTCATGCAGTGGCTTCTCGCCATTATCGTGATTGCCATACTGATGTTGTGTGTCGGTTGGTATATTGTAGGGGCGGTGCTTGTTGTCATCGCCGCCGGTATCGCCATCTTCAGCACCGGCTTCGGTCATTCTTCAGAAGACAGCCAACCGTCGAAACCGCGCCGATACAGTCGTGAGGAAAGGCGGATGGCAGAACAGTTCGAGGCTAAGCGGCGCAGGGAAGAAAACCTTCGCCGCCAGGAGAGATATCGGCGGAAGCGGTATGAGAGGGAGCAGCGCCTGCTGAATCCGCCCAACTGCTACACCGACCCCAATGACCCCGATCCCAATGCCGAAGGGTATTATTAGTATATATAATAAAAGGTATGAGACTTTTGCTTGGTCCCATACCTTTTGTTTCTTCTTAGGATATCTTTATCAAAAACCTTTTATCCCAGCTTTTCCATCGTTTCCTCAAACTTCTGTTTCAGCCATTCCTTCTGTTCGGGGATTGTCATGTTGCTGTTGTCGAGCACCAGGGCATCGTCGGCCTGCTTCAGAGGCGAAGTCTCGCGATGGGTGTCTATATAGTCACGCTCCTCCACGTTCTTCAATATCTCGTTGAAGTCGGCAGCCATACCCTTCTGCTTCAGTTCGTCGTAGCGGCGCTGCGCACGCACCTCGGCAGATGCCGTGACGAAGATTTTCAGTTCGGCGTCGGGGAATACCACGGTGCCGATATCTCTGCCGTCCATCACGATACCCTTCTCCTTGCCCATCTCCTGCTGCTGTCTCACGAGCGCTTCGCGTACGAAAGGCAGGGCGGCAACCGGACTCACATGGCTCGACACCTCCATCGAGCGTATCTCCTTCTCCACGCATTCCCCGTTGAGATAAGTGTCGGGACGGCTTGTCGCGGTGTTCAGTCTGAATGATATGTTTATCTCCGGCATCGCCTTCTGCAGGGCTTCGGTGTCTATAGTGTTGTCGGCGGCAAACATGCCGTGGCGCAGGGCATAGAGCGTCACCGAGCGATACATCGCTCCCGTGTCCACATATATATATCCCAGTTCCTTGGCGAGGTCTTTTGCCATCGTGCTCTTTCCGCAGGATGAGAATCCGTCGATGGCGATAACGATGCGATTGTTCTTTGCTTCCATTTCTTTTTTTATGGTGTTTTGAGTTTTGTCATTACAGAGAATAAGATACGTTGAAGAGCAGCGAGTTTGCCGACACATGGTATTTGGCATATCCCACCTGCAGCTTGAACCTCTCCAGCTGCATTCCGGCTCCGAACGACAATCCGGATCCGTGGTTGCTCTTTGAGGCGTCCTCGCCAGTGCCTTCGGCTATCTTCATGTCGTGTGCACGTCGGAAGTTGTATCCTCCAGCCACATAGAACTGGTCGGAGAGTATCAGTTCCACTCCACACACGAGGTGGTTTATGAAGCTGTAGTCCCAGTGGTTGAGGTCAACGAGCGTTGCCGAGATTCTGAACGGCATGTTTGCGAATCTCTTGCTTGCTCCTATCTGCAGGTCGAGCGGCATCTTGCCGTAGTCCTCGTCGTATGCCTTGAACTGTCCGCCGAGGTTCTTGGCCACTGCCGACACCGAGAATTCCGACTCCGGGTCGTAGTAGTTCAGTCCCAGGTCTATGCCTGCCGCCATGGAGTTGTAGCCACCGATATACGATGCCACCCATCTTGCCGTTATACCTCCGGCAAGGTTTTTCGCCAGCATATAGCTGAAGGTTCCTGCCAGTGCAATCTCCTGAGCCGAGAACTCTCCCGTCTGGATGTTGTTCTGGTCCGTTTCCTTCATCTTGCCGTAGTTGATGTATTGTCCCAGAACCGCCCACGACGCCTTGTCGTTTACCACCCTGTTGAATGCGGCGCTTCCCGTTATCGCCCCCTCCATATATGTCATGAAGTTGAGGTTCAGCGTCTTGTCGCTTACCGACGACAGCAGTGCCGGGTTGCTGAATGTTAGCGACGGGTCGTCTTCAATGATGCTCACGTTGTCGCCGCCGAGTGCTGCAGCATGAGCGCTCACGGGCAGCCTCAGAAAGTTGTATTCCGTCTGGCTCTCCTGTGCGTTTGCCGTGGCGGTCGCCACGATGCTCAGTATGAGGTATAAAAAGATTTTTCTCATTCTTGTCTTTTATGGGGAGTCTGTCCTTGTTTTGCAGTCATGGGCAGTTCCTTGGTGATAAATAGGTTGCCGCTCTTCGTCCGTCGGGTCATCCGTCTACAGGTGCAAAGTTACAGCATCTCAACGTTAAAAACGAAAAAATCCCTTTTATATTGTTTTGAGTCCATTCATTTTCCTCAGGTCGGTAGTATGATGCTTCAAAGAGGGTGGCTTTTCCCGGCTTCCAGTCCCTTCTGGTTTTAGTTCAGAGATGTGTCTTTCCTGGCATCTTGGCTGAAAACAACATCGTGAACATTATCGTTATGAGAATTTCCCCACGGCTTGTCCTTTGCCGCCAATCGGCCTCTGATGGTCTGTTTGATATAAAAACGCATCGTTTCTTGAGCGTTCTCGAAAAAACTTCGTATTTTTGTAGCAAGATACTGACGTGACAGATAATACCGCAAGATTATGAATCAATTCAACCGAAGAAGACTGTGTGGCAGTGCCACAGAAAGGGAATGATTATGACAAAGGAAGCAAAAGACATTGCCCTCTTCGTTGCATTCTGCATAGAAGAATATGGAGCGGCTAAAGGAATGAGTGGTGAACAAGTGCTTGACTTGTTTTCCAGGTATGGTTTGGTTGACTATCTAAGCGACTTCTTCGGCGTTCTTCATACGCAAAGCCGTCAATGGCTGATAGAGGAGATAGACGAGTATATAGCAATCAGAAAAAAGAAAGAAGCATGAAGATATATCACGGTAGTTTGGAAGTTGTGGAGAATCCCATGATTCTACAGCCCAACCGCTTGCTGGATTATGGCAAAGGGTTCTACACTACGACTTCTGAACAACAATCCGAGGAATGGGTGGAAAGGCGTATGCGAGAGAAACTTGCCAATGTCGGCTACGTCAATATATACGAATTCGACGACATGAAAATGCAGGAACTTAAATGCCTTATATTTTCAGAACCGACTAAAGAATGGGCGGATTTTGTAATGGCTAACCGAACGCAAAAAGGCTTTACTCATGACTACGATATAGTATATGGGCCAGTAGCTAATGATAGAGTATATCTGCAATTTGGACTATATGAAAGTGGAGCTATCGGTGTTGAAACGCTTATCAGAGAACTCAAAACCTATAAATTGGTTGACCAATACCTGTTTCATACAGAAAAAGCATTGGCTGCATTACATTTCATTGAAGCAATCAAAATCGGATAATAATATGTTTCAGATAAACCAAGACAACCTCCATCTGCTTTTGCCCGGTAAAATCAGTTGGCTGGTGGAATACTTACATGATGATTATGGTTTCACTCTGCAAGAGTGTCTCGACCGTATCTATCGTTCAAACCTTTACAAGAAGTTGTCTACTGAGAGTACCAAATACTGGCACTTAGGTCCTGTGGATTTATACAACGAGCTGAAAACGGAATTCTGAACTCTCTCAACCAGTCGCGCTTGAGAAATTATTGGGCATCGTCGGGAGCTACCACCCTTCTGCCTAAATTCATTGATGACATGGAGATACACCTTGCTGACTTTGAGGATTGCATGATTATCCGCAATGTTATCGAGACATCCGACGTGACGGCAGGTGGAGCGGAACTCTTCCTTTATCAGTCGGGTTATCTCACGATAAAGTCGGTAGAGGGAAACGTGTATCATCTCGGATTCCCCAACGAAGAAGTGAGACAGGCTCTCTATGAATGAGAGAGGTCATTGGTCTTGGACTGGAGCTCGATGATATGGGGCGTGGACTGTCGGACTGGATGGCGGTGTGATTCATTCCCCCACAAACGCCTTCACCTTTTCTGTGTATTCTTTGTGGTGGTCGCGGTATGCCATGGCGTGTGCTGACCCTTTGGCTATGAAGATGGCTTTGCGGCCGTGGCGCTTCGCCTCGTAGAGGGGACGGAGCATGGAGTAGGGCACGTAGGTGTCGGCATCGCCGTGGATGAAGAGCATCGGTTTGGTGCTTCGCTCCACCTGCTTTATCTGCTGCGCCTCGTCAAACGACCATCCGTAGCGCTGCCGGCAGAGGATCGATGTGGTATACATCAGCGGGAATGCCGGCAGTCCGAACTGCTCCTTCAGCTGGGTCTCAAACTGCTGCCACACTCCCGTGTATCCACAGTCTTCCACAAACCATCTCACGTAGTCGGGAGTGTGTTCTCCCGCCACAGCCATTGTTGTGGCAGCACCCATCGATATGCCGTGTATCACTTCGTTAGTGGATTTGAACGGTTGTCCCTTGCAGAATATCGCGTTGGCGATTTCCGCCCAGCGTATCACGTCCCATCTGTCTTTCCATCCCATCCGGATGTTGTCGCCCTCGCTGCGGCCGTGGGCATAGAGGTCGGGCAGCAGCACGTTCCATCCCATGTCGTGGTTGTAGAGATACGCTATGTGTAGCATTCCCTCCGCTCTCACCGTATATCCGTGAACCACAACCGCCGTGTTTCGGGTTGGCTTCGGGGCGTATATGTATATGGCGTGAGCCTTGTATCCCGACGGCATGGTGACGAAGGTGTCCTTCACGCAGTGGTGGCTGTATATGGAGTCCTGCCATTGGGCAGTCCACGGACATTCGTTCTTCATCCTCTCCCTCCATGTTTCCGCCGTGCCGCGTTTGTCTTTGGGATACAGTATGGAGAAGTTGAGCATGTAGTTGCTGGCGGCATACAGGCCTATTGCCACTGCCGCCATGATTGCCGCCGCCATGCCGATGATGGTGCGGCGCGATATGCGTTTCTTGTCGTGTGTCATGTCAGTTCGATTTCTTTATCAAGCCGGATAGGGCGTCAGGGTGTGTCCGGGTTCAGACTCTATGCTTATGCCAGACTGTCGATATACCTTTGGAATCTGCTCAGTCCCTCCTCCAGGGTCTGCCGTGTGCAGGCAAGGTTCCATCTCAAGAACCCCTCGCCCTCTTTGCCATACATGGTTCCGGCGTTGAGCCAAAGCTTCACTTCCTTCTTCATCTCCTCTTCCATCCTTTCCGACGGAATGTTGAGGCTCCGGCAGTCCATCCATGCCAGATAGGTTCCTTCGAGCGGAACTATCGGGAGCTGCGGCAGGTGGGCGGCGCAGTAATCCTTCAGGAAGATATAGTTGCCGTGGATATATTGCAGGAGATGTGTGAGCCAGTCCTCACCCTTGTTGTATGCGGCGATGGTGGCAATCACTCCGAACGGGTTCACGTCGCACACCTCATTGATGTTTATCGCCCTGTCAATCCGCTGGCGCCAGTCATTGTTTTCTGTTATGATGCTCGCAATCTGCAGTCCGGCGATGTTGAAAGCTTTGCTTGGCGACACACACGTCACGCAGTTCTCTGAAAACTCCTTTGCCAATGAGGCAAACGGCGTGTATTCGTGTCCGGGATGCATCAGTTCACAGTGTATCTCGTCAGACACCACCATCACGCCGTGTTTCAGACACAGATGTCCGATGTGTAGCAGTTCCTCTTTCGTCCACACCCTTCCCGACGGGTTGTGAGGATTGCAAAGCAGCAGTATTGTGGCATCAGGGTCGGCGAGAAGGGTTTCCAGACAGTCGAAGTCGATGTAGAATCTGTTGTCCTCATATTTCAGAGAACAGCTTGCCAGCAGGCATCCGTTGTTGCGTATCGAGGAGAAGAAGCAGTTGTATGCCGGTGTGAGCGTGACGATCTTCTTGCCAGGTGAGGTGAGACCCTTTATCACTGCCGACACTGCCGGCACCACTCCCGATGTGTATAATATCCAGTCGCTCTCTATCTTCCAGCCGTGTCGGCGTGAGAACCATCCCGTCACGGCGTCGTAGTATTCATCCGGCACCCTTGTATATCCGAATATCCCGTGGTCCACTCTCTCCTTGAGAGCCTCTATGATGCAGGGCGCCGTCTTGAAGTCCATGTCAGCCACCCACATCGGCAGCATGTCATTGTCGGGAGAGCTGTCCCATTTGTATGAGTTCGTGCCGCGTCGGTGCGTCGGTGTGTCGAAGTCGTATTCCATATCCGTCATTTCCTTTCTTCTATCACGCAGTCGGCGGGTTTCTTGATGTTCTCGTCGATGGTCACCGAACCGATGCTGTCGGCAACGATTCTTCCCGACATCGGGTTCTTGATGTTGGTGATGCTTCCGCGAATGTCGGCATGCAGAGTGGAGTATTCAAAGGCGCGGTCGCAGTCCTCGCCGAAGGTGCAGTTTTCCAGCACCAGTCCTTCGGCATAGCATAGCGGCTGTTCGCCGGTGATGTGGCAGTTCACGAGTCTCAGGTTTCTTGAGTGCCACCCCAGGTATTCACCGTTCAGCTCCGAGTCATACACCGTCACGTTTTCCACCTCCCAGAAGGCATCTTTGGTCTTTATCCTGGCGTTGTGAATCTCTACGTTTCTTGCATACTGGAACACATACTTGCTGTCGCTCTCCATACCGTCCACATAAATGTCGTGGCTGAACATGAAGGGATAGGTTCCGCCGTGCATCCTGATGTTCTCGATGCGTATGTCGTCGCATTTCCAGAACACCTCGTCGGCATCGTTCATCGTGATGTTCTTCAGCTGCATATGGCTCATCTCGCGGAACATCTTTGGCGCGTCTATCACGGTGTCGTTCATCTTCAGGTTGTCGCAATACCACAGTGCCGACCTTCCTCCCACGGCGAAATAGCAGTTGCTGATTTCGAATCCGTGTACGTGCCAGAAGGGGTAGTTGCCTTCAAAGCGGCAGTTCGTCGCCTTTATGTTGCTGCATTCCTTTATTGCCGACTCGCCCTCGGTGATGAGCACGTTGTCGATATGCAGGTCGTGAGAAGCGAACAGTGGGCGTTCGCCTCCGAATTGTTTGTCTTTTATGATTTGCATGATGTCGTATGTTGTTTTTATTTGTTTTATTCCGTTTTGTGCATCTTGGTGTTATCCGTTGCAAAGTTATACATTATTTCCCTAAGTGCAATTACCATTATTACTGAAAAAAGTATATATTCATCGAAACAATTGATGATAGTCATATTCCCTTACAGACGTTTCCTCTTATGGAAACTTTGGACACGGTTTTGGGCACGGTGCTTGCCCACTTGGGGTAACGTGCTTTCTCACTTGGGGCAAGGTGCTTGCCCCACTTGGGCACGAAGCTTGTCCGTTTTTTGAAGTTTTGCTGTGTTTTCCTATGGATGTGATTCGGCAATTTCAAGAGCAAAAAACAACTAGAAAAATGTCTGACTTTATGTGGCTTGCAAAGGCGTTTCCCTAATGACCGATTTGGGATTATTGATTTGTTTGGATTTGCTTATTACATGGGATTATTGATTTGTTTGGATTTGAGAGTGTAGAGGCACTTCCTTTTCCCTGTGCGGTTCGTCCTCTGATTTTAGACAAAAACCGCTGTTTATTCTTGACATATGATTTTCAGACAAAAACCTGGATAAACCCCTGTATGCTTTTGCGAGCCTTACGGCTTGATTCCTGTCATACAGGTCGCCATTACGAGAGCAAGCTCTCGACAGTCAACCTGCATGACAGGAATCGGTGGCGACCACAGTCACCACCTCGCAAAAGCATACAAGCGATAAACCAAGATAAACCGGCTGCGCAGGAAAACTGTTCTCTATTCGTAATTCTGAACCGTGGGGGAATGATAATGGCTCCGTATACTGACTTCAGCCCCCACCTAGCCTCAAACCCATCCTAACCTTCCCCAAGGGAAGGAACAGGTTACTCCGGCTAAATGGCATCAGCCCCCACCTAGCCTCCCCCGAAGGGGAGGGACAGTTACTATTGCTATTGATA
>ERZ1026894.1623-NODE-1623-length-12908-cov-4.090407_pt1 | contig 12908 bp, 9 predicted proteins | sample MGYA00380177_ERZ1026894 | MGnify/ENA primary metagenome ERZ1026894 (study PRJEB33269, sample SAMEA4719813) | human gut metagenome | biome: human-associated habitat; feature: organic feature; material: feces | place: Cameroon | collected 2013-10 ... | reverse complement strand
TGAATATTCCAAGACAACATACAATTATTACCAATAATAACTGCGGAATTATCCTCTAATAAATCAATCCATACTCCATTAGAATCAGAATTTTTACCAATTCTAACAAGGCAGTTATGTGTAGGCGTATTTGTACCCGGATTGCCTATTACAATACGTCCATTCCATCTTTTTACAGAAGGGTCAATTTCCACTTTGTTGTTATCGCCATATATTTCTATTTGCACTCCTTTCGGCACAAAAGGGATAATATTTCCTTTGCCGAAAACTTGTGGCTTTTTAGATTTTACCGGATGATATAGGTCTTTAATATATTTTCCCATTAAATGAATAAAAAGTAAGATTTTGGAATGTCCATATTTACGTTGAAAGTATAACTTATCTTCGTTTTCCATAATACACCTCATTAAACTCCCACTTTATTTTGAATTTGTTTTAATGCGTCTTTTTCCATAATAGTATTCATACAAATATGATTTTTCTTTATGCAAGACTCTTGCCAAGCGCGGGAATAAAATTCGCAATGTATGGGGCAAGCGTGGCTACACAGATTTAGGTTTTCGGAATAACCTAACACCGCTGGCGAACTGGGACCAAAAAATACACAAGATGCGCCCCCTTTTAACGCGTGGCGCAAGTGGACAAGGCCGCCCTCACTATCTATATGCAAAAGGGCGTGCTTTAAAATGACTTTTATTTCTTCTAACGAGGTTTTTCCTGCTAGATTTTTATCGGCATTTCCTAAACGCTCGCCTTTACCACACCCAACCTCAATAATTTGGTATTGGGGAGCGGTTTCTTTTAAATCAGCAATTAATTTTCTGTAATACTCCAACGGCCACAATTTGGTGCTATCTACTAATTGAGTATCGCCCACTTCGCGGTTTATGGTGATATATTTTTTTGTAGTTAATCCAAATTTTTGCAATGTTTCTTTTTCTTGCTCTATGGGCACAGAAAGTATCCAATCTTCCTGTAAATTAAATTCATTTACTAAATCAGGTTGTGCCCAACGCTTTTGCAGATTAGATAAAATATTTTGAGTGATGCAATCCTTATATGGAACTGTTAAAAAATATTTATTTTCTCGTTCCAAATCCAGTAGTTTTTCCACATAGCCAAGCAATCCGGTTGGTAGGCGTTGTAAATTAGCATATTGAACAATAGGGCTTCTGTTACAAGTAATTTTTAAATCAAAATATTGGGAATCTCTTTCACTTTCAGATACAAAACAAGTTAAAGTTTCGGTTAAGTGTGGCAAGAGGATATTTTATGGCAACATACAAAAAAATTTATATTTTTCTCTTTACAAAATTTTATATAAAAAGCCGTTGCCCAGTTTAGGCTCATTAACATATCCCCCATACCACCTTCTATGGTTAAACAAATGCGTATAGGCCCGGACAGAGGTTTGTTTTTCTGCTTTTTACTAATAGCAGATAACAAACAAGCCCACATCATATGCGTTGCAATTTTATTTACAGAATTATATTTATGTGTATATCGGTTTAAACGTGCCTGTAAATAATCTACACCCAATTTGATATTTAATTTCTGTTGGCGTAATTCCACTTCTTTTGTATTACATTTTTGTTCAAATTTTTTGGACTCTTCCAATAGTTCTAAATCCGTCTTTTTACGGGCAAATTTTTCGTGTAAAGCGGCTTGATGAAAAACAGAATATTCCCGCAAACAGTCCTTCCACAAACGCGGCGAAAACGAAAAAACAAACCGCAGCCAATGAGCCAAACAAAGCGACGTATCGTGTACATTTTTCCACACAAACCAAGTGCGGTTGCGCTTGGATAAAAACTGCGTAAATTTGTTCTTTTTACTGTTAATCGTGCCTCCGCATTTGTGGCGGGGCTTGGTATCAGGTGCATAAATCACTTTCCAACCGCGTTTTAACCCGCGATAAACCAAGTCTGTTTCTTCCAACATATACGGGTCCAAATTTTCGTCAAAACCACCTAATAAGTCAAAATAACTCCGCTGGCAAAAGAAATATGCTCCCTGCACCCCCCACGAAGGATATTCCACCATTTCCGGCAAAAATTCATTATAAATATTGTGCGTAAAGCGGGGAAAACCCTTTTTCCAACCCAATAATTTTACGCCGTCCAACTGTTCCCACGCGCCGGCTTTTTTAGGATAAGCACAATAACCGGCGCACGCTACGCAAAACACATCCGGACGTAAATATTTTTGGGCCGTATTGAAAAAATCTTCGTCAACAAAAACATCATTATCCAAAAAACACAGCCACTCCCCCTGAGAGTCGCTTACCCCCAAATTGCGCGCTGACGAAGCACCGTGTTTGGGGTTTTCTAAAAATTTCACTTGCGGGAAAAGTACAGGAGCCTCTTGCATAGAACCGTCCGCAGAATCCCCCACCACTATGGTAACGCTGACAGGAACGGTAGATTTTTTGGCGGCAGCCAATACGGTAGGCAAACACTCTTTCATATGGTGCAACCCATTTTTAGACGGAATAACGACGGCGATTTTCATAACAAGTTCCTCCACAAAACAGGGAAAAGGGGCCCTGACTCTTGGCGGAGATGTGCATAAGCCCCCTTCCCGTTCATACGTATGTGCTGTAACGTATGAAAGCGAACGGAACCTATGAAAAATGAAGCAGTAACAAAGCGGAAAAAGCGAAGAAAGGCTTAAAAAAAACGGCTGATTAGGACAAGTCTGAGAGAAGTCTTGCCAATAAACAGCCGTGGTCTCGCCCATATAAATATGTGCGAAACACTCGGCAGAAGACAAGAGGCTCATGACTTCCCCTTATCTTCTGCCTAAACTAACTGTTTTTTGGACTCTCTCAGAACTTTGGATTTTCCAAAGCCTTCCTATTCTTCAATAGGATTCCAAAAACATTAAATTGTCGGCGCCCGGTTTCCCTTGCGCACTGCGTTTATTATAGCATATTTATTTTATTGTTCATTTTGAATTTGTTTCCGAATCTACCTTTTCTCCAAAGCCTGGCAGGCCGCCAAAACACTCGGCAGCCCCGCCGCGCCTTACAAGCCGAACAAATCTAGACTGCTATCACTACTCCTTAAAATACAAGGGGCGCAAGGAGTTTGCCACCGCCAATAAACATACGCCGACATCGGCAAAAACAGCACTCCACATATTAGCCAGCCCCGCCGCCCCCAAAGCCAATACTCCGGCTTTAATCACTAGCGCAAAGACAATATTCTGCTTAATTACACGCAGGGTTTTGCGGGAAATTTTAATTGCCGAAACAATCTTTTTTACCTCATCGGTCATCAGCACCACGTCGGCGGCTTCTATGGCGGCATCAGAGCCAAGCGCCCCCATTGCTATTCCCAAATCGGCACGCGCCAAAACAGGCGCATCATTAATACCGTCGCCCACAAAGGCCGTGGCAAGCCCATTAGGCGTGCCTGATATTAATTTTTCCAAAATTTCCACCTTGCCTGCTGGCAACAGACCTGCGTAAACGTGCTTTATATGTAGTTCGTAGGCGGTTTTTTCGGCGGCGGAGATACTGTCTCCGCTCAACATCACCACTTGGTGAACAAGCCCGTTTTGCAAGGTTTTTAAGGCTTCCTCAGTGCCGGGCTTTACCTTATCGCCCAGTTCTATACGCCCTTTAAAAAAGCCATTTTCCGCCACATATACGCACGTTCCGCGCCCGGTCTGTACGTCCGCCACGTTATAGCGCGCCATTAAGCGTTCGTTTCCTGCTAAAATTTGTGTGTTTTTCATAGAGGCGCAAATCCCCTCTCCGGGTATCTCTTGCACCGTTTCCGGGTTTTCTGTCTTTATTTCAGCCTCCTTTAAAATGGCTTTGGCTACCGGGTGATTGGAATAATGCTCAGCGGCAGCCGCCAATTTAAGCAATTCCTTTTCCGTTGTGTTTCCAGCGGGAAAAAGTCCTGTAACCGCAAATACCCCTTGCGTGAGCGTGCCCGTTTTGTCAAAAGCCAGCGTATAAATACGCGATAATTGTTCCAAGTATGAACTGCCCTTAATCAGCACGCCATTTCTGGCCGCACCCCCAATACCGCCAAAAAAACCGAGAGGCACGGAAATAACAAGCGCGCACGGACAGGAAATTACCAAGAAAATAAGTGCGCGGTAAAACCACGTTTTAAACGAAGCATCTGCCCAAATAAGCGGTGGCATAACGGCTACTGCCGCAGCCGCAAACACCACCGCAGGCGTGTAAATACGGGCAAAGCGCGTGATGAATTTTTCGGCAGACGATTTTTTGCTGGCGGCATTTTCGGCTAGTTCCAAAATCTTGGCAACTGCGGAATTTTCATAAGTCTTTTCCACCTTTACGCGAAGCGTGCCGTCCACGCTGATTACCCCCGCCAACACCTGCTGCCCCGCTTGGGCGGTTACCGGGCGGGATTCCCCCGTCAAGGCGGAGGTATCCAAATGGCCGCTTCCGCTTTCAATCACCCCGTCTAACGGCACACGCTCCCCCGGCAAAACGAGTACCACCTCACCCGGCTTAACTGTTTGCGGGGAAACCTTTTCCTCTTTGCCAGACTTTATTAAGCGGGCGAAATCGGGCCGTAAATCCATTAAGCGAACAATACTCCGGCGCGATTTACCCGCCGCATATTCCTGCAACAATTCCCCCACCTGGTAAAACAGCATTACAGCCACCGCTTCGGGAAATTCCCCAATGCACCACGCCCCCAAAGTGGCCACCGCCATAAGGGAATTTTCATCAAACCATTGGCCCGCTTTTACATTGGAATAGCAAGCCTGCCATACCTCAATCCCGCTGATAAAATAAGCCGCCAAATAAAAGGGCAGTTTAATAGCAAGCGGAACAGGTAAGAAAAAACCCAAGGAAAACAACCCCGCCGCTAAGGCTAATTTTTTCCACTCGCCGCGTGGTTCACCTTCCTTTCCTTGGGCACACGAGCAGGCGTGGCAAGCGGTACAAGCACATTCGTGATGATGACTCATAACCCCTCCTGTATGTGTTCTAACCCTTGGTTAAAAATGCGTTTGACGTGTTCATCCGCCAATGAATAAAAAACCGTTTTTCCCGAGCGGCGGCTTTTGACGAGTTTGTTTTGCTTTAAAAAGCGCAACTGGTGCGAAATGGCGGAGTGCGTCATCCCCAATTCGTCCGCAATATGCTGTACGCATTGTTCACAATTAAAAAGAGCGCACAAAATGCGCAGGCGCGTGCTGTCGCCAAACACTTTAAAAAGGTCAGCCAAATCATAGAGTGTATCGTCGGGCAGTTGCAAGGATGGTTTGCAAATGTGTGGTGGGGTTTTCTTCATAATTAACTCCTATTATACTAATATATGAACATATGTTCACATATTAGTATAATTAATTTTCTTTTATTTGTAAAGGTTCTGCTTGAAGAACGCGCCAAAATTGATATACTATGTGTGTAAACTTTTTTAAGGAGATAATATGAACAACAAGGGCTTTACTTTAATTGAACTCTTGGTCGTGGTGCTGATTATCGGCATTTTATCGGCCATTGCCTTGCCGCAATACGAAACCGCCGTGGAAAAGGCTCGCTTAACGGAAGGGCTTATTAACGCCAAAGCGATAGTGGATGCTACGCAAAGATATTTGCAGGCCAACCCGGATGATACCAATTCCTGTACGCAAGCGCAAATCGCTGATGTTTCTTTAAAAGGCGGAAGTTGGATTACGGGAATATATTCTAAAAATGGGACCCAATGCCAAGCCTATAAAACTAAATATTTTATCTATGATTTGGGCTTGGGTAACAATGGCAATGTTGATATTTGGCGTACTGATGACGGAGATAGAGATAATTACATTTATAATTTTTGGTATGGACCTGATAATACGGCAAATAAAAATTGTTCTGATGGAGATGAAGATCCCGAACTTGGCCAGCAAATGTGTAAATTTATTAAAGGTATGTAACTTAGCCTAATTTGAAAAGCACCCTGGGGCATTATCGCTCTGGGGTGTCTTTTTATGTGTTAGATGTTGGTATAGGATTACTTGTCTTATCCCTTGTCGTTGCCGTCATCCCCGAGGAATTTAGTCGGGGCTCTGTTTTATTAAAAAAGGGAAACGACAGATTCCTGACTACAACCCTCGGAACTGACAATAAAACAAAAGAACATTATTAATTTATTTTAGGATTTTCCCCCTGCTTTTATAACTACAAACTCTTTAACCGCTCCGCTATGGTCTGCGCCGCCGTTAAGGGATTAGGCAGGGCCAACTTATCATACCCGGCACGCATAGCGGCCAGTTTTGCGCCCACTTGGCCTTGGGTCAGCCCCTTAAATACACTAGATAAGCGCGTTGGCAACTGATCATCGTCCAACACAATTTGCGCACACCCCGCCTCAGCAAAAATTTTAGCATTGTAGTATTGGTGGTTTGCCGCCGCGTGCGGAAACGGCACTAAAACCGCGGGCAATTTACAGCACACCAGTTCAGCCAGCGTGCTTGCACCGCTCCGGCAAATAATCAAATCAACCGCTTTCATCAGCGCGTAAATTTCGTGCGAATAAGGCAATACGGCGGCATTGGATAGCCCGGCATACAATCCGCGCACGCTTTCAAACCACCGCTCTCCCGTGATATGGATAAATTGCCAGTTGGAAAAAACCTTGGCACAAGCAACCACCGCATTGTTTAAATCTTTGGCTCCTTGGCTTCCGCCCACCACTAGAACGGTTGGCTTTGCAGGGTCCAGTTTTAGTGCCTGTAATTGCGTGGCACGGTTCGCGGGCAAACCAAACTCGGCCCGCACCGGCGTACTTGTCAAAACGCCGTTTTTCACTTTCTCCGTCGTCGGCAAGCCCAACATAAACAGGTCTGCAAATTTTCCGCACACCTTGTTTGCCAGGCCCAAGCGTGCGTTGGAATCGTGTACGGCCGTTTTTACGCCCATAAAATGTGCCATAAAAATAAGCGGGAAAGAAATATATCCCCCCGTACCGATAGCCACATCCGGCCGAAAAACCCGCAAGATTTGGCGTGTTTGGAGCAAGGATTTTACCAATTTACACACAAATTTAACGTGCCGCACGGGGTTAACAGATCGAGGGAAACCCATAAAATCAATTTCTTTATAGGAAAGTCCGTGCGCAGATAACACCTTGGCGGCGGGGTCATCTTTACGGACGACAAAAAGAACTTCGCACCCTTGACGTTTAAATTCTTCGCCAAGAGCAAAACCGGGGTAAAAATGTCCGCCGGTGCCGCCGGAAGCAATCAAAAAGCGTTTGTTCATATTATTTTTTCCTGTTTTTAAAATGTGTGATGTCCTCGCGCAGATTATTCTGCGTGTTATCCACCGCCGCCAAATTAAGGATAATGCCAATCATCACCAGCGTCATAATCACAGACGAACCGCCGTAGGAAAAAAACGGCAAGGCAATACCCTTTGTAGGCACTAAACCAATGGCCATAGCCATATTAAAAAATGCCTGCATACAAATTGTAATCGTCAGGCCAAAGATAGTCAAACTGCGAAAATGCGTTTTTGCCACGCGGGCCAACTGCACCCCGTGGACAAGCAGCCAACAAAATAAACTAATAATAATTGCCCCGCCAAAAAGGCCCACTTCCTCGCACATAATGGAAAAGATAAAGTCCGTATGGGCGGCGGGCAAATATTCCAGTTTCAGTTCACTGTTGCCTAGCCCCTTTCCAAACCACCCGCCGGACCCTACCGCCAGAAACGATTGCACCAACTGGTAGCCCGTAGTGCCCTCGGTGGCGAACGGGTTTAAAAAGGAAAGCATACGGTCGCGCCTGTACCCCACCCCAAACAGCAAGCGGTACAACACCGGCAACAATAATACCCCCGGCACGCACAAGTGCAAAAAGCGTGCACCCGCCATTAAGAGCATAAAGGCAAATACCGCCCCCATCAGCATAGGCGTACCCAAGTCCTTTTCCGCCAAAATAAGCACTAATGTAATCCCCGCCACTATCATAGGCTTAATAAGCAGTTTCCAATTTTTGGCTAACCTTCCGGCCACTTTATCCAAATAGTCGGCAATATAAATAACCAAAGTTACTTTGGCGATTTCGGAGGGCTGCAATTTAAAAAAACCGAAGTCAATCCAACGGTGCACATTGGCCTGCTGACGGGTAAAAAGCACGATAACAAGTAACACCCAAGTAAAGAATAGCAAGTTAATCGGCTTAAAAATTTTAATGCGTATCAGGCGGTCAAACGTCTGCGATAGAAACAACGCCGCCAACACACCTAAGAAATCAAACAGCAGTTGGCGTTTAAAAAAGAGCGTAGAGTCAAACGCGCTAGACGAATAAGTAAAAATCAGCCCAAAAAGCACGAACGCAAAGGCAATGAAGGCAATGTATATATCTAATTTGAGCGGGCTCCACCCGTCCTGCCGTGCACCGGCAAAGCCCCGCACGGCCCGGGGAGCAGGCCGCCGTGTAAAGGTATTACGCCGCTGGGGCGCTTTGTTAAATAGTTTCATAAGCGTTAGCGGATTTTAAGCGAGGCTAAGGCCAAAAGCATCAGCATTGCGCCCACAATCCAAAAGCGCACGATTACCTTAGGCTCCGGCACACCCATTAATTCAAAATGGTGGTGAATCGGCGCCATTTTAAAAAGCCGCTTGCCGTGCGTTAATTTAAAGTATCCCATTTGGAGCATAACGGATACGGTTTCCAACACAAAAATACCGCCTGCAATCGGGAGCAAAAGTTCTTGCTTTACGCACAGGGCTGCCGTGCCGATTACCCCGCCCAAAAAGAGGGAACTCGTATCGCCCATAAACACCTGCGCAGGGTACGAATTGAACCATAAAAACCCCATACAAGCCCCGATAAGCGCGCCCATAAACACAGTGATTTCCCCCGCCCCAGGCACATAAATAATCTTTAAGTAGTCCGCAAAGTGGAAGTTACCCGCCAGGTATGCCACAATCCCGTAAGTAGCCGCCGTAAATACCATACAGCCGCTTGCAAGACCGTCTAATCCGTCGGTTAAGTTCGTAGCGTTAGACGAGCCGACAATCACCAGCATTGCAAACGCAAAATAAAATACCGACAGGTCAATAAACATTTTGCTCATATACGGAATAATAAGAGCAGTGGAATATTCCCCATTGGGCGGATTTAAGGCCAAATATCCTACCACCACTACCGCCGTAAATAACTGGATTGCCAGTTTAATAGAAGATTTCATCCCCTCCGGGTTCTTTTTTACAAGTTTGGTATAATCATCCATTACGCCCGCAATACCAAGCGTAACGGTGGTAAAAATAAGCAACCAAATATAATTGCTGTCTAGCCGCGCCCACAAAAGTACGCTAACGATTAAACTGACGAAAATCAGCAAACCGCCCATTGTCGGCGTGCCGTTTTTGGATAAGTGGGAAGCGGGACCGTATTGGCGTTCAATTTGCTGGATTTTATAGGAACGAAGTTTCGTTACCACCTTGGGACCAATTAAAAGGGTCAGCAAAAAAGACGTAAATATTGCCGCTCCGGTACGGAACGTAATATAATTAAAAATATTTAAAAAACTGAAATTATCAGTAAATTGCGACAAATAATAAAGCACAGTTTAAATCTCCTTTAAAATATTTTCAAAATTCATAGAGCGGGAAGCCTTTACCAAACAGGTCCCCCCCTTAGAAAGCACCTTTTTTAACTCCCCCGTCCACCCTTGGGGTGCTTGGGCATAAAATACTTTTACACCCGACGCAGTTTGCAACTTCTCGTAGGCATATTTCATTTCCGGCCCTGCCAAAAAGCAATAATTGATACGGTTATCCAGCACCTCTCTCGCCACCAACCGATGGTATTCTTTGGAGGTTTCGCCCAGTTCCTTCATATCGCCCAACACCGCTACGCGCGGCTCGGCAGAAGCGTGGCCCAAAATTTCCAAGGCGTTCTTCATACTGGCCGGGTTGGCATTATAGCAATCCAAGATAAACTCCACCCCGTTTTTATGCAAATGCTCCATACGCATTGGCATCGGCGTAAAAGAAAGAAGCCCTTTTTTTACATTATCCATATACAAGCCTAATGCAATGGCCGCCGCCGCGGCCGCCGCCGCATTTAACTTATCGTGCCGGGCCAAGTTTAAATCTAACACATAGGCTTCGCCTTTATAGGTAAATGAAAATTTTTCGGTATCCAAAATCTGCAAGTCCGCCCCCGGATGAAAGCCAAAAGACAAACTTTTGCCCTTAAATTCGGTTTTCAGGCGGGATAAATATTCATCATCAGCGTTATACACCAAGGTCCCGCCAAAATTTAAACATTGGGCAATTTCGGTTTTAGTTTTATAAATGGTTTCCAAATCGTGGAAAAATTCCAGGTGCGACGGCCCCACATTGGTAATTACCGCCACATCCGGCACCGCCAAAGAGGCCGTTTCCAAAATATCTCCGGGATGGGAAGCCCCCAACTCAAATATGCCGTATTTGTGTTTGGGCTGAATTTCCAATAAAGAAAAGGGTACGCCGAACTGGTTATTAAAATTGCCCATATTGGCGGCGGTTTCGCCGGCTGTTTCGCAGATGGCGCGGAGCATTTGCTTGGTGGTGCTTTTTCCGTTAGAGCCAGTAATGGCGGCCACCTTTAAGGTGCTGTTTAAGCGGTGGTATTTGGCCAGCGCTTGCAAGGCTTTTAAAGAATCTTCCACCAGTAAAAATGACGCATTGGCCTTTTGCGCCACATCAAAACCTTTTTCCGCCAAGATGACAGCCGCCCCTTTGCTTAGCACGTCGGGGATAAATTTGCGTGCATCGTGCTTTTGGCCTTTTAAGGCAATAAAAGCATCTCCCGGAGCCACTACGCGCGAATCGGTTACAAAAGAGGTTACAACTGTATCTGGTGCAGACGAAATCAGTTCCGCTCCGGTAATTTCCGCAATTTTGCGGACAGATAAATTAAGTTTCATACGGTCTCCTTAAATCAAATTTTTGCGCCCGGTTCAAAATCCAACTGGTCGGGAGCGATGCCCTTTAAGGCTAATAACCGCTCGGCAATTTCTTTAAATGCCGGTGCGGCGGCGGTACCGCCAAAGGTATATTTGGCGGGATTATCCAAAACCACTAAAATCGTAAATTGCGGATCGCTGGCCGGGACAAAGCCGCAGAACGAAGCAATATGGCTGCGTTTGGCATAGCCCCCCTCTTTGCTCAACTTTTCAGCCGTACCCGTTTTTCCGGCTACATTATAGCCCGTAATACGCGCACGCTTGCCGGAACCCGCTTCCACCACACTTTCCAATACCTTGGTCATTGTATGGGCAGTTTCCTCGCGCAAAACACGGCGGATTTTTACAGGCTTGGAAAGTTTTTCCACCTTGCCGCCTGCGTATTCTATACGGTCAATCAGGTGCGGCTGCATTAACACCCCGCCATTGGCTATGGTGGAATAAGCATTAATCAACTGGATAGGCGTAACGGCCACCCCGTAGCCGTACCCTTTGGTGGCGGTATCCACTTTGGTCCACTTGTTGTACGGAAGTACATTGCCTTTGGATTCGCCATTAAAGTTGATATCCGTCTTCGTGCCGAAACCGAAGGCTTTTATATAATAAAAAAGATTTTTGGCCCCTAACTCTACGGCTATTTTCCCGGCCCCGATGTTGGAAGAAAGTTGCATAATTTCGGGGATAGAAAGGAAATCTTTTTTGTGCTGGTTGTCCCGCACAACTACCCCGCGGGCAATCTCCCACCGGCGGCCTTCCATATCAATACTGTCCGTAACGCTCACGACCCCTGCATCTAATGCGGAGGAAACGGCAATCGCTTTAAAGGTAGAGCCCGGCTCGTAAGTAAACTGGAACGCTAATGATTGTCCGTCTTTTATCGGGTAGGAAGCGGCTGCTAAAATTTTACCCGTTTTAGGCTCCTGCACCAAGGCAATGCCGTGTTCGGCCCCCACTGAATCCACCGCGCGTTTGAGGGCCGTTTCGGCATAGAACTGGGCGACTTCATCAATCGTCAAATACACATTGGCTACGGAAAGTTCCTCTTTTAATTTTCTGTCGTAAATGATTTCACCGCGACGGGCACGCTTAGCGCGCCTTTTGCTGATGTCTTGGCTGAGTTCGCTGTTAAACATCTTTTCCACGCCGGAAAGACCAAGGTTTTTAGAGTTAGCCGCCCCCACAATATCTAGCACGCTTTGCCCGTATGGGTGAATACGCTCGTATTCCGGCGTAAGTTCCAGCCCTTGCCCCAACGGGGTGCGCAAAATTTGGGAAATTTTAATGTAATTATCCGGTTTAATCTTTTTAGCCACAAAGAAAAAGTTGGAAGCGCGGTTCCACTTTTCCAAAATACGGCTTTTGGGAATACCCAAAGTTTCAGACAAAAAGGCCACTGTTTTATTTTTGTCCTTTACATAGCGTTTATTCACACCGCAGGAGTGCGTGCGGACCGATTCGGCCAGTTCCCGGCCGTTTACGTCTAATATTTTTCCGCGCAGGCGGTCCTCAGCCAGATAGTTATAAATAGCGCGCTCGGCCTTGGAGGAAAATTCGTCGTGCTGAAAGGTTTGCATATAAAAAAGTTTGCAAAAAATCAGCAACGGAGCAATTAAAATAACCTTTACGGCAATCTTCATCCGGTTTTTAACATTAAATACATCCGGGGACGAAAGGGGTCTTTTTAACATAGTTATTTCGGGTCCAAAATAATAATTTCGTGCGGCTTTGCGGGTACAAGGCCCAACTTGTCTTGCGCAAAAGCGGTAACGTGCTGCGGGCCGGACAGACGGGAAATTTCCAATTCCAAATACTGGTTGCGGGCTTCTTTAATTTCCACCTCGTTTTGCAACTGGCTGATAGCGCGGCCCGAGCGGTTGATTTCAATACGCATCGCCACCACCATAAAACCAAACAAACATAAAACCTGTCTCTTATACACATCTGACGCTGCCGACGACTCCTTACG
>ERZ1026894.1614-NODE-1614-length-12969-cov-4.776909_pt1 | contig 12969 bp, 8 predicted proteins | sample MGYA00380177_ERZ1026894 | MGnify/ENA primary metagenome ERZ1026894 (study PRJEB33269, sample SAMEA4719813) | human gut metagenome | biome: human-associated habitat; feature: organic feature; material: feces | place: Cameroon | collected 2013-10 ... | reverse complement strand
GCAATTCTCTCATTATGCCACTTCGCCTGCGTGGCGGCTACGCAACAGAATGCCATGCATTCTCGTACCATTCGTCAAGCTCGGCGCTCCAATTTCTCGCCGCCGTTGCGGCTCGCACTCCGAATAAGCACATACCGTGTATAAGAACGCCCTGAATGAATGCAACTTCCTTCTTCCTCACCTTTTCCCCTACCGCATTTCCAATATAAATACGATTATTAAAAAATTTTGAAAACCACAAAATTGTGCGTCCAAATACCTTGAAAAAAACTAGATATTGTGGTAAAATTATTTTATTATTATATTTATAAAGGTTTACTGTTATGGCAAATCAAGATTACAAGGCAGGCGACATTCGGATTCTGGAAGGTCTGGATGCCGTTAGAAAACGCCCCGGTATGTACATCGGTACCACCGGCAGCAAAGGTATGCATCATATCCTTTGGGAGATTATCGACAACAGTATCGACGAGGCTGCAAACGGCTACGGCGATACCGTTCGCATAGAGCTTTTGGACGACAACGTTGCAAGAGTGAGCGACAACGGGCGCGGCGTGCCTGTCGACAAGCACCCCAAGCTCAAAATCAGCGGTGTCGAAGTTGTTTTCACACAACTTCACGCAGGCGCAAAGTTCGACAACGGACAATACAACTATTCCGGCGGTTTGCACGGTGTGGGGGCGTCTGTTACGAACGCACTTTCGGAGTGGCTCACCGTTGACGTCAAGCGTGACGGCAATTTGTACAGAGCGGAATTTTGGTCGCCGCAAGTCGGGACGAAGATAAAAAGCGGCGTTGTCAAGACTCCGCTTACGGTTATAGGTAAGGTGAAAGGCTCGGGTACGTCGGTCAAGTTCAAGCCCGACGAGAGAGTTTTCGGCAAAGAAAAATTCGATTATTCCGTAATTGCGGAGCGTATGCGTGACGTTGCGTATCTCAATAGAGGCGTTACCATTATCATCGATGATTTGCGTATGCCTCTTGCAGGCGGCACGGGCAAGCACGACGTTTTCTGCTTTAAGGGCGGAATCGCCGACTATGTGCAGTACCTCAACGAAGGAAGAGTTGTGCTTTATGACAAGCCCCTTTACGTTGAGGCAAAAGAGCCGCACTTTGAAGTTGCGGTTGCCATTCAGCACACCGAAGGTTATTCCGAAAACATATATTCGTATGTCAATAACATCCCGACTGCCGAGGGCGGTACGCACGAAGTCGGATTCAAGAGCGCGGTCACCAAAGTTTTCAACGACTATGCGAGGAAGAACAATATTCTCAAAGAAAAGCAAGCCAACCTGTTGGGCGAAGATTTCAGAGAGGGTATGGTTGCGGTCATAACCGTAAAGATGCAAAACGTGCAGTTCGAGGGACAAACCAAGGGCAAACTCGGCAACCCCGAAGTGCGTACAAAGGTTGAAAATCTCGTAAGTGAAAAACTTGCCGATTTGCTTTTGCAACGAGGCAATAAAGCGATTGCCGAAAAGATTATCGCAAAGGCTATGGGTGCGGCAAAGACGAGAGAGGCGGCAAAACGCGCAAAAGATCTGAGCCGTCAACAAAACAAACTCAACGGACTCAATCTTGTAGGCAAACTGGCAAGTTGCTCGGGCAAAAACGCGGCTATCAACGAGTTGTTTATCGTTGAGGGCGACTCGGCAGGAGGCAGCGCAAAACAAGCGCGCGACAGATTTTTCCAAGCAATACTCCCTTTGAGAGGCAAACCGCTCAATGTGGAAAAGGCAAGCCTCGAAAAGATACTTGCAAACGAAGAATTCGCAACGCTTATTTCCGCACTCGGCACGGGTATCGATCCCGAATTTGACCTTGACAGCCTCAAATACGACAAGGTTATCATTCTGGCGGACGCAGACCAGGACGGCGCGCATATACGAGCATTGCTTTTGACTTTCTTCTTCCGCTATATGCGCAGGCTCATCACCGAGGGACATGTATACATCGGTATGCCTCCTCTTTATCGTTTGCAAAAGAAAGACGAGATTTTGTATTGCTACGACGACAACGCTCTTGTAGAGGGGCAAAAGAAAATGGGCAAAAACGCTTTGTTGCAGAGATTCAAAGGACTCGGAGAGATGAACCCCGAACAGCTTTGGGACACTACGATGGACCCGGCAAAGCGCACGCTTACAAGAGTTACGATAGACGACGCGGCGATGGCGGACAAGCGTATCACCATTTTGATGGGCGATGACAGCAATATCCGCAAAGACTACATTTATCAGTACGCCGACTTCAACAAGATAGACACTTTCAAAGTTTCAAAAGAGCAAGAATAGTTATATAGGTCACGACTATGACAAAAAAACAACACAAAGAAATTGAATACAACTCCGTCGTGCTTGACACCGTATTCGAAGACGTCATGCACAACTCGATGATTCCGTATTCGGAAAACGTCATTCTCGATCGCGCATTGCCGAGGGTTGAGGACGGCTTGAAACCCGTTCAGCGCAGAGTGCTTTATTCGATGCACGAGATGGGGCTTACACCTGACAAACCGCACAAAAAGTGCGCAAGAATCGTCGGCGATTGCCTCGGAAAATACCATCCTCACGGCGACAGTTCGGTTTACGGCGCAATGGTACGTATGGCACAGCCTTTCGTCATGCGAATGAAACTTGTGGACGGTCACGGCAACTTCGGCTCCGTGGACGGCGACTCGGCGGCGGCTATGCGTTACACCGAGGCGAGAATGAGTCCTCTTGCGCTCGAACTTTTGCGCGATTTGGACAAGGAAACGGTTGCATGGTCGCCAAACTTCGACGATAGTCTGGAAGAGCCCAACACGCTCCCGGGAAGATTTCCGAATCTTCTCGTAAACGGCGCAAACGGCATTGCGGTCGGTCTTGCTACAAACATCCCGACGCACAATATGGGCGAATGTATCGACGCAACCGTCATGAAGATTGAAAACCCGAATGCGACGATAAAAGATTTGTTCAAAGTGTTCCACGGTCCCGATTTTCCTACGGGCGGATTTGTTATCCCCGTTGACAGTTTGGAAGATATATATTCGACGGGCAAGGGCAGAATCAAAATTCGTTCCCGTTTGCATATAGAAAACGATGACAACGGCAAAAAGAACATCGTAATCACCGAGATACCTTATCAGGTATCAAAGGCGGAATTGCTCTCGCGTATTGCCGATTTGAAAGAAGCAAACAAAGATACGCTGCAAGGTATTGCCGAAATCGTGGACGAGAGCGACAAGTCGGGTACGCGCGCCGTCATAAAATGCAAAAAGGACGCAGACGTAAATAAAATCGTCTCCTTCCTCTTTAAGAAGAGCAATCTCGAAATGGGATATTCCATAAACATGGTTGCAATCGCAAACGGTAAACCCGAACAACTCTCCCTCACGGCATATCTCGACTATTATATCGAATATCAGCGCACTATCATCGTCAATCGCACCGCTTACGACTTGAAAGCGGCAAAAGCCCGCGCCGAAATCGTGAGAGGTTTGCTTGTCGCAATCCGCAATATCGACGAGGTTATCCGCATAATCAAGGAGTCGGAATCCACCGCAAAAGCAAAGGAAACGTTGCGTGCGAGATTCGATTTGAGCGACGCTCAGGCACAAGCGATTTTGGATATGCGCTTAAAGAGCCTTGCGAAGCTCGAAGTGGGCAAGCTCGAAGAAGAACTTGCGCATCTCGAAAAACAAATCGCTCTATTCGAGGCAATTCTGGCATCGAAGCGCAGACAGCTTACAATCGTGAAAGAGGAACTTTTGGCAATAAAGAAAGCACTCAATTCCGAGCGTATGACGGTCATTATGAGCGGTGAAGACAGCGAAGAAAACTACTCTGCGCCAAGCGAAGCGGAGGCGGTTGCCTATCGTGACGGCGTGCTTGTGACAAACAAAGACGGTCAAATGAGATTTATGTCGCAAAAGGCATTTACCACCGCAAAGAAAGATTTTGCATCTTTCGGTGAGGACGCTTTGCCGACGTGCAGTCTGTCCGTCAACAACAAGGGCACTCTTTATGCGGTGACAAACCTCGGCAACGTTGTCAAAATAGACGTGACGACGCTCCCCGAAAAGAAGTTTAAAGAAAAGCCGTTCAAACTCGGCGCGATAAATCAAGACGCACAGACTGGCGAGAGCATAGTCAAACTTTTCTTCTTCGAAGGCGTACCCGTTGGAGAGCTTGTGCTGTTCACAAAGCAAGGGGGAGCGAAGAGAGTGGATTTGAGCGAGTTCTCAACCGTTTCAAAATCCTATCTCAAAGCTATAAATCTTGCCGAAAAAGACGAAGTCGTCGGCGCGGACATAGTGGACGACGAAAAGAACGTGATGGAAGTCACGCACGAAGGTCAGGTGCTTGCCTACAAAGCCACCGAAATTCCGCTTCAAGGCAGAACGGCGGCGGGAGTCAAGGGCATAAAGCTCGGCGATACGGACAGCGTCGTGTTTGCGGGACAAGTCGAGGAAGAGGGCGAAATCATCGTCGTGTCAAATACGGGCTATGCAAAGAGAGTCATCGCATCGCTCATCGATCCGAGTTCGAGATATCTCAAAGGCGTAAAGATTATCGAGCTTGACAAATCATACGTCAAATACGTCGGCACGGTGAAGATGCCCTACGATCTTGCGTTTGTAAGCGGCGGTCAAACGAGCATCGTCAACACCGAAAACATCCGCATAGACACCAGAACCACAAAGGGCAAACAACTTTTCAAACAAGAAGTCACGCTCGTAACTCCGGTGAACGAACCTGAAGAATAAATTGCACCTAATAAAAATAACACTAAGGAAATCAATATGAAAATCGGTTTTGACAGCAACATGTATATGCAAAAACAGTCGGAGCACATTCTCGAACGTATAAGTCACTTCGACAAACTCTATTTGGAATTCGGCGGTAAACTCTTCGACGATTTGCACGCGGCAAGGGTACTTCCCGGCTTCGACAAGGCGGCGAAAATCAAGCTTTTGCAAAAACTTCGCGACAAGGCAGAACTCATAATTTGCATAAACGCAAACGCAATCGAACGCAACAAAATACGCGCCGACTACGGCATCACATACGGAAGTGAAGTCGAAAGAATGATCGACAACATATCCGCTATGGGTATATACATCAATTGCGTTGTCATAACCATGTTCACCGATCAGCAAGGAGCGCTTGCATACAAACAAAAACTCGAAAACAGAGGAATAAAGGTGTATATCCACCGTCCCACGAAAGGGTATCCGCATGAAATCGACACAATCGTTTCGGACGAGGGTTACGGAGCAAATCCGTATATCACGACATCAAGACCGCTTGTAGTGTTGACCGCGCCCGGTCCCGGAAGCGGAAAACTCGCAACGTGTCTTAGTCAACTCTATCACGAGAATAAAAGAGGCGTGAAGGCGGGATACGCAAAGTTTGAGACTTTCCCGATTTGGAATATTCCTCTCAATCATCCCGTCAACGTCGCATACGAAGCGGCAACGGCAGACCTTAAAGACGTCAACAAAGTGGACAACTTCCACCTTGACGCATACGGCGAAATAACCGTAAACTACAATCGCGACATCGAAGTGTTCCCGGTTGTCAAGAGTATTCTCGAAAAAATCACGGGAGAGGAGTGCATCTACAAATCGCCGACGGATATGGGCGTCAATATGGCAGGCTATTGCATTGTCGATGACGAGGCGTGCAGAGAAGCGTCAAAACAAGAGGTGCTGCGCAGATATTTCAAAGCATTGTGCGACTTGAAAACAGGCACGGGTACGCAGGATACAGTCAGCAGACTTGAATTTTTGATGTCCCGTCTCGGTATCAATGTCGCAGACAGAAAAATTGTCGAGGTCGCAAAAAAGAAGAGCGACGACAACGACAATTGCGGAGCCGTTGCGCTTGAACTTCAAGACGGCAGAATCGTAACGGGAAAGAATACAAAGAGAATGAGCGCATCGGCGGCGTGCGTGTTCAATGCGGTCAAAATGCTTGCAGGCATAAAGGACAATCAAAAACTCATTTCGCCGTATGTCATCGGGCCTATCATCGACCTGAAAACAAAGATTTTGAAGGAACATAACAAGACGTTGACGCTTGAAGAAGCACTCATCGCATTGTCGATTTGCGCGGCGTCAGACGCAAATGCCGCAACTGCAATGGAGCAACTTCCTTTGCTCGAAGGATGCGATGCGCACTCGACGTACATGTTGTTCAAAGCCGATGAAAACCCGTTCAGAAAACTCGGCGTGCGTCTCACTTGCTCGCCCGAATTTCTCGACAATACCCTGTTTATAGAGTGAAAACAACCATATAAACGCCCGATTTTGTCAACAAACATACAAAATACATTTACAAATATAAGGAGAACTCCATGCTTTACGAATCCAGAGAACAAATACCTGCCCGGTATAAATGGCATCTTGAAGATATCATCCCGACAAACGACGCTTGGGAAGAGTTGTTTTTTAAGTGCGAGGAACGTCTCGGTCATTTTGCGAAATATCAAGACAAATTGAACGATGAGGATACGCTTTTCGACTGTCTCGAATTTATGACGAGAATGATGCACGACATATCCTATCTCTACGGATATGCAAAAATGCGTCTTGACCAGGATTCGAGGGACGCAACCTATCAGGGCATGTCCAACAGAGCGGATATGCTTTACGTCAAGTACGTCACCGCAACGTCCTTTATCACCCCCGAAATCAGCGAGTTTTCCATGGACAGACTCAACGAGCTTCAACGTAGCAAACGCTTCAAGGACTACGACGTTTTCTTCAAGGAAATCATCAGAAACAAAGATATCATCCTTTCCAAGAAAGAGGAAAAACTGCTCGGAGAAGTTGGACTTTTCTCGGACAACGCAAGGGAAGTGTTTTCTATGTTCGACAATGCGGACGTGAAGTTTGCGCCCGTCAAGGACGAAAACGGAAAAGAGGTTCAAATGAGCCACGGCGTGTACGGCATGCTCTTGCAAAGTTCAAACCAAAGAGTGCGCAAAGACGCTTTCGACAGCATGTTTACAGCTTACAAGGATCACATCAACACCATTGCGGCAAACTATGCCGGCAACGTCAAAAAAGATTGGTTCTATGCAAAAGTGAGAGGCTTCAAAAGCTCGCTCGACTATTCGATGTACAACGAAAACGTGCCGTCCACTTGTTACAACAAACTCCTCGAAGCTGTTGGCAAAGGCACAAAACCCTTGCACAGATACATTGCGTTGAGAAAGAAAGTGTTGGGGCTCGACACTCTCAATATGTACGACCTTTACACCTCCATTGTCAACGAGCAGGAGCTTGCACTCGAATACGAAGACGCGGTGAAACTCGTCAAAGAAGCGTTGAAAGTCACCGGCAAGGAATATTCCGATATACTTGCAAGCGCATTTGAAAGCGGTTGGGTTGACGTGTTCGAAAACAAGGGCAAGAGAAGCGGCGCATATTCCTGGGGCGTGTACGGCGTGCATCCGTTTGTTCTTCTCAACTATCAAAAGACCATTCACGACGTGTTTACGATTGCGCACGAAATGGGACATGCGATGCACTCCTATTTCAGCAATTCATCCCTTCCCGAGCAGAAGGCGGATTATGTGATTTTCGTCGCGGAAATCGCGTCCACCGTCAACGAAGTGCTGCTTCTGAAACACCTTCTCAAAACGGCAACCGGCGAGTTCAGAAAATATTTGCTTTCCTACTATCTCGACATGTTCCGCACAACGCTTTTCAGACAGACCATGTTCAGTGAATTCGAAACAATCGCGCACAAAACGGTGGAGCAAGGCGAGCCTATCACCGCAACCGCACTTTCGGACGCTTATTACGAACTCAACAAAAAATATTACGGAGAGGCGGTCGAACACAACGACCTCATTCGTTATGAATGGGCAAGAATACCGCACTTCTATACGAGTTATTACGTCTATAAGTACGCGACGGGTATCACCACGGCGGTGTCGATTGCCAACAACATTCTCAACGGCGGCGAAGAGTATTTTGCAAAATACAAAAAATTCCTCTCGGCAGGCGGAAGCATGGCACCGCTCGACATCATTCGTCTTGCAGACGTAGACCTCGAAAGCGACGCGCCGTATCAACTTGCGATGAAAGAGTTTTCCGACACGCTTGACGAGCTTGAAAAGTCTTTCAATCTCTGAAAATAACAAAAAAGGCGAGGCGCAGGCAATGCTTGCGCCTTGCAAAAAACTATGAATCATATCAAAAAAATCACATTGTTTTTGCTTGCTTTCGCACTTATTTCGATGAGTGCTTTTTGTCTTGTCGCATGCAATAAGCATGAGGATGAAAAGGGCGACGTCGTGCGAGATTTGTATATATATACAATCGAGTTCGAGCAAGACGATTCGAAAGAGGAGCAAGGTCAATCGGCAGCCGAAAACGGCGATGCGCCGTCCGACAAAACCGCAACCGTTTTTTTGACATTCTCAAAAACCGATAGACAGTTGACGGGTCAAAGCGCGGTTTGGCATAGCGACAAGCGCAAGGACGGCGAATTTTATTTTGTCACGACAAGCACGATATCTTTCAACCCCGAATCGATATTTTGTGCCGTCAAAGAGAGCATACCACAAGAAGACCTTGTCAAAGACGAGGTTGAATACAACCGCTTGAAAGTGGTTTTGAGATATGATACAATCTATAAATCTATAAGAAGCGACGGAGAAATTACGCGCAACGGTCGCACATATACGCATTTATTAGCAATCGACGAGAGTAAAAATAGCGAGATACTGACGCTTGAAATGCGCTCGGCAAATTCAGCGAATTGGTATGCGGTTTTGGTGGCGGCAGCACTTGGCGTTGTGCTTATTGCGATTGTCGCAACCCTTGCGGTAAAAGGTGCAAAATGGCAAAAGACGAAAACAAAAGAGTGACAAGAGGTATGCCCAACAACGTGGACGCCGAGGCGTCGGTTTTGGGCTCTATCCTCATTGACAACAAAGCCGCAGATATCATTATCCCGACTCTCAAAGCGGAGGACTTTTATCTTTCGCAAAACAGGTTGATTTTCGAGGTGATGAAACAGCTTCAGAATGAAAGCAAGCCTATCGACACCGTGTCCGTTTGCGACACTCTGGAACTTAAAGGCAAACTTGACGAAGTCGGCTCGATTGCATATTTGTCCGAACTTGCAGAGGGCGTCGTGTCCGCTGCAAACGGCGAGTATTATGCAAGCATAATAAAGCGTGACAGCCTCACGAGAAAAGTTATCGAAGCGGGCAACGACATCGCAAAATTCGGATATGAATGTCAGGACGGAAAAGACGCTCTCGACAATGCCGAAAAACTCGTGTACGCCATAGCGGAACAGTCAAGCGAGAAAGCACTCGTAAAAGTCGACGATGCCGCCGCTCTTGCGCTCAAAATCATTCAGGACGCGCAATCGGGCAATGTGCCGAAAAACACGGTATATACGGATTTCCCGACATTCGACCAAAAAACCCACGGTCTGAAACCCGGTGAAATGGTGTTGATTGCAGCCCGTCCGTCTGTCGGTAAAACCGCATTTGCACTCAATATTGCCGCAAACGTCGCACTCAATCACGGCAAAAAAGTTGCGATTTTCTCGCTGGAAATGCCTGCGGATTTGCTTGCGACTCGTATGCTTGCATACATCTCGAAAGTGTCCCTCACAAAGATGAAGACAAGGGGCGCGCTTAGCGCAACCGATCTCAAAAAACTTTACAACGGCTACAAGGCATTGCTTGCTTCGGATGTGTACATCGACGATTATTCGATGAACGGTCCCTCCGACGTGCTTTCAAAATGCCGTCGATTGAAGCGGGAAAAAGGACTCGACCTTGTTATTATCGACTATTTGCAACTTATGACCGCTCAAAAGAACGGCAGGGCGGCAGAGAGTCGTCAGGTCGAAGTCAGCGACATGTCGAGAAAAATGAAAATTTATGCAAAAGAACTCGAATGTCCGATCATTCTGCTTTCTCAAATGTCGCGCGGTATCGAACAGCGCAACGACCATACGCCGCAATTGTCGGACTTGCGAGAGTCGGGCTCAATCGAGCAGGACGCCGATATCGTCATGTTCCTCAATAAACCGTATACTTACAACAAAGCGCTTCCGCCAAACGAAGTTATCCTTGACGTTAAGAAAAACAGAAACGGTACTATCGGCGAAATCAAGCTTGACTGGGACGGCGACACCACAACATTCAAAGAGTGCGTGGACGAGAATGCAAATACCACAGAATACGTCTATGACGAGCCGAAAAAGCGCGATGACGACGAAGAGGGCGGCGTGGATATGAAAGCCATATCGGACGTTGCCGAGGACTTGCACGAAATTGCGGCGGCAGACGGAAGTATGCCTTTTGAAATGCCGTTTGTATCCGACGAGGGCGAGCAAGCTCCGCCACCGAGCGACGACGATATTCCCGACGAAGAGGACGAGTACGTCGACGACGGTGACGAACCGACGGACGACGGAGATATGCCGTTTTAAGCAAAAATCATCGATAAGGCAACGACGACACGCAAGTTTTGCGTATCGTCGAGAGCCTTGCTTGATTTTTGCTTTGCTACCGCGCAGAGAATTTGTGCTATCAGTTCGAGCAAGGACAAAACTCCTGCCACAGTTTCGCCAAATTGTCTGCTTGGTGTGCGCACTCCGTGCGCAAGGGAATTTTTCATCGATAAGGCAACGACGATACGCAAACTTGCGTATTGTCGAGAGCCTTACTTGATTTTTGCTTTGCTACCGCGCAGAGAATTTGTGCTATCAATTCAGGCAAGGGCAAAAACTCCAGCCACAGTTTCGCCAAATTATCTGCTTGCTGACGTGCCATACGGCACGTTTTTTATTGGTTTATTTCTGCGTTGTTTAGCATATGATATCTTATGTTTAAAGACGAAGTCGGAAGAAAACTCGGAGTTGTCGGAAAAGTGTTTCCGTTTACGCTCACAATGTTGTCAAGAGAAAAAACGGTGATTTGCGGTGTAAAACGTATCAATTTGTCGTCAGACACCCAAATCAACGTTCGTCTTGACGGCGGCAGCATGAATATTGACGGTATCGGATTAAAAATCGTCGAAATCGGAGGAAACGATATGTTTTTGGAGGGCGAAATTGTCAAAATCGAGTTTGAAAAATAAGTTTGTTTTTGCAAAATTCCGAAAACGCTCAAACAATCATAATGACGAAAGCACCGACCTGTTTCGCAAAAAGAGCGAAACGGCAATCGACAACGAATCGCACGACAAAAGCGTTACAAATGCCGTTGAAAAGCCGAAACGCAACAATGAATCGGGGAAGAATATTTCAACAAACAAGCGTTTAGAATATCGAAAAAGCAAAAAATATCAGGAAAGGTTGCAAAGAAAGGAAGTTGCAAGAAAGCAGAAAGAACATCTGCGACAAAACCGCAAACAAATCAGAGAAGAAAAGGAAGACGCACTTGTCGAAAAACTATTCGCAATAAAGAAAAAATATAGCGATAGAATATCGAAAATCGAAAGCAAGCTCGGGAAAACGCAAATCGAACTGCATGGCAAAAACGCGCCCAAAGCGTTGATTGCGATTTCCAAAATCGCAAAAGTGAAAAATGTCAAGACATACGAAAAAGGCGTGCGGTTTGTCACCGAAAGCAAACAATGCCATAAGATTATTGCATTATTGCAAAACTTATGCTATGATTATACAATAATTAATATAGGCGGAGTGTCGCCGTCTGTCATACGGTCGCTTTCAAGAGTCGGTTTGCTTTTGGGAGTTGCGTTGTCGATATGCGCTTTTTCGATTTACTCGTCTTACGTCACGCGCGTGAGTATAGCGTGCGAAGGCGCAAAAGATTTGGCATTAAACGTGCGAATTGCAGACATACTGAAAGAGTACGGAGTCTCTCAAGGCGCAAAAATTAAAGACTTCGACAAGTCGGCACTCGAAAAGGCAATATCCGCTCTTGACGGAGTTGCGTTTGCAAGCGTGACAAAGCAAGGGACGCATATCACCGTCTTGTACAAAACGGAATTGAAAAGGGAAAGTTTTTTTCAAGCCAACGCAAAGAGCGTCGTTGCTTCAAAGCGCGCCGTGATTACGAGAGTTGTCGTCGAGGGCGGTACGGCTGTGAAGAAATACGGCGACGTCGTGGATATCGGCGATACGCTCATCGAGGGGTATATCGAATACGGCGACAGCAAAATTCCGGTCGAAGCAAAGGGATACGCTTTCGGAAAGGTGTATGTCAAACGGACGAGATTTTTTGCAAATACGCAAAGCGTCGAAGAAATCGTATCGAGAAAGAAGTACACGAGATACGGCATATTCGGCAAAACACCGAAACCTCCCGTAAGTCCGTTTGAGAAATACAGACTGAAAACCGACATAAAAGAATACGACTTTCTTGTTCCGTTGAAAATCTACTCATACGAATTTGAGCAGATTTGCGAAGTCGAAAGACAAAATACGCTTGACGAACAGGGAATGAAAAAGGCTGTGTATTCGGACGCTCTTGCCCGATTGAGCGAGAGCGCGACGGTGCTTGACGCCTACTATGAAACCACCAAGACGGAGGACGGCACATACGTCACCGTTACGCTGGAAGTCGAGGAAATCATATAAATGAAAACGCAAAAAGAAAAACAATTTGAAAGTTACGACGTTATGATGAGCGTGTTCGGGGAGCTTGACGAGAATATCGAACGGCTCACCGACGCTTTTGACGTTGACGTTTTCGCTATGGGCAACGGTGTAAAAGTGAGCGGAGAGGAAAAGGACGTCGACGGCGCAATCAAAGCTCTCACCGCACTTGAAAAACTTTGCAAAAAGCAACCTCTTTCGACTCAAACCGTCAATATGGTCGTAGGATATGCAAAAACAGGCAAGGATTTTGACGTGGAAGATTTGATGGGAACGGTGGCAATCACCGCCCGCGGAAAAATCATCCGTCCCAAAACGCTGGGACAAAAGAAGTACGTCGACGCAATCAGGAAATACAGCGTGGTATTCGGCGTAGGTCCTGCGG
>ERZ1026894.1609-NODE-1609-length-12987-cov-16.728890_pt1 | contig 12987 bp, 12 predicted proteins | sample MGYA00380177_ERZ1026894 | MGnify/ENA primary metagenome ERZ1026894 (study PRJEB33269, sample SAMEA4719813) | human gut metagenome | biome: human-associated habitat; feature: organic feature; material: feces | place: Cameroon | collected 2013-10 ... | reverse complement strand
ATTGTTTATCAGCAAGTTATAAAATGCATGTTTTTTGAGTGACGAAGTCAGGAAACAGTGTAGATTTGGGGGAGGATTGTTGAGAATGTGGGATGTTGGATGTGTGATGCGGGCATGCGGCACGGGAATGTTCTCCCACAGATCGCAGATTTTCACAGAAACCGTGCGGGCTGCTTTTATCAAAAAACACGAGACTCGGCGAAGCCCCACCGACCGAAGGGGAGGTAATTGCACCGATGCGCACGGATGGGTCTTTTCACGGATCATTTACTCTTGCTCCGCTGCCTACTGCTTGGGTTTTGATGCGCCGCCGGCGCAACGGATTGCCACGGATTTTTCGCATGCGGAGAACCTTTCTATGAGGGCGCGTTTTAGCGGGCACGCCCTGAAGGGGCAGAAGTTCATAGCCCAGGGCAAGCGAAGCGACACCCTGGGTAAACCGCCACACCATATCACACTACGCCCTTTAAGGGCAAAAGTAAACATAACACGCTCTGTTTCAGCACTTTTGCCCTTAGCAGGGCGCAAGCTACACGGCACATTATACCCAGGGTGTCGCTTCGCTTGCCCTGGGCTGAGGAGGTCATTGGGCTTTCAGCCCGCTTCGTTTGACAGGGATGAACAGAGCGTCACATATTCGGCTCATCCGACATTTGGAGTGATTTGAAATGCGTATCACGATCTAATCGCTCTGGCATCAGACGGCTTTCACAACGAATAGTAAATTTAGCCTCAGACGGCGTAACAACGAATTTCCCGAATTTTCGAATTATTTCTAATGGTGTTAGCCATATTCGTTCTAATTGGTAATCGTAAAACGATTACACCAATTCGTTAGAGAGAAATTCGTTGTTACCGCGTCTGAGCGTAAATACTCACGTGTGTTATTTATCACTCCAAATGTCGGATGATCCACATATTCTTGGTATGCGGAAGATCCGTCTAAGATCCACAGGCCCAGAGGGCCATCAAAAAAGAAAGAATTAACAGATCCGTGATGATTGATCCGTGCGCATCGGTGATATCCGTGTTCTGTAGACCCCAGAGGCCAGCGCCGTAGGCGGTGGACCCTTACGATTGGCCTTGGCCTCGCACCCTCCGCCGTTGGCGAGGCTCATCGGGGTTAACGAAGGCGTGACTACTATCCCTCCAGCACGTCGCGGAAGGCAGTGTAGTTGTTCGTTGAGTTGTGGTCTTCGATGACGGCGAAGCTGATGGAGGTGAAGAGACCCTGGAACTCGCTTTCGTGGATGACCTGCCTGAACAGCTGGGCCATGTGGTGCGGCTCGTTGTGGAAGGCGCCACACCCGAAGGCGCCGAGCACGAGGCGGCGCTGCCCGTTGTTGGCGGCCAGGCGTAGCATGAGGCGTATCTTGTCTTTGGTGGGCTCCACATACGGCTGCGGTATGGCGTCGCAGCGCTCATTGAAATGGAAGGCGGCCACGGCAACGAAATTGAGCCGCACCGGACTGTCGAGAAGGGCGTAGCCGTTAGCTTCGGTGTCGCGAAACACGGTGACGCCATGCGAGTAGACGCCACCGTAGAGGGGGTCTAACGGATAGCGATGGCGGGCGTTGCGCTGCACATGGTATGCCTGTGGGTCGAAGTTGTTGGCATACTGGTAGAGGAACCGATAGTAGTCGGTGCAGCGGAAGAGGTATTCCTCCTGGGCTCCCGCCCCACCCCACACGCCACCGCCGGGTCTGTGCGAGTTCGCCATGTTGAGCACGCAGATGTCGTCGGTGGGATCCGTGGCATGGAGACGGCGCGCCAAGGCCAAGCAATCGTCGTTGACCACGGCGACGCGCACCTCACCGCTGTTGCGCTCGAGCGATGGCCGGAGCGTTATCTCGCGGTCCACAAAGACGTTGTCGGCCTGGGCCTGTGGGTTGACGATGCGGCCCAGATCGACCGAGCCCCCCGACGCTGTGTGGTAACGGCCCCGCTTAACCAGCATGAGCGTGGAGGCGTAGACCTGGCGCCGCGGACCGCGTGTGTCGCCCTGCTTCTTTCGCTCCTCGAAATAGGCACGCCACGCGCCGGCGTCCCATGTGTTACGCCATGCGGCATAGCCGTCGGCGCGCCGAACGAGGTTGCATAGGGGGATGCGGACCGACTCCTCGTAGTCTTGCCCACTGCCGCCCAACGACAGCTCGAACTCGCCCATGTGCCAGTGGATGGCCATTCGCTCCTCATGGCTCATGGCCAGACCCAAGCGTTCGAGGATGCGCACCGACCGTTCGCCGTGCCCTTTCGCCCTATTGTCGTTGAGCGGGTGGATGCGGTAAGGGTTGCTGCTGTCGAACTGGTAATTGTCGGCCTTGCACACGTCGTGGAGCAGCGCGGCGATGGCTACGCTCTCGGGGGCCATCGCCTCCTGATGGTCGGAGGCTTGCCTCAGCGCCATGGCTTGGCAATAGACCTCCCACGAGTGCTTGGCAAGGCCGCCCTGAAAGGCGTTGTGGTGGGCCGCCGAGGCCGGCGCATCATAGAAATGGTTCTCGCCCAGCCACTCAACGACACTGTCGATGCCTTCGCGGTGGGTTTCAACAAGGGTGGATTCTATGCGTTCACGATAGGTAGTGTTCATGGTTTTGTAGAATTATAGGGTTGTTTCGCCAGGCGATATGCCGTGGCGACATTGGATGTCACGTATTCTTGCAAGCAGCTCGTCAAAATAGTTGCCACCTCTCTCTTCAACAGGTCATCGTTCATGGCGAAGCCTTTCACAATATACTCCTTCAGCACCTTGGTTGCCCATATACGGAACTGAACGCCACGATAGGAATGTACGCGATAACCTACGCTGATAATCATGTCGAGGTTGTAGTATGCTATTACTCTTTCAACCTTGCGAGTTCCTTCGTTTTGAACTGTTGCAAAATTTGCAATAGTTGCCTCTTCTTGTAATTCCCCGTCCTCCAACACATTCTTTATATGTCGTGAGATAGTGGACTTATTACGCTGAAACAACTCGGCCATCTGGTCAAGTGAGAGCCAAACGGTATCGTTTTGCAACTTCGCCTCTATCTGCGAATCGCCGTCAGGAGTTTGATATAATAAAAATTGCCCTTTATCCATATATACATTACTTTAATGTCTTGGTTAGGAGAAGAACTTGGTTTAACCTCTTAACAGATCTTTCATTTCGACAAAATTGCCTTTTTGGGTTCAGCAAAAATACTAATTCATACTGAATTAAGCAATTTTCCAATGAACTATTTTGGCTATCTTGCCGTTTTTTTTCATTTTGAACAAATGTTTTGTCTTCCCAAGGATATAGCCGCTTACCCACTTTTGCCGTACAACATCAGAACGCAGGGTGGTCAGTTGCTCCTGACTGGCTCACCCAACAAGTTTCAATTCAAGAAGATATAATCATCAAACATAAATAGGGTTCACCAAATTATTTTGACCAAGCAGCCTCGTGTTGGGGTTAAACTCCCATGAGGTAGTCAATGCTGTATGAAAACATCCAAAGAAATACAAAGGCTTTAGAGCACAACTACGCGGTGTGCAGGATTTACCTTTCCTTATGTTCAGAGCGTCTATGACGCTTTGGATAACATGATTATATTGCCACGGGCTTATGCAGCTGTGCCGATTCTCATTGCTCATTTACGGCATGGTCATAATAGTTGGCAAAAGGCTTAACTGGTTTTAATCATCTAATGTTCCCAAAATGGTTTGTGGGTCTCATCTTGGGTACAATTAACCCACTGATAATCGGCATTGATGCTGAAAATCAGTGGGTTTATTCGTTTCGTTGTCAATCTTGATAAGATGAACTATTCTATAAGAAGATTTGTTATCTTTCTAATAATCCCTGCAGAAAACGCTTAGAATCTTCTTCATCAATCTGATTAATGAATGGATCTTCTCTAAGTAATTCATTTATTGTTTTGCCATTGAATTGTGCAGCACCTCTTGTACCTTTTCCTGCCCAATGATGCTGTAACAATGTGGACTTTTGCAGCTTATTATGAAATACCGAGGCTAATACTGTGTTTACTATGCCTTTTTCATCTATACCCACGAAGAAAAACATAAATACAGATTTGTCTTTTCCCATGCATTTCAGAAACTTATCGACATTGTATGCCTTTGGATTTGAATTAAGATATAAAACCTTTGTTTTAATGTCTGTATAAGAATCTGACTCTTCAAAAGTTCTAACATAATCACCAAGGTCATTCTTCGTGTCATATGTTGGTAGGAGATGTTCAATTTCTCCTAAATCCCCAAGCAATTTTTTTCGTTCATCTGGATTAGACGTAATTAAAACTTCAATTAGTCTTCCTCGGATGTTAACATTATCAATATGCGAGGCAACCAGAATTGCTTCTTTTACTTCTTCGCACCTATTTCGCAAATCATTAAGAAGAATTTTGTAGTCGTCGGACTTAACAAAACAAATTGCTCGATGAGGGGCGTTGAGAAGATTCTTTATCTCATTATCGTTCAGAACTGCTTTTTCCTTGTTGGGCTTAATATTATTGGTTCTTTCTACTAATCTCTCAATGTTCTCTTGCCATGTAAATCCTTGATGATATGAGAATAAGTCATCAAAATCAGCAGGTTGATTCTTTTTTGCAATCTCTTCTATTTCTTTTCTTATGTTGCTACCAAGAAAACTACCTCTAATGTTATCAATGCGTAAATCATTGGAACTATGACTGATTTTATCCAAGAACGTAGTGTTTATCATGTAAATGACATTATCAGAATCTTTCTTTACTAATACTACAAAACATGGAATGCGATCATACTTTTCAAGTTTAGAAAGCGATAACACAACATTACTGAAAGAGTTGTTTTTACTGTAACAAAAAACTACTGCAAAGAAATCTGTATGATATAACGCTCTACCATCTTTTACCATGGGAAAGTTGTTACATACAACTTCTATCATCTCTTCTTTTGTGTTGATCTCTTTGTTTTTTTCAACGAGTTCAACAAATTTGTGTACAAGCTGATTCATCATTTAGAATAGTAATGGTTGATTTTCAACTTTATTTGTTTTTTTTACTGATTTGTTTGCTTTTTGATCAGCTAAGGAGTTTCTTTCCCAAAAAACTCCATCAGCATAACCTTGTATAGTTTTGTCTGAAATAGAATTAATCAGTCGCTTAACCGCCCACAAGCAGTACTCGCGGTTAATCTCTACACCGCAGTACTTTCTACCGAGTTTTTTTGCCACAACAGCAGCTGTTCCACTTCCTAAGAAAGGATCAAATATTTTATCTCCAGGCTTTGAAGAAGCAAGAACTAACTTAGAATATAACTTTTCAGGTTTTTGGGTTGGATGATCGGTATTCTCCGGCATCGACCAGAAAGGAATGCTAATATCATCCCAGAAATTAGACGGATATGTGACTCTGAAGTTACCAGATTCGGTTTCCTCCCAATCCTTTGGTTTTCCGTCAACCTTGTAAGGTGCAATCACCTTACGCTTCATCATTACTGATTCAACATCAAAGTAATAATCCTTGGGATTTTTAACAGCAAACCAGATGTCTTCCATGGCATTTTTCCAGTTAGATTTTGCACCTCTTCCTTTTTCACGTTGCCATGTAATACGATTTATAATAGTTAGTTTTTCTTCAATAACTCTCTGCATGGACGAAGTACACTTCCAATCACCACACATGTATAGCGTTCCATTTGGTGCAAGCTTATCGCACACTTTGTAGAACCAACTTCTTAGATATTCTTCGTATGCATCAGACTTCATCGACGAAAACTTCTTGCCATGAAAGTCTTTGTCAAGATTATATGGAGGGTCAATGATAATTAAATTGAAATATTCATCAGGAATAGAATCTAAGCAATCAAAAAGATCTGCGTTGATAACGCAATCATCTACGAATTCATTTTTGATGTCATTTGCTGACAAAATGAATCTTTCTAATTCTGGTATTTCACTTTCAGAAACAGTCAATGTTCTATTACGTTCTGCACGGATTTTTTCTTCTGCCATAAAAATTATGAATTATTGCTTACTAATAAGTCTTTTACATCTTTAGTGAGTACGTTTGCAATATCATTCAACGTTTTTAGGTCTGGTTGAACTGTATTGCCACACCATTTGCTTACTGTACAAGCAGACCTGCCAACTTGTTCGGCTAACCATTGGCTTGTTTTATCTTGTTCTGCAAGAACGGCTTCTATTCGATTTAATATTATCCATGATAATGGATAAAAATGAATTTTGGAGCAAAGATAATAAAATTCTATGAAATAGATTACTCTTGACTGAGAATAGTTCCTAATAGCACTATAATTTCATTGAAATTATGATGAACTGACAGGAGTCTGTGTTAATCCCTCGTATTCGTATTCATGGGCATTAACGAAGCATTTTTGGCTGAAATACCCATGAAATAGAGGAGTGGGAAACTTTAGTAAATAGAAAAACGAGTCTACGTAAACTGTGATTGTACCTCATAAAGTATTCCTTTCTTTTTGTATTTTTGTCCCAAGCATTACATTATCTCCAGCAAATCTTGACTTTGGGCCCATACCAAATGTAGAGCCACAGCATGATGGTGATGACGAGACAAACGATTGACGACCAATGGCTTGGGTCGGAGAGGCATTTGAAATAAAAATTGAACAGACCATGGAAGCAGGCCACCAGTATAAGAGAATGCGTATCACGGATAAGTTTGTCAAGACCAAAAGAAGCAAGGAACAACAAGGCAAAGAAGCCCACATCCCCTATTTGCCATGCTCTGCAATGCCAAAAGAACCAAAGCAAAGTGGTGAGCAGCAGTCGGTGAATGATTTTGCAGCCAATTAGTTCGCTATAAAGGTATCCACGCCAGCCCACCTCTTCGAAGAAGGCATAGAGCAGATATACAAACAATAACCACAAACAGAGTCCAATCTCCTTGTAATCAACAATGCCAAACAGAACAAAAGGCACCGCAAATGTGAGGATGCTCTTGGTGACCGATGTACCAAAAAGAGATGTCTTCATTTTTCTTCGAAGCGCCAAGATAACGACAATCGCGCCTATGAGTGGACTCAAGCCACCTACGAAATCCCACAATTTGACGTGGGATGGGTCTATGGTCTCAAAGCGGGTTGAGGCGACTCTTATTAATACCGCCAGAACATAGAAAAGCATGATGCTCCATGTCCGCTTCTGTTTTAATAGGGATGATATCTTCATTTAGATGGGAAATTTGGTTCAAAGTTATATTATTTTTTCTTAAATCGAGCGGAATGTATGGGATTTGTGAGTGTTTTTATTCTCATAGGAATCTTGTATTTAGCCAACCTGCCTTTACAATGGCTCGTAACTAATGCCTTCATTTCAGTGGCGCTCATTTTTCTTTTCGGAAATATTTCTGCTGCCACAATCTGACCGAGCACGGGATTTGCCTCACCATAGACTCTGCACTCGCTCACGTCCTCCATCTCATACAACACACCTTCTACTTCAATGGGAAGGACTTTCTCTCCGCCGACATTAATGACGGAACTTGAGCGGCCCCCTCTTTCCGGGGCTATTTGATTAATATTTAACTGGTCCCAATTTTAACGGGACACTAATGTTGGAAACATAAAAAAATAACGTTCAGAAAAGTTGTAGTATTCCTCCATATATTGTACATTTGCACCTAACAAGTTCGGAAAAGTGTCGTGTTTGACATAAAACAGAAGTAATTGGTGTAGATATGAGAATTAAAAGAGACATAATAAATAAATTCAAGGAATGGAAAGATGCTGAAAAGCATAAGCCAATCCTGGTGAAAGGAGCCCGTCAGATTGGCAAGACATGGGCTATGGAGGAGTTTGGAAGAGAATGTTTCGACTATACGGCGAAATTTGACTTTGACCGCCAGAAAGAGTTACAGTCTGCCTTCACTGAGTCAAAGGAACCGGCACGCATAATAAAGGAACTCGCCCTTTATAGCCAAGTGCCTCTTGTTGCAGGCAAGACACTACTCATATTCGATGAGATACAAGAATGTGAAGAAGCGCTCAATTCGTTAAAGTATTTTTGTGAAGATGCTCCCGAATGGCATATTATTGCAGCAGGTTCGCTGTTAGGAGTGGCTGTTAAAAGGAGGAGAATGACCGTACCAGTAGGAAAGGTGCAGGTTATGCGTATGTATCCGATTACGTTCAAAGAGTATCTGCGAGCCAGCGATTCCCAGACATTCAATTTTGTTGAACAGATAGAACAGCCAGAGAAATTGCCTCTTATTATACTCGACAAGTTGAAGTCTGAATACCGCAGATATATGGTGTCTGGAGGAATGCCAGAAGCAGCCGTGAGTATGCTTGAAAATCAAGGCATGCAAGCTGTAGACGACATATTGCAAGGCATATTAGACTTGTATGAACTTGACTTTGCCAAGTATGCAGAACTTCGCGAGATACCGCGCATCCATGCTATTTGGCATTCACTTCCATCTCAACTTGCCAAGGAAAACAGAAAGTTCATATATAGGATTATGAAGAAAGGAGCAAGAAGTCGTGATTATGAAGACGCTTTGTTGTGGCTTGAAGATGCTGGTATGATATATCGTGTGAATGCGGTGTCGAAACCGGGAATGCCTTTAAGTGCCTACGAAGAACCAGACATATTCAAGATTTATGCCAGTGACTGCGGACTGTTGCGACGATTGGCCGGACTACCGGGAAGCATTGTCATTGACCCGACTGTTAATTACACAGAATTTAAAGGCGCAATGGCGGAGAATGCAGTGCTGCAAAGCCTGTTGCCATCGTATGGTTCAATGCCTTACTATTGGTCTTCGGAAGGAAAGGCTGAGATTGAGTTTCTGTTACAGCGAGAGAATGAGATAATCCCTGTAGAGGTAAAGGCAGAAAATTGTGTCAGTGGAAGAAGTATTGTTGTGTACAACGAACGTTACCAACCCAAGAACCGCATACGTTTCTCGTTTCTCAATTTACAGCAAAACTGCGGAATGTTGGCTTGTCCCTCGCCCTTAGCTGAGTGGGCTATGAAATGGTTGAACAAATAATAATACTAAAGTTTCGGATTTAGTTTCAAACGGGCTGAATGACCGTTCAAAACGAATGCAATCAAGCATGCTTGAATTGCTGAGATGAAGCCAATAATGCATAGCAAAGCCCAATGAGCGCATAGCCCAGGGCAAGCGAAGCGGGCGGGCTGAACTAACAGTCAACGGCGCGAAGCGTGCGGGCTGAAAGCCCGTTCTAACCGAATGCAATCAAGCATGCTTGAATTGCTGAGGTGAAGCCAATAATGCATAGCAAAGCCCACCCGGCCTAAATCAGAAACTCCAATAATAATATCTTATAGCAGAGATACATACCGCCTTTTATTGACTTTCACAATGAAGTAAAATGATCGAAAAGGTTGACACAGCAATATAATCACTTGAAACTCAATACGCCTTGCCCCTCTTCAACGAGGACGAATACTAACAGCTATGGGTTGGCTGCGCGCCAGCTTAAAGCACAAAAACATAAGCGGTATAGAGATTTCACAAAGAAATGTCTATACCGCTTTTTCAGTTCTACTACCGCCAAAGACAGGGCGAGCCTTACGCGATGAAGTTTGCTTCAATTGCTGAAACACAGCCTGTCTTATTCAAGCAAACGGCTTAAATCACAATGTTTTTGAAGAATTAAATAACCGATAATCATTACTTTACGATATTCTTCTTCTGGTGAGCATGTCTTCTCGGCTCTTCTTATTGCTTCTTTGTTTATCCGAAGTTCTTGAGTTCTGTAAGGTTCTGACGTATCTCCAACATCGTAGTCTTATGTTTCAAATATCCAAAATAAGCACATGAAGCACCTGCGATTACACCGAGAAGGACAAAGAACAGTCCGAATGGCGAGGTTGTGTGCTCAAAGTAAAGCGTGGCACAGATGCCCAAGACGCCCAGGGGTGCGCCAACCACAGACTCAAAGAAATAGCAACGCTTGTAGTTGATAAGATTGCGTAGTTGCTCTGTAGGCGTCTTCATTACATTGAAACGATAAAGCACTGTCAGTCTACAAGCCACCATCACTACGCCAAGAAGACAGACTGTCTCTAAAATGTAGAACGACGTGTCGCGGAAGATTCCCTTGCTATACAATAAAGGTAAGAGGACAGATGCAATAGAAAGCGTGACAAAGAAGTTGAACATCCCCTGCTTCTGTAGTTTCTCGTAGGTAGTCTTATTCTTACCTTTGATTACCTCTTCCAAAGCTCGTTTGTTATAGGCCTCACTCTTTGAGAGTCGCTCATCGAGCATATTCCACTTTTGTTTCAAATCTTGTAATTCCATAATAGTTTTCTGATTTTAATGATTAGACATTTCCCTTAGCTTCGTCTTGACACGGTTGATGCGCGCTCCAACGTTCGATACTGACATACCGAGGATTTTCGCTATCTCTTCATAGCTCTTATCGTCGAGCCACAGCAGAATCAGCGCGCGTTCCAATTCGCCGAGCTGGCTTATGAGCTGATAGAGTTTTTGAAGTTGCGCCCTTTCCGATTCCTCAGGAAAGAGGTCGCCCATCGACATCGTAAGGCTCACCGTCTCTGGTCGCTTTATGTTATGACGCAGGTGTGAGATGCAGGTGTTCACGCTGATGCGATACACCCATGTCGATGGTTTGCTCTCGCTTCGGAATCGCGGAAAGGCAGTCCAGAGGTTCAGCACCACCTCTTGATAGAGGTCGCTGATGGTCTCGTCATCGGTGGCATACATGAAGCAGACTTTATATATCACCTGCTTGTAGCTGTCCACCAAGCTTAGAAACTTTTGTTCTAATTCGCTTTTTCCCATTTTCAACTTATTGTTATCGTTTGACTCTTTACCTCATTAGTCGCACGACAATTAGAAAACTTACACACAAGAAATGATTTTATTAAATCTTTGTATCACACTAATGCAAATTCATCGGTAAAAAAGGGCATCCGTGTGATGACACACTTTTTCTAACGAAAAAGAGACAATCTGCAAGAGCTTTTAGGGAGCATATCCACTAAAGCTACTTACAGATTGTCTCACTACGAACCGTATTGCTTAACGCAACTAAAACAACATTTATTTAGAATAGTTCATTCCATCTTCAAAGTCTTCGTCATCCCAAAGATCGACGCGACCAGTATGTCCGTCACCATTTTCCTCATCAAAGAGAAAATAGTCATGAACCTTTGCATCACCTTCAGGCAACTGTCCACTTTCACAAAGCGGAGACACGATTCCAACTTTATACACCTCGGCTTCCGGTTTTATATAGTTTTTCATTTTCCCTTAGTTTTTATTTGATGAATTTCTTTCCATTATGGATATACACTCCTTTGACGGGACGTGACACCTTTATTCCCTGAAGGGTATAGAACGGTGCATCGGCGTCTGCGGTATCCATCTTCACTTCTCTTACGGCATTCGTTGTTCCACCATTGTCTTCGTCGTCGAAGACAATAGCCATCTTGGCAAGCGACTGATTGTTCAGGTCCGTCTCATTTCCGAGGAACTGTCCGTTAAAGTCGATATAGCCGTACGTAGCTCCCACTCCGTTATCAACGGTTTTATTTGCCGGAATACTCAGATAAGCCTTGTTGGCACCGCTTCTGCCATTCTCCGTTAAACGGAAGAAACCGATATAGTCGACTCCGGTCTGATTCTCCTTGTAATATTTTGTGGAATGGAAGTTTCCAAGTCCGAAGTAACGGTGGAGTATTTTTCCATTATCGTCGGCATCCGCATTTCCAAGTTTGTCGATAGCCGTGACTGTCGGCACGAGATAGTTGTTCCACTCTTGACCGACATACTCGTCTGCCTTTGTCCACACTGCCGTGTAATTATCACCTTCTAACGGCATTTCAGCCGGTGCTTCCTTCAAAGAGAAATTCAGTTTGGCACCGTCTGAGAAGGTTCCTTCCTCAGGCACTTCCCCTACGAGTACCACTCCCATATTTGCTGGAATATACTTGAGTTGACGAAGATAAATCGTGCCCTGTGATTGTGGGTTTTCTGCATTTACAGGTGCTCCATACTTATATGCCTCATACACTTTCACGTTGTCGTTGACAGGTGCCATTGCAACACTGTTGCTATACGTACGGATAAACTTCCTTACGCGATAGGTGAAAGGAATCTTGATGACTTTTGTTCCTGATATGGTGTAGTAGGATACATCCTTTCCGTTCTTGTCGAGCTCTGGGTAGAACCTTATCGTCCATATTCCTGCGGGACGGTTCCAGAGGATATCCTTCTTATTAGTAGTTGTGCTTCCGAAGCCTGGCTCGGTCTCTCTGGCAGCAGTACGGTACTGCACATCGTTCGGATCGTCAGCCATACAAGAGTGATTGTCATCATCGACGCCATCATAAATCCGTCTTGCAAATCCGGTATTACTTGTAATATTGTCGTCTGTCTCGTCCCAGTTCTGCGCTGCGCTATGGTTGGCAACGAACCTGAAATAATGCGGGGTGGTGTATTTTTCGTCTATGGTAGATATCGTCAACGAGAAGCAACGCTCATTGGCGTCATACTCCATGTCTCCTGCCTTAGAAGTATAATTCCAATTACCCGTTTTCGCATCATAAGTTCCTCCCACAGCATCACCTATCATGGACATGGTATTTATCGTGAAGTCGGCTTTGTCATTGCTGCCTTTTAATTGTATTTCGCCCGACATACCATAACTGCCATCTTCCTTCGCCAGATCGTTGTCACCGCGATTAGCATTAAACTCTACCCTCTTTATACCATACAGTTGAAGGGTGAAGGGTTTCTGGTTAGGCCTGACCTTGTTGCGATTATCGTTAGTATTATAGGAATTTCCTCCATTGCCGAGGAAGAAGAGCTTATCGTGAGTTCCAGAGTTGTTGCCCAAGCTCTTTGTTTCATGCATATCGGGCGTAGCTATTTTTGCCTTATCTAACTGTACTGGGTCGGACACGTTATTCACCATATATCCTATACACCAATAGTTGTTACGACCGTTGAAATAGAGCGAAGCCACATTATTGTCGCT
>ERZ1026894.1604-NODE-1604-length-13014-cov-3.239988_pt1 | contig 13014 bp, 12 predicted proteins | sample MGYA00380177_ERZ1026894 | MGnify/ENA primary metagenome ERZ1026894 (study PRJEB33269, sample SAMEA4719813) | human gut metagenome | biome: human-associated habitat; feature: organic feature; material: feces | place: Cameroon | collected 2013-10 ... | reverse complement strand
GGCGAAGTTTGCGCATGCCGATATCTTGCGGCGCTTTGCCGACGGTGCGGCCAATGTGCTGATAGGCACGCAGATGGTGGCGAAGGGACATGATATTCCCAATGTAACGCTGGTGGGAGTACTGGCGGCGGACAGTACGCTGCATCTGCCGGATTACAGAGCGTCGGAACGTGCCTTTTCGCTGCTGACGCAGGCAGCGGGGCGTGCGGGACGCGGTGACAGGCCGGGACATGTAATCTTCCAGACCTATGATCCGGATAACCCGATTCTGCAGCTGGCGGTGACGCAGGATTACGACACCTTTGCCAAGCGCGAGCTGCAGGAACGTCAGAACTATTTTTATCCGCCGTTCGCCCAGATGCTTAAGCTGCAGATAGTGGATAAAGATGAGGGCGCAGGCCTGGCATTAGCGCAGCAGGTTGTCTTTTATCTGCAGAGCTTAAAGTTGCAAGGCAAACTGGAGGATTTGCTGATTGCAGGACCGTTTCCCTCGCTGGTGGCGAAGGCCTATGATCTGTATCGCTTCAATGTGCTGCTGAAGGCGCAGGACCTGCGTGAGACCAAGGAGGCGCTGCTGAACAGCGAATTTAAGGAAAAAGCAAATTTATACTTTAATGTTGACCCTGTAAGTGTAATTTAGCATGGTAAATGATTGTATAAAAACAGAGTTTGTGTTACAATATAGGAAATTTAACACTGCCAATATCGGTAGAATGTTGCAAAAAATCTGCCGGTGTCAGCAAATTGATTAATGGGAGTAATTGTTTATGAGCATGCAGATGGAATTTATCAAGGTGCTGCCGTCGCCGCAGGCCTTAATGGAGGATTATCCGGTAAGTAAGGCTTCTAAGCTGCTGAAGCTGCAGCGTGACGAGGCTATAAAGAATATTTTTACAGGCAAGGATGACCGCTTTTTGCTGGTCATCGGTCCATGTTCCAGCGATAACGAGGACGCTGTGCTGGACTACGTTTATCGTCTGGCTAAGCTACAGGAAAAGGTGCAGGATAAAATTTTTATCGTACCGCGTCTGTACACCAACAAACCGCGTACTATCGGCGTAGGCTATAAGGGTATGCTGCATCAGCCTTCTCCCGAGGGTGAGGAGGATATGCTGGGCGGTATTATCGCCATCCGCAAAATGAACGTGCGCGTGGTAGAAGAAACAGGCCTGACCGGTGCGGAGGAAATTCTCTATCCCGAGGTTTTCCGCTATCTGTCGGATTTGCTGAGCTATGCCGCAGTAGGCGCGCGCTCCAGCGAGGACCAGCTACACCGTATGATTGCCAGCGGCGTAGGCATTCCCGTAGGCATGAAGAATCCTACCAGCGGCGATTTGTCCGTTATGCTCAACAGTGTGGCGGCGGCGCAGCATGAGCAGGAGTTCCTGTTCCGTGGCTGGGAGGTGCGCACCAAGGGCAATCCGTTGGCACATTCCATTCTGCGTGGTTATGTTGACCCCATCGGCAACAGCTTCCCCAACTATCATTATGAGGTGCTGAAAATAGTTATTGATATGTACGCAGAGCGTCAGCTGGAGAATCCGGCAATTATTGTGGATACCAACCACGCTAACTCCGGCAAAAAATATCTGGAGCAAATCCGCATTGCCAAGGATATTGTGCATTCCCGCAAGCTGAACGCGGACATCAACAGAATCGTCAAGGGTCTGATGATTGAAAGCTATATCGAGGACGGTGCTCAGGGCGTACATGACGGCGTCTATGGCAAATCTATTACCGACCCCTGCCTGGGCTGGGAAAAAACGGAAAGATTGCTGCTTGACCTGGCGGAAGAACTGTAAACTGATAAGTATGAGCTGCTGTAGCGAAGGCTGCGGCAGCTTTTTTGCATGCAAAAAGACCGCCTGCTTCAGCTGGCGGCCTCTAAACATTCTCAGCTATTAAAATGTTTCCAGCAGCTTGTAGCCACGACCGATGAGGAAAGTGGCAGTTTCCGGTTCGTTGGTTTTGAAAACTACTACCGGCTTAACGTTATCACGGTTAAAGGAAATATACAGATAAGAAATGTCGATGTTGGCACCGTGGATAGCGGCAAGAATTCCGTCCAGATAACCCGGAGTATCGTTCATCTCTACGGCAATAACCTTGTCCTGACGGCATTGGTAGCCTTCTGCCTTCAGTACCTCGATAGCAGTATCTGCCTTGTCTACAATCAGGCGTACGATGCCGAATTCCGCACTGTCATTGGCCAGCATAGTGTAAATATTGATATTGGCTTTAGCAAGAATGGTAGTGATTTTGAACAAACCACCCTCGTTGTTTTCGGTGAATAAAGAAACCTGGTTCAGCATATGAAAAAATCCTCCCTCAATTATCATAATCATAAAGCATACTGTACAGTTGTTAGCTTTTGTTTGCTTGATAATAGATTATAGCACAAATTTCGGTGACAAGAAAGATGTTTTTGTAAAGTTATCCTAGTGTAACGCATGCTATTGTGAATTGAATGAGGACAAAAATAATATTTGTTTTTGTTTTGAAAGAAGCAAATAACAGGTTTTTGGGTTAAGGCTGATGCTTGCTAACCATTTTAATCTTTAGCGTAAATGTTTCAGTAGACTTCTAGTTGAAACGAATAAAGATTTCAAATTACTTGATTTTTCGTATGAAAGTGCTATAATAATTCTTAAAATATATGAACAAACATCGAAGTGTTTGCAAGAAGGCGGAGGTTGATAGTATGGGTATGAAGAAATTATTAGCAGTTTTATTCTCGGCTTTACTGCTTGTAGGCGTTGCAGGCTGCGGCGGCAACAATGCGCAACAGGGCGCGGTAACACAAAAGGTGATGAACGCCAAAACTAAGCAGGATTTTGAGCCTGTAACAGAAATCAAGGAAGGACGCAAAAACGTTTATGCCGTACTTAAGGTTATGAAGGGTAACTATTGGGAAGAGGTTATCCGCGGCATTAAAGACGGAGCAGCTAAGGCTGACGTTAACGTTTATGTAGGCGGCGTTATGAAGGACGGCGACTGGGAGCTGCAGCGCGATATGGTCAAAGAGCTTCCCGGCAAAAAGGCGGACGCAGTTATTCTTGCTCCGGCGGACAGCTCCAATATGACGGCAAGTGCGAAAACACTGCGTGAGCAGAAGCTGCCGGTGTTTTTGGTTGATACTGCGTTGAGCAGCAATGATTATGATGCAGCCTTCCTTACCAACAATCTCGAAGCCGGTGCCGAGGTTTGCCAGCAAATGGTAGAGCAGATGAAGGCTAACGGCGTTAAGGAATCCGAGGAGGCAACAGTTCTGGTACATGTCAGCACCTTGGCCAGCACTACGATTGCCGACCGTCTGAACAGCATTATGGCAAACTGGGGGAAATTTGCTCCTGCAAGCTGGAAAATAGAACATGATTATATTATTAACTACGGTGATGAAGCGGGCGCAGTTAAGCTGGTTACCGAAAAAATCAAAAATACTCATAATGTTAAAGGCATTATTGCCTGCAACAACGGCTCCACCAATGCGACCGTGGAAGCTGTAATGGCTGCAGGCCGCAAGGATATTGCCGTTACTGGCTTTGACCTTGGCAAAAAGACTTTGCTGGGCCTGGAGGACAAGAACTATAGTATTGCCGTTGCCGTACAGAATCAGTACAAAATGGGCTACGAGGCTGTGATGGCTGCCGCTGCTGCAGCAAAAGATGGCAGCAAGCCTGCACAGAAGCTGGTAAATACCGGTATCCGTATGGCAGATAAAAACAATTATAAAAAATAGATAACAAAAAAGCTTAAGAGCCTTCTGCTTCTGACGGGAAATCCGCCTGGTGCAGAAGGCTTTTGCAGTATTTGCTTAAATATATGAGGAAGCCTGTGTAGAGAATTTGTTTTTTCCTGTAGTAATGTGTTATAATGAACTATTGGAATAGCTACAAGGAGGAACAAAAATGGCTAAGTTAAAAATAGTGGTTGCCGGCGCTCCGGTGCTGCGTGAGGTAGCTCAACCGGTAGAGCGTATAGATAAAAAATTGCAGCGTCTGCTGCGTGATATGGCAGAAACAATGTATGCGGCCGACGGCGTAGGCCTGGCAGCACCGCAGGTGGGTGTAAGCAAGCGCGTAGTAGTTATTGACGTAGGCGAAGGCCTGTACGAGCTGATTAACCCTGAGATTGTAAAACGTGAGGGCAAGGTGTTGGGCAGCGAAGGCTGTCTTTCCGTGCCTGATTACGAAGGCGAGGTAGAACGCTCCGAATATGTGGAATGCGAATTCACCGACAAAACCGGTCAACGCATGCTGCTTTCCGCAAGTGGTCTGCTGGCTATCTGCATTCAGCATGAGCTGGACCATCTGGACGGCATTCTGTTCATCGACAAGGCTAAAACCATTTCGCCTAAGCAGAAGGAAAATCCCGAGGAAGCTGTAAGATAAATCCTGAGCGGGATATGAAAAAAAGATATACGGAGGAAAACAAATGCGTATAGTATTTATGGGAACACCGGATTTCGCAGTCGGCAGCCTGCAGGCGCTGTGCGAAAGCGGCAAGCATGAAATTCTTGCGGTAGTAACTCAGCCGGACCGTCCGAAGGGACGCGGCAACAAGCTGCTGCAGACACCTGTTAAGGAATATGCGCTGGAGCAGGGCCTGACTGATTGTAGTAGCTGCCTTCGGCCAGTTTTTGAGCAAAGAAATTCTGGAGCTGCCGAAATACGGCTGCATCAATGTGCATGCTTCGCTGCTGCCTAAGTATCGCGGTGCGGCACCGATTCAGTACGCCATCATCAAGGGCGAAAAGGAATCGGGCGTAACAATTATGCAGATGGATATTGGTATGGACACCGGCGCAATGCTGGATAAGGTAGTGGTGCCTATTGCTGAAAACACCACGATGGGCGAGCTGCATGACGCTCTGCGCGAGCAGGGTGCGGCACTGCTGCTCGAGGTTATAGACAAAATTGCGGCAGGTACTGCCGTGGCTGAGCCGCAGGATGATGCGCAGGCTACCTATGCGACACTTCTCGACCGCAGCATGGAGCATATCGACTGGAGCAAAACGGCGCAGGAGGTACACAACCTCATCCGTGGCTTCAACCCTGCACCCAGCACCTTTACCAAGCTGCCGAACGGCAAGAGCCTTAAAATCTGGAGCAGCAAAATAACTGATAAAAGCAGCACTGCTGCTGCCGGTACCGTTATCGAAACCGGCAAGCACAGCTTCTTTGTAGCTTGCGGTGAGGGCGTACTGGAAATCACCGAGGTACAGCCCGAATCCAAAAAACGTATGCCGGCGCAGGTTTTCCTGAACGGCCGCGGTGTACAGGAGGGCGACCTGCTTGCCTGAAGCAGGCTTTAAATTGAAGGAGTAATCTTTTAATGAACGAAGATAGTGTATTTAAGCCCAAAAAACGTATATTTATGGCTCTGACCTCCATCAGCGCCGTATTAGGTGCGTTGATGTTTTATGTAGTCTGGAAGGTAACCTTTCCGGGACTTTATGAAATCAGCAGGTTTTTGCCGATAGTCTTCGGCTTTTTCGGCGTACTTATAGTGTTGGCGATGCTCAGCGGCGTTCTGGGAATCGTTATGGCGCTGTTGGGAATACCGGTGCTCAAAATTTTGTATTTTTGGGCGTGGAAGGCGATTAATATTCTTTTCCCCTTTGCGGTAGTACTGGGACGCTTGTTCAACATTCCTCGTGACCGCATCGAGCAGTCCTTTATCGAGGTCAGCAATAATCTGGTGCTGCAGCATAAGGTGAAGGTGCCTGCCAATCGAATTATGATTTTAACACCGCATTGTATCCAGCTGGATACCTGCGTACATAAGATAACCCGTAACGTAGAGAACTGCCGTCAGTGCGGACGCTGCAGCGTAGGTGCTATGCTTGGGCTGGCGCACAAATATGGCTGCCATTTTGCCGTGGCTACAGGCGGTACGCTGGCAAGGCAGATGGTTAAGCAGGCAAGGCCGAAGGCTATTGTGGCCGTAGCCTGCGAGCGTGATCTGACCAGCGGCATTCAGGACGTGTTTCCTCTGCCGGTTCTGGGCGTTTTAAACGAGCGTCCCTTCGGTCCCTGCTTTAATACACGGGTAGATATTAATAAGCTGGAAGCAGCAATTTTAGCATTTATGGAAGATGATGAGGAAGAAACAAAGCATGCGGAAGGAACAAAAAGCAAATTATCCTGAAAGCGCCCGCGGAGCAGCGGCGCTTTTGGTGCATATGGTGCTGGAGGACGGCGCTTATACGAATATCGCGCTGAACCAGTATCTGCGTGGCAGCAGATTGAGCGATCTTGACAGAAGGCTGGCAACGGAGCTGGTATACGGCACGGTGAAGGCCAGCGGTACGCTTGACTGGTATCTGGCGCAGTGCGTCAGCCGTCCGCTGGACAAGGTGGCCGGTGATATTTTAGCGATACTGCGCATCAGCACCTACCAGCTGCTGTATATGACGCGTATTCCGGCGTCAGCGGCAGTAAACGAGGCTGTGAAGCTGGCACGCTCTGTGAGCCATGAGGGCAGCGCCAAGTTTGTCAACGGCGTTCTGCGTGGTCTGCTGCGCAAGCAGGAGGCAGGTGCGTTCGTCCTGCCCGATGCCGAAAAGCAGGATGCCGATTATCTGTCGCTGAAATATTACCATCCGCGCTGGCTGGTGAAGCGCTGGCTGGGACCGTGGGGACGCGGCGGCACCGAATGCCTGCTGGCGTTTGATAACACGGCTGCGCCGGTTTGCCTGCGTGCCAATACGCTGGTGACTACGCGCGACAAGCTGTTGGCTGATCTGACGGAAATGGGTGCGCAGGTGCGTGCTTCCGAATGGAGTCCCTACGGAATTGTGGCAGAGCATCTGCCGTCGCTGCATACACTTCTGGCGGCACTGCCGCAGCATTTTTACATTCAGGACGAAAGCTCTATGCTGGTAGCACCGGTGCTGGCGCCGCAGCCCGGAATGCGCGTGCTGGATATGTGCAGTGCTCCCGGCGGCAAGGCAACGCACGTGGCACAGCTTATGCATGATAAGGGCGAGGTTATCGCCTGCGACATCCACGAGCACAAGCTGGAGCTGATTGCCGAAAACGCTGCTCGTCTGGGTATGAAGAGCGTCAAAGCACTGCAGAACGATGCTCTGCAGCTGCGCAGCGAATGGCTGGGAGCGTTTGACAAAGTTTTGGTTGATGCACCCTGCTCCGGTCTGGGTGTGCTGCGCCGCCGTGCGGAAGCACGCTGGCGCAAGCAGCGCAAGGATTTGAAGCTGTTCCCGCCGCTGCAGCTGGCAATTTTAAAGAACGCCGCACAGTATGTGAAGGACGGCGGTACCATGGTTTACAGCACCTGCACGATTGAGCAGAGCGAAAACCATTATCTGGTAGAAGAGTTTTTAACGCAGCATCCCGAATGGCAGCGTGTGGAATTTACGCATCCGCTGACGGGCGAGCAGGTACAGGAGCTGCAGCTTCTGCCGCAGAATGACGGTATTGACGGCTTTTATATCTGTAAGCTGATGAAAAAGCAGTAACATAGAGGTAAGAGAATGCAAGATATTTTTGCTTTACCAATAGAAGAATTACAGGATTTATTTGTAGCGGCAGGACTGAAAAAGTTTCGCGCAAAGCAGGTGTTTCAATGGCTGTACCAAAAGTCGGTCTTTGATTTTGCTGCTATGCACAACCTGAGCAAGGCCGATATCGCCGTGCTGCAGGAAAAATTCACCGTGCTGCCGCGCAGTCTGGAAATTTTGCGCGAGCAGAATTCCTCCGATGGCATGACGAGCAAGCTGCTCTTGGGCTTGCCGGACGGAAATTCGGTAGAAACGGTTCTGATGCACCATGATTACGGCTACAGCGTGTGCGTTTCCAGCCAGGTCGGCTGCGATATGCACTGCGCCTTCTGCGCCAGCGGCCTGAAGGGCGCTGTACGCAATCTGACGGCTGCGGAAATCGTGGCACAGGTTTACCTGTTCAACGAGCGCCTGCGTGAGCAGGGAGCGATGGTGAGCAGAGTGGTAGTGATGGGCAGCGGTGAGCCGATGCTGAACTTTGACAGCGTTTTGCAGGCGCTGGATTTTCTGCACCGCGAGGACACCTGCAACATGAGCTACCGCAATATGACGCTTTCCACCTGCGGCATTATTCCGGGCATCAAGCGCCTGGAGGAGCAGGGCAAGCCGATTAATCTGGCAATTTCGCTGCACGCGGTCAAGAACGAGCTGCGTACGGCGCTGATGCCTGTCAACAAGGGCTATCCCTTTGTAGATGTGCTGACTGCTGCCGAAAGCTACAGTAAAACCAGCGGCAGGCAGATAACATATGAATATATTCTTTTGAAGGGGAAAAATGACAGTCCGCAGGACGCGGAGCTTTTGAGCAATTACCTGCGCTATAAGCAGGCATCCGTTAATCTGATACCGGCTAACCCGGTACCGGAGCAGGGCTTTGAGCGTCCGTCCAAGGCGGCAGTAGAACGCTTTTTGCGCATCCTGCAGAAAAACAGGATTAACGCTACCGTTCGTAAGGAGATGGGCAAGGATATTGATGCAGCCTGCGGTCAGCTGCGGGCTAAATTTGCCAAAGAACAGGAGCAAAAATAATGCAGGTAATCAGCAGAACCCATGTGGGCCTGGTCAGAGAGAATAATGAAGATGCGCTGCTGGTGCGCGAGCCATCTCTTTTTGCCGTTGCCGACGGCATGGGAGGCTATGCGGCAGGCGAAATCGCTAGCAGGTCTACTATTAAAGCCTTTGAGGCTGCAACACACAGCCTGCGCCATGAGCAGGAGGAACAGAATATCCGTAAGGTTATGCTGGAGGCCTTTGATAAGGCTAATACACATGTCTTTAAAATGGCAGTAAGCAACGAAAGCTATTCCGGTATGGGAACAACGATGACGGCGCTTTATCTGCCGGGCGATGGCCACGGCTACTGCTGCCATGTAGGCGACAGCAGACTGTATCTGTTCCGCGATGGCAAGCTGGAGCAGCTGACACATGACCATACTCTGGTAGCAGATTTGCTTGAGCAGGGAAAAATCACGGAGGAGGAAGCCTTTGTACATCCGCAGCGCCATATTTTGCTCCAAGCCCTGGGGGTCGAGGAAACTGTGCAGGCTGACTTCTTCAGCTTCAGCCTGCAGGAGGGTGACAGGCTGCTGCTGTGCAGCGACGGTCTGTCCGACATGTTGCGTGCTGCTGAAATCAGTCAGCTTATAGGCTGCAGTGATTTGGAGCAGGCGGCGGATAAGCTGCTGGAGCAAAGCCTGGACAACGGCGGACGCGATAATGTGTCCCTGATTCTGATTGATTTAACTACGTACGCAGGGGGAGGAAAGCTGTAATGGATAAAAATGGCAAGACCATCTTGAACGGACGCTATGAGATTATTCGTCCGATTGGCTATGGCGGTATGGCCGAAGTCTTTTTGGCCCACGACCAGCTTTTAGACCGTAATGTGGCTGTAAAAATGCTGCGCGACCAGTTCTTGGAGGATAACGAGCTGCTGGAGCAGTTCCGTAGAGAAGCAAAATCCGCGGCGCGTCTGGTGCATCCGTATATCATCAATATTTATGATGTTGTGTCGGAAGGCAACAATCAGTATATAGTTATGGAATATGTTGACGGTGTGACGCTGAAGGAGTATATGCAGGAGCACAAGCTGAGCCTGAACACGGTATTGGAAATTGCTGTGCGCCTTGCAGATGCACTGCAGCATGCTCACAGCCATAACATTATTCACTGTGACATCAAGCCGCAGAATATTTTGATTGATAAAAATATGAATCCTAAAATCGCTGATTTCGGTATCGCCAAAATGGTCACAAACCAGACAATGGTTTATTCCAAATCGGTGATGGGTTCTGTGCATTATATTTCTCCGGAGCAGGCCTGCGGCGGTAAGATTACTGCCAGCAGCGATGTCTATTCCTTGGGCATAGTGCTCTTCGAAATGCTCACGGGTGAGGTTCCCTACGTCGGTACTACGGCTGTTTCTGTTGCCATGATGCATGTAGAGAAGCCGGTGCCTCAGCTGAAGGACTACATGGATAATGTTCCCGAGGGCATGCAGGAGATTATGAACAAGGCGCTGGCGAAGCGCTGTGAGGACAGATACGCTAACGCCGGACAGATGCGACGTGATCTGCTGAACCTGAAGATGAAGCTCTTTCCGTTCAGCAGCGAGGACTATCATCAGGAGCTGGGCGCGGTGAAGTCCAACGGCAATGTTGTCGATAGCCCTGATGACGGTGCTACGGTGATTATGAAGCCGGTGCGCAGTGAGCTGCCGCCGAAGCAGGTAACTCCGGCTGTAACACAAGAGCCGGAAAAAATTCAGGAAAAGCAGGAGGCAATGCCTTCCGAAAAAACAGGGGATGAAAAACCGGTGGTTAAGAAAAAGCTGAATTATACCAAACTGATAGTAATGATTACTGCTGCTGTAGTAGCAATTTCACTGGTAGCGCACTTTATCTTCAACCGCAATCTGGCGGAGATTGAGGTGCCTAATGTTACCAATATGACGGTAGTAGAAGCACAGAAGCTGCTGGAGGAAAAACAGTTTAAGGTTGAGCTGGAGGAAAAATACGGCGATCCTGATAAGTTTAAGCCTGGTACGGTTATGGAGCAGTCTCCGAAGGCCGGTGAAAAACGTAAGCAGGGCAGCCTTATCATCCTGACCATCTGTAAGGGCGCGGAGCTGAAGGCTGTGCCTGATGTTACAGGCATGTCGCTCTCGAAGGCGGAGCAGCAGCTGGCGGATGCAGGCTTTAAGGTCGGCAAGGTGACGCGCAAGCATGTGGACGGCGGCAAAATCGGCGCTGTTCTCAGCCAGTCGCCGAAGGGCTTGGACAAGGCTCCTAAGGGAACTGGCATCGACCTGGTAATTAACGAAGGCGATAAGCCGGTACCGGATATTATCGGCAAATCTGTTGACGAAGCTAAGGGTATGCTGGAGCAGGCAGGCCTGAAGCTGGGCGAAATCAAAAAGGTTCAGGATGCCAGTGCCAAGAAGAATGTTGTTTTGGCCTGCAACCCGGGTGTAGGCAGTAACCTTACCGATGGCGCGGCTGTAGCGATTACAGTGGCTGCCGGCGGCGACAAAAAGAGCGCTTATGTAGACTTTGTCGTACCGAGCGGAAAGCCTGCTAATGTACGCATTGTGCTGATTGATGACAATGGCACAGCAACGTTGTACAGCGGTACACAAAACGGCAGCGTGCGTCTGCGTCAGAAGGTGGAATATGCAGGCAATGCCAAGGTTCAGTTCATCTGTGACGGCAAGCTCATATCTGAAAGGAATCTGTAAGCATGGCAGAGCTGCAGGGCAGAGTCCTGAAAAATTATAATGGTTATTATTACCTTAAGGTAGAAGGCGAAAGCGAGCCATATACCTGCAAGGTAAAGGGAAAAATGAAGAAAAACCGTTTTTCGCTGGCAACAGGCGATATCGCTGGCTTTGAGGTAAGCAGCAGCGAAAAGCGCGAGGGAATGATTACCGGCGTGCTGCCGCGCAGAAATTTTCTGCCGCGTCCTACGCTGGCTAATCTGGATTTGTTTGTGGCAGCCTTTGCCTGCGCTGCGCCGGATTTCAGCTTTCTGTTGGCAGATAAGCTGCTGGCGTTGGCAGAGCTGGCGAAAATTCCTGCGATTTTGGTGCTCAACAAGGAGGATAACGCTCCTGCGGGCCTGATTGAGCAGGTGAAGGCAGTTTATGAGCCTATCGGCTATGAGGTTTATACTCTGTCGGCGCAGAACGGTACCGGTGTGGAGGCTTTGCGTGAGCGTCTGCGTGGTAAAATTTGCGCCTTTGGCGGACCTTCGGGCGTAGGCAAATCTTCTACAATTAATGCTATCGACAGCAGCGTGGACCTGCGCACGGGCGAGGTTAGCGAAAAAATCGGCCGTGGCAAGCATACTACACGCTATGCACAGCTGCTGCCGTTCGACGAAGGCTATATTGCGGACACGCCGGGCTTCGGCAATCTGTTGCTGGAGGGACTGACCGCTGAAATGGTGCTAGCCTCCTTCCGTGAGTTTGCCGATTATGAGGCAGGCTGCAGGTTCTGTCCCTGTACGCATACGCACGAGCCTGTTTGCGGTGTAAAGGATGCTGTGGCAGCAGGAAAGATTTCTGCCAGCCGTTATGAATCATATTTGACAATGTTAGCAGAGGTGAAACTGCTGCAAGAGAAAGAGGGAAGAAAATGATGATTAAAGTTGCTCCATCAATTTTATCTGCCGATTTTGCTTATCTGGCGGATGAAATCAAAAAAATTGAAGCTGCCGGTGCCGACTGGGTACACATCGATGTTATGGACGGCCAGTTTGTACCTAACCTGACCTTTGGTGCTCCTGTAGTGAAAAAAATCCGTAAGGTAACCAAGCTGTTTTTTGACTGCCATCTGATGGTAGAAAATCCGGAAAAATACATTGCTGATTTCAAGGCTGCCGGTGCCGACCAAATTGTTGTGCATGTAGAAACCACCAAGCACCTGCACCGCTGCATTCAGCAGATCAAGGCTGAGGGCATGAAGGCCGGCGTTGCACTGAACCCTGCTACCAGCCTGAGTACGGTAGAAGAAATTCTGCCTTACGTTGACATGGTACTGCTGATGACCGTAAACCCCGGCTTTGGCGGCCAAAGCTTTATTGAAGGCGTAGTGCCGAAGATTGAGCGTCTGCATGCAATGATTGCTGAGCGTGGACTGAACGTAGATATTCAGGTTGACGGCGGCATTAATGCCGAAACCTCCAAGCTGGTGAAGGCTGCCGGTGCCAACGTATTGGTAGCAGGCTCCTATGTTTATGGCGCTGAGGATACTGCTGCTGCTATTGCCAGCCTGAAATAGTATTCAGTGATTAGTGAACAGTAAATAGTGTTCGGAGAATAAGAAAAACCGTCCTTTCCCGTTATCTGCATAATCGCAGACTGGGAAGGACGGTTTTGTTTTTAGCGTTATTTTTTTTCGGAATCGTTGGCTTTTTGCCAAATGTACCACACTGCGAGCGAGCGCCAGGGACGCCAGCTTTCTGTTAGTGTATTGATTTTGCCGCGTTTAGGA